>Ga0209230_10001105_pt1 | contig 10770 bp, 11 predicted proteins | sample LakOntMetagenome_FD_187467 | JGI IMG/M metagenome (GOLD analysis project Ga0209230, IMG submission 187467) | Freshwater and sediment microbial communities from Lake Ontario - Sta 18 epilimnion Metagenome (SPAdes) (version 2) | ecosystem: Environmental > Aquatic > Freshwater > Lentic | place... | reverse complement strand
CCTGGCAAACTCTGTGGGGATTATTGACAATTCCTACAGGGGTTCTATTATGGCGCGCGTGGACAATCGGAGTGATGAGCCTTATACGGTGAAGAAAGGCGAGCGCCTATTTCAACTCTGCCATCCCAGTTTGATGCCACTCACTGTCCGCTTGGTTGATACTTTATCTGAGACTGCGCGTGGGGCTGGTGGATTTGGTTCATCGGGTAAATAAAATTGACATGACGCGGCACACATCTACTGTTTGCACCTCTAAGCCAAGCCACAACATGTTTACAAATGATCCGACTACTCTACTCGCCTTATTGGTGGGCCGCGACAGCCAACTGATGATTATTATAATAGTCATCACATTGCTGTTTAAAAATATACATATATACCGCTTAGTGAGCCGTTGGTTTACTCACTATGGGATGTCAAGTGTGACTCTTGAGGGGCGCATTGTGAATGATCTGCGCCATGTTGATCAGAAATGCATGATGGATGCAACAATGAAGGCGCTGGTGCATTATGTAAATAAGCAGGATTTTGCCAAGATTTCGAATGGAGTTCGCACGGGGGCATATTTCAATCTACAGGATGATGATGATGACGACTTGAATATGAAAACATTGTTGCCGGTGAATTCCACGAATGGTATGAAAATTGCACCAGATATTTATATGTTTGCCCAGACTCAACAAAACGGCGTTAAGCAGGAAAATGGGTCCCATATGTCGCAGCGTCATGCCGACAACATGGTATGTTCTGAAACGATTCTTACGATTGAACTGAAGACTGCACGGGGTATGCCATACCTCCACTCATTCCTAAAAGAGTGCGAGCAGGCGTATGAAGAGTATTTGAGCCAAGAGGCACATAAACATATGGTTCTGCGTCTTCATTGGAATTCTGAGTTTCTCCAGGCTTCCATCTTGCCAATTCCTGAACACAAGACGTTTGATAATATGTTCTTTGAAGAGAAGGAGCCTCTTATTCAGCGACTCAATTCATTTCGCAATAAGGCAATATATCATCGTCTTGGCATTCCTGATTCGCTTGGCCTACTGTTTCATGGCGAACCTGGAACGGGGAAGACGAGTGCAATTAAGGCGATTGCGAATTATATGAAGATGAATCTGATTATTATTCCAATGAGTTCTATTACAACGCGACGGGAACTCGAACTAATCTTCTACAAGAAAACTGTGGGGACCGATTATCATATTCCTTATAATAAGCGGATTTATGTATTTGAGGAAATCGACTGTAATGGCTGGGAAAATATTGTGCGCGACCGTGAAGTGCTGCGTGCAGAAGCGAAGGCACATGCGGCAGCAACGGCCGCTGCAATGGCCGCGCGTGGACTTGCTCCGTCACCTCCCCTACATGATAGCGAGGAGGAGGTGCGCCGTGAAACAAAGAAGCGGTCACGGCGAGCCGGCGCGGACGAGCCATTGACATTAGGTGCATTCCTGGAAATCCTGGACGGTATTGTGGAGATTCCTGGGCGGATTGTTATTATGACGACGAATCATCCTGAGCAACTCGACCCTGCGCTGCGACGCCCAGGACGCATTGATATGGAACTGGAATTCAAGCGATTGCGGCGAGTATATATTGGACAAATCTTCGAACGTTGGTGCGGAGAGGAGTTCCCAGCAGCCGCCCTGGAAACCGTTGCCGACTACAAATTCACCCAAGCGGATGTGTCGCGACTCATATTCAAGCACGAAGGCGCCCCTGACGCCTTTGTGCGGGAAATTGTGGAGTTGTCTCGGTCTGTGGAAAGTGTTGCTGTGGCGGATGAGTCCACTATAGCATTAGTTGATCAACCATAGCCTGCACATCTTCATCAACCATTTCATCCCCTTTTAATGGAGGGGATACGTGTGCTGGTGGCTGAATACGCGGCGCAACTGCAGGATTGTATACTTCTAATCCACATAAAAACCACCTTACAAAAGCAGGACCTCGCGATACAAATCGCGAGCCATTCGGAAGTATCCATGCAACATAGTCCTCGCCATTGATTTCATAAATATAGCCTGATTTTCCTAGCCATGTTGCTATAGAATCTAGTATATACCAAGCATAAGCCGTATCTCCTAAATGCATTTCATTCCAAATTCTATGAACTTCCCCCATATTTGCCGGTGGCTTACAAAAAATAGTGTATGGGTCGTCATTCATCTTATTTTTCTATACGATTTTTGCAATTAGGTGGTGTTTTGCAACTTTGTAATGTTTATTTTTGGCGCTGGTTCAGCGAAGCCACTGTGCTAGCAACCCTGGCAGTCCTGTGTTTTTAGCGGAGTCGCGCCTGTTTTTAGCGGAGTCGCGCAATAAATCGCGCAACATCCTCAGGCTGGTTATGCCCAACCGCACTTCCCACGTAATTGTTATAGAACATCACTGGCAGCGCGGTGTTGTCAATCCATCGGCGATGATACTTGTCAAGGGCCTTCAGATAATCTAGTTGAATCTCCCCTTCTCCCTTGCGCCCACGTGTGCCAATGCGCTCTCCGCAAACATCTGGTGATGTATTGACATACACAACCCCATGCACCCGCACATTGTCATATAGCATTCTATACCACTGTTTATAAAGGTCCCATTCAATTCCATCGAGACACCCGTCGTCTCGCAGCATTTGCGCGAACACATTGAAATCTGTTTCAAGACACCGTTCGGTCACAAACACATTCCTCCTAAGTGCAGTTGGGTCACGTGCACATTCGCGCTGCCATTCGTCGATTGAGCGGCGGATATTCAGGTAGCGACTGAGGACCGCACAGTTCTGAAATGTGTAGGACCAGCGATGCTTATCCTTGTAGAATACCTCCAGTAGAGACTCGTCATGTTCATTCTTAAGTGCAGTCCAAGTGTCAAGTGGCTCGTCGATAAAATGCCACTCGGGATACTCGCGCCGAAGTTGATCCTGTAGGGTGCTTTTACCTGAGCCGACTCCGCCATCGATACTGATAAGCAGGTAGTCGGGAGTATTGCATGAGTTGGTATTCATTTGAGTGGCTTGGGTGGCTTGGGTGGCTTGTGGTGGGTGCTGGTTGAGTTCCATGATCTGGTTGGTCAATTTTGCTGGGACATAGGTGCCGCGCTCGGCAGAGCGGGCTATTTGCCCGCGAACATCTCAGGGTGAAAATTCCTATACCATATATCACCAAACCATTGCAGCACCCGCCGCCCACCAATTTGAGTGGGAATTCTGTAGAAATAACTTTTCACCTGTAGGGCATATGTCTTCTCTGCAAACGCAAGTCGAACAAAGTCAGTCAGCATCCGCAAATTTAGGTCATGTTTCGAGATTCCAATGCGTGCCAATTCGGGTCCCGTCATTTGGTGAATCCCACGCGCCGACTTAGACCTAAATGCAGAGTCATGATGTGTTTCGGGGAATCGCTCAAGCCATTTATCCATAAGTGACGCATCGTCCGATATGACAAATGTATCCTCGGGCTTTTCCCCAGCACCTGCATATCCATTCATAAGTGCCTCCATTTGACCGTCATTTAGAGAGCGATCGGTTCCCCGCAAATGAACGACGGTTTTCGTTTTGCATTGTTTAAATTCGTTGCATATATGCTCTGCAATATATGGCTGGAAGCGCAGATGGTTGCACAGTTCATTCCAATCATAACGGCGGAACCCTATGCAACTGTGTATAATAATTGTCTCAGGACGGTCTGCTTCAAATAGTTTGAAGTCGTATTTGGGTTTTTGTCCATAAATCCACATGCCAACTGGACGGGATGGGTCCTCACCCGCAGGATATATTGAACCTCTGTAAGGGGTCACATTGGTGTATGGTATACCGACTATTGTGAAGTATGCATCGAACCCATTTGTCCCGTGCATATGACACCACATGTGGTCATCCCAGTTTACATTGAGGGTGCGTCCAAATTTGCGGGCATGTGAAATTGCGTATGAAAGTGCCTCCAGACGGTCACAGAACCCTTCTATACCCCGGGCTATAATATAGCGCTGTAATTCAGGATAATCATATATAAGTGGGCCTGTGTCTGCACCTGTGCTTGTCCCTGTCCCAGACCCCGATCCATCGGTAATCACCACCGTCGCAGCAGATTCAACACTCATCTAATAGTAGTAATCCGAAACCTCCAGTATGCCCTCACGCGGTCTCTTCAATAATCTCCCACCGGGCCACAAACCGGCGTTCAAGGCCCACTACGGAAATCCCATAGCAGCCCGTAATACAATTCGCCGTCTTCGGACAAAACCGTGCGGCACCCAGCGCCAAGTCGCCGCGCGTATGATTTCCCGTGCAACCTATCACGCTCACCCCACACCTGGCATGCGGGCCGCCGCACAACTCTACAAAAAATTGATGAAATCAACTGCAAAGCGCTGCAAGGCCAACCAGCCCTAAGCCATAAATTCTCACAAATACGTAGGATGCTTCTCAAAATACTCGCAGGATTCTACTATACTATGTTTTCAACAGCCGCCATCCAATGTATAGGTGAATACAACACACCCGAGCCGTTCTGGGCAACGTTCAAATATCCCAAAGGATTCAACTATGCATATTATACGCCCACCGCCACCGCACAATCCCTAAATGCAAGTCAATTTAATCTTCAGGATACTGACCGTGGCCTTGTTGCAAATACACTTAGACAATTGTGGGATACACAGAGTGCATCATATGTTATATATAACGACGAATCACCACTTCCTAATAGCACATATTCGTCTACATTCGGGCACACAAAGGGTATTTTCGCAACGGATGGCGAAACCGGTTTCTGGCTCACACACAGCACTCCGCAATTTCCACTGGGTCCATCATATGCATCAAGTTATGAAGGAATAACAAAAAACGCATTTGATTATGGGCAACATTTCCTCTGCATTTCCCTAACTGCAGACCAGGTAAACACCATTGCATATCAATTCCAAATGAATAGGCCATTGATTACTGATTCGCGCGTATCATCGGCGACTCCATCAGAACTTGCTGCGCTGGCGCGTGGAGAATATTCCACATCTCCTAATTGTAATCAAGTGACTGTGCGTGGAGCAACACACGATTGGGTTGTATTTTCAAAAACAACACAGTGGAATGGAGAATTATACGATGCGTGCATTGCACCAACTTTACGCGAACCACTTCGGGTGGAGTCTTGGATGCGTGGAGATGAATGTGGACCAATGTGTGGTAAATATTCGGTTGTTGATATATCAGGCGTGGATTTTATTGGAAACCAATGGGTAGAGCACCAAGACCACAGTAAATGGGCAGTTGGCAGCCTTCATGTGTGTTTTGGTGATATAAATAGAATGAAATCGCAGGCTGCGCGAGGTGGTGGTGCGGTGTGCGTAGATGATCCGCATTTATGGGGGATTATGAATGGGGCTGTTGCAAGTGCAGGTAAGTGTTAGGCGCATACCTAGTCTTCCGTCCAGAATACTTGGATATGCCAGAAGTCCTGTATACTTGGATTCGGATTTTTATACCACCCGAACTGGAAGTGTGTGTGGCCAATGTGGCGGGCTATTTTAGTGTAGAGTAGTTGATTTATGAAAGTATCATCAAATGATGCACTGTAGTCAGCTGCACGATTCCATAAAATCCAGTGTTTTGAAAGAATCAATAGATTGTATGGAAACAGCGATGGCGCAAATGTCCATGTATCAGTTGGTAGACCGTATTCGACGGCCGCATGCCGACCTTCTGCTGTTGTATGGGTGGCTCTGAAGACTGCACAAAGAATGTAGTCGCGCATACTTCGCCATGTGCTGCCAATCTGGTCAATTAGACGGTGCTTGCGTTCCAACACAATGGCATCTGGCCTAATTGTATATGCATTGGGGAGCCACGGGTAAATCATATTGAGGGCATTTAGAGTTGCTAGATCTGATGATATACGGCCTTGTAGATGTGGCGGGGCTTGTGGTGACATGTTGCCTAAGTGGAGGTTATTTGGGGATTTTTCAAATTTGTGTTGGGGGGTTTTGGGAGAGGTGTAAAAAAAATTCCATAGAGAACATTTTGAATGGTCTTTATGGGATTTTGTGTAGAATGGCTACTAGGAGAATCGAACTCCTTCTGCTTACGCGGCGTCTCTTAAGGACGCTGCCTTCCCACTTGGCTAAGCAGCCTCGTGTGGATTTCTCCACGAGTTTATATTAGTTATTGTCTTTAGGCTGATGTGTTTTCCACCGAAACCCGTGTGCTGTTATTGTAGGACTATCAAGTGCTTTTCTAATACAACTTATATTTATTTTATTTATAGCACGTGCGGCACTTCGTAAACTATCATGTGTTTCAATAAATTCATCATTAATACTATATTTATCTATTTTCTTTCCTAATAGTTTTGTCATAATAATCATATGTTTATTATCCTTTATTAAAGTATCTCTTATTTTATTTTTAATATTCTCTTGCGACTCATGTGTATGAGTATCTTTCCAATGTGCATGTATATGGCGCCCTTCCTCACAGGCCTTCTTAAAAGCCTCTGATGTTTTTACCTTTTCTCCAATACCAGCATTTCTAACAGCCTCTATATGTTTCTCTTTGTATGTTTCATAATGATTTGGGTTTTCTTCTCTAAATTTTTTACAACCTTCTTTCATTTTCACAATACTTTCCGCTTTATGTTTCTTCCCCAGGAAACCTCCTCCAGCACCTCCAGGAAGAATGTTGTAGCCTCCAGGTGCGACCGAGTTGTATTCTTTAATGGTCGCTCGTTCAATATCAAATCGTTCTTCAAGGCTACATGTGCGAATTACTTCAAAACGGAATGCATCAATGCCATACTTTTGCACGGCATCTCGCAGTGCAGGGCAACCAACTCCTCGCCGAATCGTTTCTTTGTGCCTTGTCCACCGCTCTTCAGGATTTTTACATGTGGTTTCTCCAATGTAGCATTTTCCACTAACACTATTTGTAATTTTGTAAATAAATGCCATTTGTTATAAAATTACACATAAGTGTCTGTTTCAATTTTTCATTGTGATATGCGTGAATCTATCTACGCAGGCAATATAGTAACATGTGCGCGTAGTTTATTTTTTATAATATAAATCGCTGAAACTGCCAATAATCCTATTTCTGTGGAACTCCTTACAAGCATCGGGGAATCTTTCAGGCGTATGCTGTAATAAATCCACATACCAGATGAGCAAATACTTAATATGCAAAATGTTAATGATAAACTATTTGTGCTTTTATTTTTATATAGTAAAAACATAAATATAAATCGTCCTATAATTGATAATGATGTAGCCGTGTAAGGGATTACTTGTAATTCAGGTGTGCTCATTACAATGTAATTCGTTAAAATGCACTAAGAAATATGCACGCAAAACTGCGTTACTTCAGTGTAAACAAATAGAGCAACTGATTGAGGTCCGCGACCATGTCGTCGCGGATACTTGCGAGATCCGTATCGCGCTCCCCAAGGCGCAGTGCCTCTCCACCCAAATATGCAATACAGGTCTTTACGAACTTGACAATGCTTCCCTCGCTCATATTAACGAGTTCAATCTTATTTGTGCCGGCCCCCAGGCGACTCCTGCCGTATTTGCCGGCATACACCTCGACATAGCGGTCAATATGCTCATCCAACTTACTAACTGCATCATCGGTGGCCTTATGGCGGCTATACACGGCAGTCTGCCAGTGATAGAGTTTGATTTGATTGCGCATTACAAAGAAGAAATGAATTGTTCGAGCGGACATACTATATATCTCAACATTTATTTCGTGCTCTTTTTCGCACCACCTGCTGCTGTGCCGCCTGTGCTGCCCGTCCTCGCCTTTTTCTTAGGAGGCTCCTTGGCAACTTCCTCAACAGCATTATCTTCACACAGAGTAAACTCGTGTGTCCCCAAAAGAGTCCCCAGGGTCAGCGAAATTTCTTCGCGCACCATCTTGAGCATTCCCAGAGTGCCATCATACGCATCAGCCGCTGCCTTGCGGTCAATCACTACCTTATTGTAGAGCACTCGTAGCCTTTCCGCGGCCCCTTCGAGATACTTCACACCCATCCGCAGGCGTCCCTCTAGCAAGGCTGCCACGCCCGTTTCACCATCACCACGAGCCTTCCATAGTTTCGCGGCAATGTCGAGGAGTTGCCCGATGATTCGGAGCAGTCCTGCAACTGGCATACCACCATCAAAGAATTCACCGACGAACACCAGGAGTCGCCCGTCTTCCGTCCAGTCAACCCAGAAACCGCTCTTTTCACCCCCACTTCTAAGTGGTGCATACAATGCAATAAATACACCAGCACCAATCTCAGGGTGTTCTTTCATGTCCCGTTGAAACTTTGCGAGTTCTTTCGAGGGAATCACATCGGCATGTGCTTTGATTTCGAAGAAAACATCCATACCTCTAACGGACCCCTTGTAATCGCACTGATGACTTTCTTTGCCTGTCTGTGAAAGCCCCCAGCCCATATCAGAGGCTGCCTCCTCGAAGTCTTCTTCACCTTCTTTACCTTTAAGAACAGCACTCGCGCGCACTTTACCGCGTGCCAAAAGTGTTTCCTGGAGTTCCCTGGCGGTCGTAACTGCGCGTTCTTTTTCTGCCATCAGGTATGTAATCATACTTTCTTTAGCGGCCACTGCACGCTCAACTTCAGCAGACCGCCGCCTATCTTCCCCTAAAAGAGTTGAACGCAGTCCTTCGACAGTTGCCTTCAGTTCTGCCACGCGTCGCTCACTGTCGACTGCAGCCGCCATGCAGATCGTTTCAGCCCGCTCAGCAGCCTCTGCGGCCATTCCAGCGCATTTTGCTCGAAGTCCCTCAACTTCCATTCCAAGGGCAGCCCGTTCCCGTTTCAGTAATTCGATTTCATGTTCAGCACGCTTCTCTGTGTCTGTCAGCCTTTTCGCAGCGGCGGCTGCTGCATCTGCAAGCCGCTTTGCCGCGCGTTCCTCAGTAGCCCCCTTTGCGACCGTATCTGCGACATCACATGCAATCCCCTTAACAGCCAGGAAGCAATCCAAGCCAAGTTCTAGCATGTTCTGTATATCTTTCACACTTCCCGTTTCATACAACTCGGGAAGTTTCCAAGAATCTTCCAGAGTGAATGTAATAACCTGTCCACTGGCTTGTAAATACTTACTAGAGAAGGCACGCGACATCTTACTAAAGTATCGTGGACCAACTTTAGGATGGGGCATGTGTCGCGCTAAAATTGAGTTCTGAAGGTTGGATACATATAGTAGCAAACAAGCCAAATGGATTATTCAGCCGTTGCATCATTGACTACACTCGTAAACACGTATGGATTTAAGCATGTATATACTTCTCTTATGCAAATTGGTGCAGTAAAACTTGTGGAGTATACAGATGAAGTTGTATTCATTAATGGACTTCTGGAGCCATGTGGTCATATTCTAGGACATGCAGCAGAGGGAGCAGAGGGAGCAGAGGCAGTCATTGTGAATCTTGCGGATGAGCCAGTAAAGAATGTATTTGAAAAGACAATTGAGATTACGTCAGAGGCTCTTGTGGAGCCCGAGGAGCGTCCATCAAGGAAGATTAAAGTTATCAAAAAGAATGGGCGGATGATTAAAGTAAAGAATAGTGAGGAGCCTCCCGTGGCTGCTCAAGCCGAGCCTGCTCAAGCCGAGCCTGCTCAAGCTGAGCCTGCTCCACCTACTCAATTGCCATTGCCAGAGGCGAATCCCGAGGCACCTCCTAAGCGGACTGCGAAGGAGATTAAGAAATGGCAGCGTGATCAGGAGGCAGTCCGTCGAAAGCATATGAAAGCAAACAATATTACATTGGCGTCTGTGTTGGTCCCCGAGACTATCCAGGCATATCTAAGTGATGGTAAAACATACGCATGGATTGCCCGCGAGGTGACTGGGCAGAAGGAAGAGGATGTATCTAAGTGGTGCAAGGAGAAGGGACTTAAGAAGGGTATTGTTATTTGATGCGCGATCGCAAAGTAAATTTATGTGAATTAAATAGAGTATGAGTTGGAATCTAGAACAAATTCCGGTTGTTTGTTTGAACTTGGACCGTCGCCCAGATAGATGGGAGCGGATACAGCATTCACCAGGATTCAAATCATTTCCGCACATTGAGCGTTGGTCAGGGACAGACGGGAAGACGATTGATATTAAGAATGACAAGCGTGTATCAGTGCTTGTGAAGCATAATATTGCAAAGCATACTCGTCGCGGCCACGAGTTTATTGATACAGCAGGTGCAGTGGGTTGTTATTTGAGTCATGCATCTGTGTATGAATGGTTTGCAAAGTCGAATGACCAGGTTATTCTTATTTTTGAAGATGATGTGGCGCTGCCTGCTGGCTCCTACGAACGCATAAAAGATTATGTTGCAAAGACACCACTTCTACAAGATAGCAATAAGTGGGATGTGTGGATGTTGGGTCCAAATATAGCAGAAGGTTCACCAGATCCTTCTGATGGAAATGTTATAGATATAAAAGCATTTGTATTGGCCCATGCATATTTTGTGAGCCGACGTGGTGTGGAGAAATTGTTGAAGAATATATATCCGATTGAGTTACACATAGATGGGTATATGTCATATTTATGTAGATTAAATGAGTTAAGTGTGAGGGGTCCACGTGTAAATATATTGTTTCAATCAGGCAGTGCGAGTGACATATATCCAGGGCACGAGTGTGGGATTTGTGATATTCCAACGAATTTTGGAGAGACATCTGAGTTGGTAGAGAAGTCAAAATTATATAGGGAGCGTGCGATATCAAGGGTGGTGGGCGCATGTGCCTTGGGGGGTGCATGTTATTACAT
>Ga0209230_10001101_pt1 | contig 10793 bp, 11 predicted proteins | sample LakOntMetagenome_FD_187467 | JGI IMG/M metagenome (GOLD analysis project Ga0209230, IMG submission 187467) | Freshwater and sediment microbial communities from Lake Ontario - Sta 18 epilimnion Metagenome (SPAdes) (version 2) | ecosystem: Environmental > Aquatic > Freshwater > Lentic | place... | reverse complement strand
CGAGTCTACCAATAGCATGTGTGCCCTCTGGAAAATCAAAATTAATATTTGAAAGTAAATTAACTTGATGCGTACTTACAAACTGAGATACCATATTCATTGGCTTGTTCAATAAAAAGTAACGATGCGCATTCATAGCAGCAAATTACTTAATATTGTGTATGGAACAACAGCATAAAGATCCTTTGCACGGAAAAACACTTGCTTTTATTGTGGAAGCCTTAGTGCAACATTTTGGATGGGAGGATTTAGGACAACATATCCCAATTAATTGTTTCAATATTGATCCAAGCATTCAATCCAGCTTAAAATTTTTACGCAAAACGCCCTGGGCTCGAAAAAAAGTAGAGGAATTGTATATTAGAATGGTGAGTTAAACCCAACAATGTTAAAATACTTTAACAGCGTTAAACCATTGAAATCATAACTTGTCAAAGAATGCAAATTGACCATTCTAACATTTTAAATTCAAGCAATGCGTTTACAGTCATTCATAACAGTAACTCTTTTTGTGGGCATTTTTTGCATCATTGGTTGTTCTAAAAATGACGAAATCACTGTCATTCCTAGCACGACGCCTGCTGGGAACACATCAGCTACTACAACGGTTGATCCTTATGCTGCCATTAAGTTGGCATTTGGCATAAACATTGATCCAACTAATTTAGAAAATTATGCCAATCAAGGCAAGCCTGCTTATATCGTAAAAAATAATTTAGGCAATAATGTAATTACGGATAAAACTGCCACTTTAGGAAGGGTCTTATTTTATGACAAAAATTTAAGCATCAATAACACGATCTCCTGCGCTAATTGTCATAAACAAAATTTTGCTTTTGGGGATACTGCATTGGTTAGTGCTGGTGTAGAGGGTGGATTAACCATTCGACACTCCATGCGTTTGATCAATACGAGGTTTGCAAATGAAGCAAAGTTTTTCTGGAATGAAAGAGCAGCAAATTTAAATATTCAAACCACCATGCCCATTGTGGACCATCTTGAAATGGGCTTTAGTGGAGAAAATGGAAGAGGCAGTATCAATACATTAATTGGGAAACTTAGTACAATCAACTACTATAAGGAACTATTTAAATTTACATTTGGTGATTCTGTAATTACAGAAAATAGAATGCAAAATGCTTTGGCTTCATTTATCAATAGTATACAATCTTTTGATTCAAAATATGATATTGGAAGAGCGCAAGTAAACAATGACAACCAACCATTCCCAAACTTTACGCCAGCAGAAAATCAAGGCAAGACCCTTTTTATTACTGCACCCGTATTTAACGCAGTAGGATTAAGAACAACAGGCGGATTAGGATGTAATGGTTGCCACAATGCACCTGAGTTTGATATTGATCCAAATACATTGAACAATGGTATCACTGGCATTGCAAACAGTGCAAATGGACTCGATATCACCAATACGAGAGCGCCAAGTTTAAGGGATCTTACCAATGCAGCAGGCGCCATCAATACCCCTATGATGCATACAGGCGTTTTAAGAAGTTTGCGCGCTGTAATCAACCACTATAATACCATTAATTTGAATCCAAGAAATAACAACTTAGATCCAAGATTAAGACCGGGTGGTAATGGGCAAAACTTAAATGTAACAGAAGCAGAGATTGCTGCAGTTGTTGCTTTTATGCAAACCCTTGGAGGTAATAATGTGTATGTCAATAAAAAATGGAGTAACCCATTCTTAAATTAAGTCAATCCATTAAAGCAAAACTTCGATCAATGATTTTTTGGACCATTTTTTTGAAATAGTAATCCAATCAGAAGTGTGACTTTTTATATTACTTAAGATTTCCCAGGCTTCTAGCATCAATGCTTTTTTAAGCTCCGGATCTTTTTTATCTTTATTGGCTTCGATTGTGCCAATGATATCACCATTTAATAAATACACTTTTTGATCAATAATTTTTCCAATCACTTTATTGTCGTTTCCAAAAAAACAATCTCCAATCACTAAGCCAATTACTTTTTCTCTTTTTTTATTCAGAATCATCATATTCTGAATATATGCAACTGTGTCGTTGTCTTGATTTAAGATTTTGTACATGTTTAGCTATTTTTTGTTTGATTGATTAATTGTGCTACAATTTCTTTTGTGGAATGGGTTAAATCTAATTTGACAGGATTGGTATTTTGAATCCAATCGGTAAATATAGCGTTAAAGCCTTGGTCAATATGTAATATTACTTTTACACCAAGTTCGGAAAGTGCTGCCGCATTGGATAATTGCTCATAATGCTTTGCAATTGGTATGCTTAACACTTTCTTATTCATATACATTGCCTCCGCTGGTGTCTCAAAACCGCCGCCAGTAATGACTGCATGTGATCTGATCATACTTTTGGTAAACCCACTATTACTGATGGGGAAGTATATAATATTTTTATAATTTCTAATGGATGTCACTTCGGCACTAAACACTTCGAAATGATAATTTGGTGCTGCTAAAAAATAGGGTTCTAAATAAGCAATAGCATAATGAGGTAAGTACACCGATATATGTCCATCATCAGTTGGTGTTGCATCAATGATTTCTTGTTTAATAATTGGATTAAACACTGCATCATCGTAGGACTTAAAATGCAAGCCCAGATAATGTGTACTTTTTACAAAATGCTTTAAGACAAACTCGCCAATGAGATTATTTTTTTTTGCTCTTGGTGTTTTACTACTTTGAAAGCTTGCTTGATGTCCAAACTGCACACTCTTTTTTTTCCTAAATAAGCAAGCTAGTGAAGTCACAAAATCAAAATCATTGATCACTAAATCATAATTTTTGACTGGTAACTTGTAGGCATCTAAAAAAATGCTCAATGAAAAAGATTTAACTATTTTAAGATAGTCTAAACCTCCCGTGGCTTTATAAAAAAGACTAATCCCCTTGCTTCTTCCAACAACTGGTAAGTCAGTTTTAAGATCGGAATTAGAACCACTAATAAAAAAGTCAACATTGCCATAGCACTTTAAAAAAGGATAGAGTTGAATGGCTCTGCTGATATGACCGTTCCCTGTGCCTTGAACTGCGTATAAAATATTCATTAGATAGAAACTTGAAATGCGACTTCGTTGGTTAAAACAGTTAATTCCTCTTGTAAGTGCACTACCTTAATGCGTTTTCTAGAATCAATATGTTCAAATTGTTTTGGATCATATTGATACAAAGTCCAAGCTTTATCTGCATATTCTAGTGCCGTTAAATTTTCAATCCAATCTCCACTATTTAAATAAGTGACAGATCCTTTTTCATTGCTTACAACCCTATGCTGAGGCTGATGGATATGTCCACAAATCACATATTTATAACCATTGTCAATAGCTAATTCAGCAGCAGTTTGTTCAAAATTATTGATCCAAGAAACCGCTTTCTTAACCCCGTTTTTAACTTGCTTACTTAAACTCATTTTTTCACGTCCAAAAAGACTGCATAAAAAATTAACAGAACTATTGATCAAGATCAATAAATCATATCCGTATCCGCCCAGTTTTGCTAATAGCTTAGCCCATCCCTTTGTTGTTCTGTCAAATACATCTCCATGGAAAACCCAATTTTTTTCACCATTGATTTCAAAGACAATTTTATCGGTCAATTGAATATTACCCATTTCAAAATGGCCATATTTTCTTAAAGCTTCATCGTGATTGCCAGTAATATAGACCACTCTTGTCCCCTTACTAGCCATGCTAAAAATTTGTTTGATAACAGCCATATGGCTTGCAGGAAAAAAACGTTTATTAAATTGCCATATATCAATGATATCGCCATTTAATATTAAGGTCTTAGGTTCAATACTTTTAAGGTAATTTAAAACTTCTTGCGCCTGACATCCAAAGGTTCCTAAATGGATATCGCTAATTACGCATACATCTAAAGGACGTTTGTTCATTGGGGTTTGTTTGAGTAAAGTAAGCTGATGTATGTTATTAGAATGTTTCCTTATTATTAACTTAATATTAAATTGAATTCAATTTGTACTAACTAAATGGTTATAGATTACATTTACTTACTAATAATCAGGCTATTATGAAACAAAAGCACATTCCCAGAGATATTAGCTGGCTCAGTTTTAATGCTCGCGTATTACAGGAAGCAAATGATAATAGTGTTCCATTGCAAGAGAGAATAAGATTTCTAGGCATCTTCTCTAATAATTTAGATGAGTTTTTTAGAGTTCGAGTAGCTACATTAAAAAGAATGGTGGAGTTCGTAGATAAAAAAAAGAAGATCAATATAGATTTGATTGCCTCGCCACAAGTGATTTTAGATGAGATTCAACGTGTGGTATTAAGACAACAAAATGAATTCAACCGTATTTGGCAAAATATATTAAAGGAGCTGAAGGCGAATAAAGTACTCATTGTTGACAATAAACAACTCAATGCAGAACAGAAGGAATTTGTAAAAACTTATTTTGACAACGAAGTAAGACACGATATCATCCCATTGATGATTGAAAACCTGCCACAGTTGCCTTATCTAAGAGATAAGAGTTTGTATTTAGCGATTGTCATGGGAAATAAAACAGATGCCTACCAACAAAAATTTGCCTTAATTGAAGTGCCATCAAGGTCGGTAGGAAGATTTATTATATTGCCTTCAAAAAATGGATTTACAACCATCATGCTACTAGAGGATTTAATTGAATTTAATTTACCAATCATCTTCTCTCATTTTAAATTCAACCAATTTGATGCGCATGTATTTAAAATTACTAAAGACGCTGAAATAGATTTAGACCAAGAAGTAGGGATGAATTTTATTGATAAGATTTCAAAAGGAATTAAAAACAGAAGAAAAGGTAAACCAGTAAGGTTTGTGTATGAAAAAGACATGAATCCAGAAATGCTTGAATTCCTGATTAAGAAACTAGGCTTAAACCGCAAAAGCAGTATCATTCCGGGAGGACATATTCATAATTTTAGACATTTTATGGATTTCCCAAATGTCATAAAAGAGCCAAATTATAACAGACCTAAGCCTTTTATCCATCCTGCTTTTAAGAAAAAAGTGATGGTCTTTGATATGATCATGCAAAAGGATATCATGTTGCATTTTCCATACCATGCTTATGACACGGTAATTGATATGCTTCGTGAAGCAGCCATGGATGATACCGTTATATCCATAAAGATTACAGCTTATCGTTTGGCATCCAATTCAAAAGTGATCAATGCCTTGATCAATGCTGCTAGAAACGGAAAGAAAGTGACCGTATTCCTTGAATTAAAGGCAAGATTCGACGAAGAAGCCAATTTAGAATGGAAAACAGTTATGGAGGAAGAAGGTATTATGGTACTAGTAGGTATACCAAACATGAAAGTACATGCGAAGCTTTGTGTGATTCAGAAAAGAGTGAAAAATAAATTAGTACAATATGGATTCATAAGCACAGGTAACTTAAACGAGAAAACCGCCAAGATCTATGCGGATCACTGTTTGATGACTAAGAATGTGACTTTGATGAACGAAGCAAATAGAATTTTCAACTACTTAGCAAATTGGGAACAAGGTGATAAGCCAATTGCTAAAATGAGGAATCTATTGATTTCTCCAATCAATATGCGTTCAGCATTTATGGACCTCATTGAAAAAGAAATTCAAATTGCAAAAAAAGGCTATGTCGCTTCTATCACAGTCAAATTAAATTCATTGACTGATAGTATTTTATTAGACGCTTTATATAAAGCAGTCAAAGCTGGCGTAAAAGTAAATCTAATCATCAGAGGAATTCTAACACTCAAGCGTACAAATGAAAAAAATGCAGGAAAAATAAATGCATTAAGCATTGTAGACCAATATTTAGAACATGCTAGGGTAATTATTTTTAATAACAAGGGTAACCAAAAAGTATTTATCTCAAGCGCAGACTGGATGGTTCGTAACCTAGATCATAGAATTGAGGTTGCAGTCCCAATTATTGATCCAGTCATCAAAAAAGAATTGATTGATATCATCAACATTCAATTAAAAGACAATCAAAAAGCAAGGATCTTGGATGGCGAATTAAGCAATAAATATGTACCTTCGGCCAAAGCAACTTCTTTTAAATCTCAGGAAGAAACTTACAAATTTTTAAAAGGTAAAAGATAAAATAAATTGATTTTAGCCGCAATTGATATTGGCAGTAACGCTGCAAGGTTACTAATAAGCGAAGTCGTTAAGCATGATAAAGAAATAGAGTTTAACAAATTAAATTTAATTCGAATTCCGCTTAGGCTGGGCTTTGATGTATTTGAAAAAGGCTATATTGGATTTAGGAAAAAAAAGATGCTTATCAATACCATTGATGCCTTTAGTGCATTAATGAAAGTGTATGAAGTAGACCATTATATTGCTTGTGCAACGAGTGCTATGAGGGACGCCAGTAATTCAAAAGAAATTATCAAAGAAATTAAAGCAGAAACAGGCATAAAACTAGAAGTCATATCTGGTGATTTAGAAGCTGAGATCATTTATGAAAACCATATCGCCGAACTATTAGACGCTAATAAGAGCTATTTATACATTGACGTAGGAGGTGGAAGTACAGAAGTAACCCTATTTCATAAGTCTGCAGTCGCTTTTCAAAAATCTTTCAATATCGGCACTGTTCGTATTTTGACCAACAAAGTGGAGGATGCAACCTGGGAAGATCTAAAGCAAACATTAAAAGAGATTGGAAGAACCTATCCTAAATTGGTGGCCATTGGATCTGGAGGCAATATTAATAAAATATACTCCATGATTAATTCAAAAAATATAAAGAGCATTCCTATAGAAGTGATTAGAGAGTTTCATAGAGTTTTAGAACCAATGACTGTGGAGGAAAGAATGCATACTTATCTTTTAAAAAGAGACAGAGCAGATGTAATTGTTCCTGCGCTAAACATATATGCATATACCATGAAATGGGCCAATATAGATGAAATATATGTACCTAAAATTGGATTAGCAGACGGCTTAATCAATCACTTATACGAACAAGTGAAATAATTGTAGTACGCTATAATTTATAGCGACAAGATGAATGAAGTGTGTAACTACAAAGATTTAAAGGATTCAATCATCTCCATCGCAGTCTTAGCAAATTCTTGTCCCTTATTCATCTTATCAATGGCAGCACGCTCATAGGCCAAAGCTTCGTTCTGCGTAGTTAAAATACCAAAAATCACTGGTGTTAATTTTGTTGCAGCAATGGTTGCAAAGCCTTGGGTCACATATTGACAAACATATTCGTAATGATCGGTGTCTCCTTTTATAATTGCACCAATCACCACCACGCAGTCATACTGCTTGGTTTCAATGATTCGATTGGCAAAGACCACTGTTTCAATAGCACCAGCACATTCAAAAACTTTGTATGCTTCATTTTTAGCGTCTAGTTCATCTGTGCATCCTGCTAATAATAAATCTGTGATATGGGCATTGAAATTTGCTTTGATAATGGCGATCATACTAAAAGGTAATTTTATGATTGGCAATAGTTGCCTTGTCTTGTAAATAATTTTTATTTTGTTCCGTTACAAATGGCGGCACAATCATTTGTTCAAATTGGAATCCTGCTTCCTGAATCGCTGCTACTTTATCTGGATTGTTCGTGATAAAAGAAAATTGATTCACATGCAAGTGCTCAAGTATTGCAATCGCATCTTGGTAATTTCTGGCATCCTCCGGAAGTCCTAAACTTAGGTTTGCTTGAAAAGTGTTTTCACCATTATCTTGAAGCGCATAAGCTGCAATTTTTTTACCAATGCCAATGCCTCTTCCTTCATGCCCTTTTAAATAAATTAAATAGCCGTGTTTATTTATAGCAATCTGTTCTAAAGCATTTGTTAGTTGCGCTTTACAATCGCAACGTACACTTCCAAAAACATCTCCCGTTAAGCATTCACTATGAAAACGCACCATTGGTTGATTGGATTTTTCACTATCCATGCATAACACAACATGTGTTTCTTTTGTATGCTTATTTTCAAATACCAAAGACTTAAATAACCCAAACTCAGTGGGAAGTTGCGCTTCAGCAATTAGTTCCATTGTTACATCTGTAATGGTAGCTGGGTTAACTTGTTGGGATGCATATAATTTCAAATCCAATGTAACCACTTTTCTATGCTCTAAAAGCTGTTCAATGCTGATCATTTTTAATTGATGTGCTTTTGCAAAATCAACTAAGCCGTTTCTTCTTAACATATCTCCTTCCTCATCCATGATTTCACAAATAATAGCAGCAGGTGCCAAATCTGTTAGTAAACATAAATCAACAGCCGCTTCGGTATGCCCTTTTCTAACCAATAAGCCGCCGGCCTTCGCCACTACTGGAAACAAGTGACCAGGCTTGATAAAATCAGATGGCTTGGCAGAAGGATCCACCACTTGACGCGCAGTGATTGCTCTTTCTTTTGCAGAAATACCTGTTGTGATGCCAAGGGCAGGAATGGCATCTATAGAATCATAAAATGCAGTATGAAAAGGATCTGCATGATTGGTGTTCACCGGAGCTAATCCAATTTGCTTTGCAATGGATGGATGCATGGCAATACACACTAAGCCTCTTGCATATTTTGCACAAAAATTAATTTTTTCTTGCGTTGCAAAACTTGCTGGGAAAACAATATCCCCTTCGTTTTCTCTGTCTTCGTCATCCACCAATATAATTGGTTGTCCTAATTTAAAAGCATCCAATGCTTCCTGCACTGTATCAAACATTACACATTTCTTTTTAGAAGTAACTGTTCTGTATATTTTGCTAAAATATCAAATTCAATATTTACAATACTATCAACTGAAAGTTGATTGATATTGGTTTTGTCTAGTGTGGTTGGAATAATACAAAGATCAATTAGTTGTTCGCTGACTTGATTGATTGTAAGACTTACTCCATTGATTGCAATAGACCCTTTATAAACAATATATTTTACAAATTGTTCAGGCACTTGGATGGTGATAAACCAAGCGGTAGGGGTAATATCGATTTTATTGACTTTAGCAGTCGCATCTACATGTCCTAAAACATAATGCCCACCTAAGTAGCCATTTGGCTGCATTGGCAGTTCGGTATTCACTGCGTTTCCAACCTTATAGTTTCTAATAATTGTTTTTGCGATGGACTCAGTTGACACAAAAAAATACATATTATCGTCCACTACTTTCGTCACAGTGAGACAAGCACCATCTATCGCCACACTATCCCCAAGTTGAACAATAGCTGCAAAATCAGGCATATTAATAACAAGTTCCCATCCATCTTCGGCTGGACTAATTGCATGTAGCTTCCCTTTCTGAACAATACCTGTAAACATATGCTTTGGTTTGAGTAATTTTGAAACGCAAAGATAATCCAATGAATAAGAAAGAGGCTATAGATTACTGTATTAATTTGGCAAAACATGCAAATGAAAATGATATACGACCAAATCCTTTTGTAGGTGCTGTTATTGTAGACCATGCGGAACAGGTCATTGGTGAAGGATTTCATCAAAAACTCGGAGGACCACATGCCGAAGTCTATGCCATAGAACAAGCACTTCAAAAAACTGCAGACCTAAGTCAATGTAGCTTATACGTTAGCTTAGAGCCCTGTTCGCATATTGGGAAAACACCCCCATGTGTTGATTTAATTATTCAACATAAAATCAAAAAAGTAGTCATAGCTAGTTTGGACCCTAATCCAAAAGTTTCAAGTGTTGAGAAATTAAAGGCAGCCGGCATTGAAGTTGAAGTAATGAATGAACCTTCGGCAATAATATTAAACAAAAGATTTTTTACGCAGCACAATCAACATCGACCATATTTTATTTTAAAAACTGCAAGCACAATAGACGGAAAAATTGCAGATCGAAATCATAAAAGTAAATGGATTAGTAATGCACATTCAAGACAATTTGTGCATGCTCATTTAAGATCAAATACAGACGCAATTTTAACAAGCTATAAAACAGTTTTAGAAGATGAGGCTAGTTTTACAATTAGAATTGATGGAGCACCAATCAAAGAAACCAATGTGATTATCATCGATAAAGCACTTACTTTATTAAAAAAAGAATTTGAGGAACTACCTATTTTTTATAACAGAACGAACAAAAAAATTTATTTGATTACCGATAAAAAAGATACCCCAAGCGTTTCTAGTTCCATTGAGTTTATTTATGGAGTATTTAATGAAGATGGTCTAGTTTTTAGCTCTGTAGTCACTCAATTACTGGATAAAGGACTTTATAGTATCTTGATCGAAGGAGGAAGACAATTAAATGCTAGTTTAATTGATCAAAACATGGCAGATGAATTGTTCTGGTTTATTGCACCTAGATTATTAAATGATCAACAAGCAGTTTCCGTATTTGGAATCAATAAATTGAATCCACTAGAAAATGCCTCTACGCTCGAATTAGTGAACATGCAACGATTAGATGATGATATCCTTTTGCATTACTACATTAAACAACCCTTAGATTAAGTTTAGATTTGCATCGGAATTTCCATCAATAAAATTTCCGCATCCTTTGTCAAAGCTTTCAATTCAAATTGATCAAATTCAGTAATGCCTAAGGCGTCTCTTTCTGCTAATGTTTGTCCAGCAACTTCAAAAGAACCATATAAAACAAAAGCATACAAACCATTCCCAGCTTTTTTTACTTTATAGTTTGTAGCAAAGTCAAGGTCAAATTTGCCTATATGAAACCAAGCGTCTTGATGAATCCAAACACCAGCGTCATCGGCATTTGGAGAAAGTATTTGCTCTAATTTATTGATTCGATTTGCAGGATCTAATGTGATTTGATCATAACGAGGT
>Ga0209230_10001100_pt1 | contig 10794 bp, 11 predicted proteins | sample LakOntMetagenome_FD_187467 | JGI IMG/M metagenome (GOLD analysis project Ga0209230, IMG submission 187467) | Freshwater and sediment microbial communities from Lake Ontario - Sta 18 epilimnion Metagenome (SPAdes) (version 2) | ecosystem: Environmental > Aquatic > Freshwater > Lentic | place... | reverse complement strand
TAGCCGAAGATCGTCAAGAGGGCGTTCTCGTCGCGGCGGTTAGCTTTATGGTCGGTCATGCGGCAATGGTAGATGAGTTTTCAGCTTTAGATAACTAGCTATCTCCCCGCCTAGCCAGGCGAAGGTGAGCGCAACGGCCGTGATGCCGAAAGTCTTGCGATCAAGGTTCTCATCCGAGACAAATTGGCCGAGCGCCCAGAAGAAGACTCCGAGGAGCAGGAACTTGGCGAAGTACGAGAACATCGCAATCGCCATAGTGCTCATGGGGTCGAGGTCGCGCGAAATTCGAGAAACCCCAATATGAACAAGGAAGTAGATAACAACAATTACTTGAGCAAGTAACGCTGCAAATAATCCTGGTCGCCCCTGAAGCGCGGTAGCAAATCCAATCGCAATGATGCCGACAATAAATGTAGGAGTTAGAGCGCCGCGCAATAACTGCGCTTCATTGCTTGAATTATTTTGCTGAGACATTTTCTCTCACTCCGCTCTTTGCGTAATAGAGAGTAAATGCCAACATCGCGCCCGCAACAACTGCTGCAACCCACAGCGCTGCAAATGCTGAAACAACTACAGGAAAAGCAATCGTTGCTGTCCATAGATACATGATGATTGATGTACGAAGATGGGAATTGCCGGCACGGAGAATGCGGTGATGCATATGTTCCTTATCGGAACTAAATGGTGATTGACCTGCGCGCAGACGACGAATGATTGCTGAGAAGAGATCGATCAAAGGAATTGCTAGAACTGCAAATGGCAACATCAAAGGAAGCAGCGTTGGCCCCAACTTCTCTGCTGAGATTGCATTGGGATCGATCTGTCCGGTTAGTGTGATTGCAGATGCTGCAAGCAGAAGCCCCAAGAACATCGATCCTGAGTCGCCCATAAAAATCTTTGCTGGGTGAGCGTTATGAGGCAAAAAGCCAATACATACGCCAATAATTACTGCAGTAATAAGTGATGGAGCACCTGCACGGCTAAAGCCGTAAACAACTGCCAATAGGTAAGCAAAGGCGAAGAATGCAGCGCCTGAAATAGCCACGATTCCTGCAGCTAACCCATCAAGACCATCGATGAAGTTAACAGCGTTGATAGTGATGAGAACAATTAAGACCGTGACTAGCTGACCAATACTTGGCGGCAAAGTGATGACGCCGTTGATAGGCAACCAGAGCACTTGAATTCCAAAGAGCAACAAGATTCCGGCAGCAAGAGCTTGTCCAGCTAACTTGGTAAGTGCATCGAGTTCAAAGCGATCGTCAACTAAACCGATTGCAACAAGAAGTGTTGCGGCGAAGAAAATACCGAGCGCTTCCCGGCCAAATGATTTTCCAACGAGGGATAAGTGGCTCACCATGGCAAAGGTGAGCGCCATTGAAATCCACATTGCTAGACCGCCCCAACGTGGAGTTGGGGTTGTATGAATATCGCGAGTACGAATTTGGGCAACTGCACCGAACTTCAACGCCCAGGTACGAACAAAAGGAGTCACTACATAACAGAGCGCTGCTGCAAGAAGCAGAGTGACCAGGTACTCGCGCATCTCTTAAGAGTTGTCTTTACGCCTGGTAGATAGGAAAGCGTGAAGTAAGTGCGTGGACTTCGGATTTAATCGCAGCATGAGCAGCTGCATCATCAGACTTAATGGCACGTGCAATAAGAGATGCAATCGTCTTCATCTCTTCAACGCCCATTCCCTGGGTAGTTGTTGCAGGTGTACCTACGCGAATACCTGATGTGACTGAAGGTGCTTCTGGATCGTAAGGAATCGAGTTCTTATTAAGAACGATTCCTGCAGCGCCACAACGCTCGTCAGCAACCTTGCCGTTAACGCCCGTTGAGCGAATATCAATGAGTGCGAGGTGGGTCTGAGTGCCGCCAGATACTGCGCGCATGCCTTCGCCTTCAAGAGCTGCAGCAAGTGCCTGCGCATTGATGATGACATCCTTTGCGTACTTTTGGTAAGCCGGTGTTGCACATTCAGCGAGTGCAATCGCCTTGCCTGCAACTGCAGACATGATTGGTCCGCCCTGCATTCCAGGGAAGACTGCCTTATCAATCGCAGCTGCATGCTCTGCCTTCGACAAGATCATGCCGCCACGTGGACCGCGCAAAACTTTATGTGTTGTAAATGAGACAACATCTGCATATGGAACCGGTGAAGGAATCGCCTTACCTGCAACAAGTCCGATGAAGTGCGCTGCATCGACCCACATGATTGCGCCGACTTCGTCGCAGATTGCGCGAACTTTTTCGAAGTCAATCAGGGATGGGTATGCAGTTGCACCAGAACAGATCATCTTTGGCTTATTAGCAATCGCTAATTCGCGAAGTTCGTCGTAATCGATGAGTTCGTTATCTTGGCGAACTCCGTAAGAAACTATGTTGAACCACTTGCCTGAGAAGTTGACCTTCGAACCGTGGGTTAGGTGGCCACCATGTGGAAGCGACATAGCAAGGACGGTGTCGCCCGGCTTGGTGAATGCTTGGTAGACAGCAATATTTGCGCTGGCACCCGAGTGTGGCTGCACATTTGCATGTTCTGCGCCGAATAAATCCTTTGCGCGATCAATTGCGATTGTTTCGGCCTTATCTACCTCTTCGCATCCGCCGTAGTAACGCTTTCCTGGGTATCCCTCGGCGTACTTATTGGAGAGAGTCGAACCAAGAGCGGCAAGAACTGCGCGTGAGGTGAAGTTCTCTGAAGCAATTAGCTGAAGATTGTTCTGCTGACGCTTGAGCTCAGATAAAAGCACCGCTGCGATATCTGGATCTTGCTTGGAGAGAAGGTTGAAATCAGGGCCATAGAAAGTTTCGGACATGGGCCCAGCCTAATAGTTCAGGGCCTCTTTTGCTTTATATGTAAGAAATGTTCGGTGCGACCTTTTCCATCTCATCAAATGAAATAGCTCCCTCGCGCACGAGGCGTAGATCTACGGAATCGGCCTCAATGATGGTCGAACGTGGGCCAGATTTCAGCGCGCCGGTATCGAAGATTGCTGCGACATCCCAATCCTTTACCTTTGCACGATCAATTTTCAACATCGGTTCGTGCCCGGCACCTGATGCACTTGCTACTGCAAGTGGACCCGACTCTTTCAAGAGCGCGCGTACAAATTTAGATTTTGGTACTCGGACGTTAAACCAATCGAGTTCTTTATTGTCGCCAAGATCCCAACTAAGAAGTGAACTTGGTTGCAGAGTTACCGAAAGAAGTCCGGGCCAGAATTTCTTGCAGAGATCCTGTGTGCTTGGAGAAACTGCACGAGAAATTCCTTTAACAGTGTCTAATGAATATGCAAGGACTTGGGCAGCAACTCCGATTTCATCTCCGCGAAGTACATGCATTGCACGAACTGCAAAGGGAGAGAATGCATCTGCTAAATAAACATAGCCATGTTCAAGTGGAGCAACGATGACATATCCGGCGCGAATCTCTTTGAGTGCGCGAGCAACATGTTTCTTCTGTTCGCCCTGCTTGAGGTCAATGCGTGGCATCGCTATCTCCTCACTGCTGTCGTAAATCTTGGGCGGCCGGTTAAATCCTGATGCAGAAGAATATCTGTGAAATCTGCGCTGAGTACATCGGCAATCGCGCCACCTTGATCTTCATGATGTTCGATTGCCAGGAATCCGCCCTGCTTCAAGAGGCGCCCCGCTGTTGAGATAAAGAGGCGAGGAGTTTTCATGCCATCGGCTCCCCCAAATAGAGCAACCGCAGGCTCGTGATCTGCGACATCGCGAGGAAGTTCTTGGGCGTCAGGAATATATGGAGGATTGGCAATGACAACATCGCACTTAACGCCTTCGAGAGCGGTAGCGACATCACTTTCGAGAATACGGACCTTTTCGTCGATAAAGGAGACATTCTCTTTCAGCCAATGAATTGCTTCAGCGCTCTTTTCGACTGCAATCACATGTGTCTGTGGAGCTTCTGTTGCAATTGCAAGTGCGAGAGCACCTGAACCAGAACCCAAATCAACAACGCTTACCGCACCGCTTAACTTCTCAATGTGAGTCAACACCGCTTCAACAAGGAGTTCGCTTTCAGGACGTGGCACCAATACTCCGGGTCCTACCTTTAATTCAAGGTGGCGAAAATATGCAACGCCAGTCAGATATTGCAGCGGTTCATGAGCACAACGTCGATCAAGTAATTTCCAGAAAGTCTCTTCGACGATAGTCATATCGCCAATAGCTGCGAGTGCATTTTCAACGGTCAGTGGGTTATGTAGATCCATCCGTGAAAGGCCCAAGGTGTGGGCTAGTAAATGTTCTGCTTCTACTTCAGGAAATCCAGCCGTCGCCAACTGTTCTTTGCCGCCTCGCAAGAATTCTTTAAAAGTCAGTTCCATAGTAGTGACTTAATTCGTTGATGAAAGCTTTGCAGCGCGATCAGCATCGAGAAGAGCTTGCACGACTTCATCGAGCTCGCCATTAAGAACAGAGTCAAGGTTATTAGCCTTGTAATTAACGCGGTGATCGCTGAGGCGATTTTCAGGATAGTTATATGTACGAATGCGCTCTGAACGATCGACGGTGCGGACCTGGCTCTTACGTTCTGCCATTGCAGCCGCTTCAGCCTTCTCTTGCGCATCCATGAGAAGACGGGCACGAAGAATACGAAGCGCTGATTCCTTATTCTGAAGCTGTGATTTTTCGTTCTGACATGAGACAACAATTCCAGTTGGAACGTGGGTCAAACGAACGGCAGAGTCAGTGGTGTTAACAGACTGACCGCCAGGTCCTGATGAGCGATACACATCTACGCGCACATCGTTCATATTCAATTCAACATCTACTTCTTCTGCTTCAGGAAGGATAAGTACGCCGGCTGCAGATGTATGAATACGTCCTTGGCTCTCTGTTTCAGGAACGCGCTGTACTCGGTGAACGCCACCTTCAAATTTAAGACGAGCGTACGGAGTTGTTCCGGGTTCTGGAGTCCCCTTTGATTTCACAGCCATAGAAATATCTTTATACCCACCGAGTTCTGACTCGGTCATATCGATGATTTCAACTTTCCAGCCGCGCTTTTCTGCATAGCGCTGATACATGCGAACCAAGTCGCCAGCAAAGAGCGCTGATTCATCGCCACCGGCCCCGGCCTTTACTTCAATAATGACATCGCGATCATCGTTAGGGTCGCGTGGAAGTAATAGCTCTTCCAACTTATCGGCAGCAGCTTCAACAGCAACTTCCATTGCCGGAATTTCAGATGCAAATGAAGCATCTTCTGCAGCCATCTCTTTAGCAGCTTCGAGGTCATCAGCTGCTGACTTCCAAGCGTTGAAGCCTGCAACAACGGGGCCTAGCTGTGCATAACGACGACCGAGTTTGCGGGCGTTGCCCTGATCTTCGTGAATAGAAGGGTCAGCCATCTTTGCTTCGAGCTCTTGATACTCGCGCACCATCTCATGTGCTGATGCGAAACGATCGTTAGCCATATGACTTCATCCCTTCTATCTCTGTGGAACTAAATTTTCTTTGGAGAAATAAAAAGACCGCCCCGCAACCACTAATGGGTTGCGATGCGGTCTCTTTAGAAAGCTACTTGTTTTTACCGAAACGCTCTTCGAACTTCGCGACGCGTCCACCGGTATCGAGGATGCGCTGCTTGCCTGTGTAGAACGGGTGGCAGACTGAACAAACTTCAACATAGATCGAACCGCTTGCAACTGTTGAGCGGGTAACAAACTTTTCACCGCAACCACAAGTTACTTGAGTATCTTTGTACTCTGGGTGGATATCTTTCTTCATATTCATATTCCTTTTCTTGAGTCTGGGTCCAGCAGTACTGGTGAACCAGGTCATCGCCATAAGGTGTGGCAATAGGCGCTAAGTCTCTCTTAAAAGCAGAAAACCGCAAAATCCACGCTGGATTCTGCGGCCCCTGCCACCCGTCGGAGAAGAATTTATGCAGATGCCTTTGGAGTAGGCGCTACCTTCGCTGGCTTAACTGGTTTTGCAGGCTTCACAAGAGCTGCAAGGGAAGCAGCAGCTGTTGCATTTGCTGCAGTAACGGCTGCTTTGCGTGCATCTTTAGCTGCCAGCAATTGCGCATCTGTTGTTGCTGAATTAAGTGCGCTTTGGAAATCTGCTAGCGCTTTTGCATTTGCTGCACGTCGCGCATCAACGATTGCTCGGTGAGAAGCGATATACGTCGACATCGAGCTCTGGTAAGTCGCCTGTGCTTGCGCTCTTGCGACTGCAGCATCTTTTGTATCTGCAGCGATTGCTGTTCCGGTGCTTGCGATCAATCCTGCCGCTACGAGTAGCGCCACATTCTGAGCTGAAATGAACTTCATTGCTTTCTCCTTCGTTAGTTCCTGCGTATGGATGGAACTATGGGGGTCAAGATTGTGCTTCCTCTGTGTTGGTCTATCGAGGTTGCTGTGAAAGTGCTTCACTTCTCTTATGCCGCGCCACACGCACCCCACAAAGACGGCTCTCATCGAGGCGACAAGAGAGCTGCTTGAATCGCACCCACGCAAAGAAATTTCAACAGAGCAAATTCTGACAAAGTCGGGAATCTCAAAAGGCTCGCTCTATCACCACTTCGAAGATTTAGAAGAACTCATTGAAGCCGCAACATTGCTTCGATATACAGAATGGGTTGATGGAAGTATCGAAGCCATCACACAGGTTTTGCGTGCCGTGAAGAGCCCAGATGATGTTTACAACAGCTTGGTTGCCATCACAAAACAAACACAATCTCCCAAGAGAAAATCTGATCGGGTCTATCGTGCAGAGGTATTAGGTGCGGCTGCTTCTAGTCCGCGTCTTGCAAAGAATCTTGGTGCAGAGCAACAGCGCCTTACCGATGCACTCGCTGATCTTGTTCGAGAAACACAAGCCAAAGGATTCTTCCATGAAGATATCGATCCTCAAGTATTAGCCGTATTTATCCAGGCTTACACCTTCGGCAAAGTCGTTGATGACTACAGCGAAAATCCGATGAACCCAGATAATTGGAATGCACTGATTGATGACTTCCTTAAGAAAACCTTATTGAAGTACGAGTAATCCGGCCTTACAAACTCTTAATTACTTAGAGTCGTCTGGCCCAGCTGTTGTCTTCTGAATCTGCATCAAGAATTCGACGTTGGACTTAGTGCCCTTCATCTTCTCGAGCAAGAGTTCGAGTGCAGCCTGTGGTTCGAGAGCGTGAAGAACGCGACGAAGCTTCCAGACGATGTTGAGTTCTTCAGTTCCCATAAGGATTTCTTCCTTACGTGTACCTGATGCAACAACGTTAACCGCAGGGAAGATGCGCTTATCAGCCATCTTGCGATCGAGGATGAGCTCCATATTTCCAGTGCCCTTGAACTCTTCGAAGATAACTTCATCCATACGGGATCCGGTATCAACAAGAGCTGTTGCAAGAATGGTGAGTGATCCACCATCTTCAATATTACGAGCAGCACCGAAGAACTTCTTTGGTGGATACAAAGCAGCTGAATCAACACCACCAGAAAGGATGCGGCCTGATGCAGGTGCTGCGATGTTGTATGCGCGACCCAAACGTGTGATCGAATCGAGAAGAACAACTACATCGTGGCCCATTTCAACGAGGCGCTTTGCGCGCTCGATAGCGAGCTCGGCGATTGTTGTGTGGTCATCTGCGGGGCGGTCGAAGGTAGACGCAATTACTTCACCCTTAACGCTGCGCTGCATATCTGTAACTTCTTCAGGACGCTCATCAACGAGAACAACCATCAAGTGACATTCAGGATTGTTTGTTGTGATTGCGTTTGCAATTGATTGCAAGACCATAGTCTTACCGGCCTTTGGAGGTGAAACGATAAGTCCGCGCTGGCCCTTACCGATTGGTGCGATCAAGTCGATGACGCGAGTTGTAAGAATGTTTGGCTCTGTCTCAAGGCGAAGACGCTCTTGTGGGTAGAGAGGAACAAGCTTTCCAAATTCAACACGTCCACGTGCTTCTTCATATGGCAATCCGTTGATTGTCTCGAGAGAGATAAGTGGGTTGTACTTCTGACGAGTTTCGCCTTCACGAAGTTGGCGAACTTGACCTGTTACAACATCTCCCTTACGAAGACCGTACTTACGTACCTGTCCTTGTGAAACGTAGACGTCGTTAGGACCTGGAAGGTATCCACCCGTACGAATAAATGAGTAGTTATCCATGATGTCGACGAGGCCACCAACTGGTACCAAGACATCATCTTCACCGATTACTGGTTCGCGCTCTTCGCGGTTGCCACGGTCGCGGTTGCGATCGCGTCCACGGTTGCGATCGCGGCGGTTACGGCTGCCGCGGTCTTCACGATCGTTTCCACGGTCGTTATTTGAAGGTGCGTTATCTGATGAATCATCTTCATCGTCGCCCTCATCTGAAGAGTCATCTGAATTCTTTGCGTTGTTATCGCGGTTGTTCTTCTTAGCATTGCGAGCTTCACGGCGAGCTTCGCGCTCTGCCTTCGCTGCTTCGCGGTTTGCTGCCTGGAGATCTGCAATAGCTGTAACGAGATCATCCTTCTTGAGCTTCGCTGCACCCTCGATACCGAGCTGTGACGCAACTTCCTTTAACTTAGGAAGGGTCATGCTTGAAAGTTCTGGGCTGCTAGAACGAACTGGTTCTGTTGTTGTCATGTATTTCTTTTCACTTTGGGGCTAAACGTATGAGTTAAGCCCTGGGTTTATTAATCAGGGGTTTTACTTTTTGATTTTTACTTCTGTGATTATCAATTCTTAATTTTCACCCTTACTTACTGGGTTCGAACTGATGGCAAAACTATAGCAGGGTGGCTCCGCGGCTAGCAATTTCGAGAGATTTACCCTCAAATTTCGCTCCGCCAGCACGTGAAAGTTGGATGCTCTCTTCATCGCCTTCAGTGTGGAGCGCGAGAACAGTTGGACCAGCTCCTGAGATAAATGCAGCAATTCCTGCTGCGCGAAGCTTTGTCATAAGTGCAAATGAAGCTGGCATCGCTTCCTGGCGATATGACTGATGTAAGAAATCTTCTGTCGCTGTGAAAAGTAGATCAGGGCGAATTGTGAGAGCTTGCGTCAGTAGCGCAGCATTCGATGAATTTCGAAGCGCATCTGCAAAAGGAATAGTTTCAGGCAACATCGTGCGTGCCTTTTTGGTAGCCAGCGGCGTTGCAGGAATAAATGCCATTACCTTGATACGTGGATCAACCGGTAGATGAACAGCGTGCGCAACTGCCTTACCTTTAACAACATCTTGCCAAGCAACTGTTGCTCCACCATAAAGTGCTGCAGCCACGTTATCTGGGTGGCCTTCCATCTCATTTGCAAGATTGAGAAGCGCTTCATCGCTCATCTTGTCTGTGCCAGTAAGCACCAAAGAACGCGCAAGAACGAGTCCACCGATAATTGCTGAAGCAGATGAACCAAGACCTCGACCATGTGGAATCACATTGAGTGCGCGTACTGCTACACCTTTAGGTTTTCCACCTAAGAAATCAAAACCTTTGTACATCGCCTTAACAAGTAAGTTCTTATCTGTACGAGGAACCTCATCGGCGCCTTCACCAGTGACATCGATATCGAGGCCGCCTTCATCAAGAATCTGTGCGACGTATCGGTCATACATTCCAAAAGCTAAACCGAATGAATCAAAGCCAGGACCTAAATTGGCAGAGGTTGCAGGAACCTGTACCTGAATCGGATTAGCTTTAAAAGTTGGCTTGGCCATGGGGCAATACTTTCCTTAGTTCTTCACTAAGCCAAGAGCTTGAGCTGCTGCATCAGCGTTAACCGGAACAACAACTGGATCTGCTGCACCCTCAAGTGCCCACGGAATATCTTTAAGGCCGTTACCTGTGCATGTAATAACGATTGTCTTATCTTTTGGAAGCTTTCCAGCATTCTTATATTTAATAAGACCTGCAAGGCCAGCAGCTGAAGATGGTTCGCAGAAGATTCCTTCTTTTGATGCAAGCAAGTGATAGGCGGCAAGAATTTCTTCATCAGTTACTGAATCGATTAATCCGCCTGATTCATCGCGAGCAGCAATGGCTTGATCCCATGAAGCTGGATTTCCGATGCGGATTGCAGTTGCAATTGTTTCAGGCTTGGCAACTGGCTTACCTGTTACGAGTGGAGCAGCGCCTGCAGCTTGGAATCCCCACATCTGTGGCAACTTCTTTGAAATCTTGTCTTTGCGATATTCGTTGTAGCCCTTCCAATATGCAGTGATATTTCCTGCATTACCAACCGGCAGAGTGTGAATATCTGGAGCATCGCCAAGCATGTCTACAACTTCAAACGCTGCAGTCTTCTGGCCTTCGATGCGATATGGGTTAACTGAGTTAACAAGTGAAACGGGATAGTGCTCTGAAAGATCGCGAGCAAGAACTAAACAATCATCAAAGTTTCCATCAACCTGCAGAAGCTTTGCGCCATGTACAACAGCTTGCGCCAACTTGCCCATTGCAATCTTGCCTTCAGGAATAAGGACTGCAGGAATCATTCCGGCTTTAACTGCATACGCTGCAGCTGCTGCGGATGTATTTCCAGTTGATGCGCAGATAACAGCCTTCGCACCATCTTCGGCCGCCTTTGAAATCGCCATTGTCATTCCGCGATCTTTAAATGAACCAGTTGGGTTAATTCCTTCAAACTTTACCCAGACATTATTGCCGAGAAGTTCAGAGAGAACGCATGCATAGATAAGTGGTGTTCCGCCTTCGCGCAATGTGACAACAGGAGTCTTTGAAGAAACAGGTAGGCGATCGCGATATTCCTCGATCACTCCGCGCCACTGATGTGCGCCTGACTTCTTAGTAAAGATTCCCATTA
>Ga0209230_10001099_pt1 | contig 10814 bp, 10 predicted proteins | sample LakOntMetagenome_FD_187467 | JGI IMG/M metagenome (GOLD analysis project Ga0209230, IMG submission 187467) | Freshwater and sediment microbial communities from Lake Ontario - Sta 18 epilimnion Metagenome (SPAdes) (version 2) | ecosystem: Environmental > Aquatic > Freshwater > Lentic | place... | reverse complement strand
GTGTTGGTCCTGCTCGTGACGCAATCATCGTGCGTCACGACATGCTTGCGGAGTAGTTTCTTAAACTAGAGCAAATTCAGGCGGTACTGCACCTTGCCAGCCTCTTAGACGTAGCTGTCGTATAGCTTGCGCGCAGTTTCATTTGTGCGATCAGTGTCCCAGTAAAGACGAGAGCAGCCAGCTGCTTCAGCACGTGCCTTGACGGCGTCGATAAGTTTGCGCCCAACACCTTTGCCACGTGTATCTGCCGAGACGAACAAATCCTCGAGAAGCACGAAACCGCTCACCGAGATCGTGGAATTCTGAAAGTTGTAGTGCACGATACCGAGCAGGCTCTCACCTTCGAAAGCACCAATGCCGTGCGAGTTGAAATCGGTGTCAATAATTCGCTGCCAAGTGAGCTCAGTCAGGCCGTCAGGGAGTTTCTCACTGTAGAAATCTAGGTAGCCGCTCCAAAGCGGAAGCTAGGCTTCAAAATCAGCGGCGGTCAGTTCTCGAACTTGGATGCTCATGCTTCGATACTAGTTAGATTCAAAAGGCCCCTGAAAACGTAGACCAGTAAACTCAACGCAATGGCATTAAATTTGCAAGGGTGACGGAGAAGATAAATGAGCAGCAATCCAAGTCAATCTGTAGGCGTGGGATTAATTAGTGTTGGCTGGATGGGTAAGGTGCATTCGCGTGCTTACCAGGCATTACCTGTAGTGTTTCCGGAACTCGGCATTAAGCCACGGCTCGTTATAGCGGCCGACACCGCACAAGACCGGGTCGACTACGCAATTAATGTGCTTGGCTTTCAGCAGGGCACACTTGACTATCACGAGGTTCTGAACAACCCCGATGTAGACGTAGTTTCAATTTGTGCTCCAAACTTTTTACACGCAGAGATTTCAATTGCGGCCGCTAAAGCGGGTAAGGCCTACTGGGTTGAAAAGCCAGCAGGCCGCGGAGCAGAAGATACTGAAGCCATCGAAGCGGCAACAAATGAAGCCGGTGTGGTTTCGACCGTTGGGTTCAATTACCGCCACGCACCTGCTGTTGAGCACATCAAGGAATTGATTGCGTCTGGTCAACTTGGCCGAATCACAAATTTTCGCGGGGTTTTCTTTGCCGACTACTCTTCTGAACCTAATGGCGCGCTCTCGTGGCGCTTTGTTCGAAAGCTAGCCGGTAGCGGTGTGCTTGGAGATCTGATGGGCCACCTGGTCGATCTCATTCAGTACATGGCAGGGCCAATCTCCGAAGTAACGGGCATGACCAGCACAATCCACTCTGAGCGACCGGTTCAGCAGATGGGCGTGGGCACGCACTTTGATGTGATCGAGAGCGGAGAAAAGAAGCCGGTTGAAAATGAGGACTACGCCGGCATGATGGTTCGCTTAGGAGACAATGCAATTGCCGCTGGTGCTGTTGGCACACTTGAGGCATCTCGTGTTGCAGTTGGTCCGCGTGCAAGTTACAACTTTGAAATTTACGGGACCGAAGGATCGGTCATGTGGGACTTCGAGCGTATGAACGAACTTCAGGTGGCAATTGGACGCAAAGGCCCGCACCTTGGTTACCAACGAGTGATGGTAGCTCCGGGCTTCGGCGAGTTCGGTGCATTTCAACCAGGTGCCGGAACTGGAATGGGTTACGACGACCTAAAGGTTGTTGAGGCAAAGAAGTTCTTGCAGGCGTTCCTTGGGCGTGAATCAAAGAATTCCAATATTCACGATGCGGTCTCGGCGGCTCGCGTCAACGACGCAGTGGAAGAATCACAAGTATTAAAGTCTTGGGTTCCAATTAACTTTGCCGCCGGTTCAACCTCGGCAACTAGGTAATTAGTTTATAAAGCAGGCTTCATACGCTGAGTCCAACCAACGCAAATAAGAATTGCGATAGCCGTAAACCACGTAAATGACGACACAGTTTCTCGCAAAATAAATATGGCCAGCACCATAGTGACAATTGGTTGGGCAAGTTGAAGTTGCGAGGCCTTAGCAATACCAATGGTGTTTAGTGCATTTGCCCAGAAATAGTGACCTAGAAATATCGAGTAAAGACTCACAAACAAAAATCCAAACCAAGCATCTGCACTCGGCATAACCGTTATTGGATTCACGATTAATTCAATGATGGTCAGCGGTATCATGATGGGAATTGAAATTACAATCGCCCAGCTAATTACATAGAACGCTTTGTACTTCGCGGTCAGGGCCCCGGCTGATGAATTTCCTACGGCACCAATCACAACCGCAACGGCCATAATTACGTAGCCCCAAAACTCCCCACCGCCTAAACCGTTTGATCTTGAAACAGAAAACAGCATTCCAAAGAAAGTCCCGCCGAGAGCACCAATCCAGAATTTCGCGGAAGGAGTTTTATTTTTGAAAATCAAAATTGCGGTAATAACTCCGGCCACGGGGGAAAGTGCAATCAAAACACCTGCGTCAGATGCAGGAACTGTGCGCATCGCGATTGTTGACAAAATCGGATAGCCAAAAACTAAACCACCAGAGACAAGCCAAATTCTTGACCATAAGTCTCTAGGCGGGAGCAAAGACTGCCGGCCAATTTTGAGCGCGATGATTGCCCCGATACCAGCCGGAATGATTCTGCCGATAGCCATTATGGTCGGGGAAAATTCTGTGAGTCCGAGAGCTAAACCAATGAAGGTTGTTCCGAAGCCAAGCACGGCGATTGCGCCGTACACATAGCCTTGGAGTTTGGACATAGGACTAGTATGTATTAACAAAGGCCTATTGAACCACAGATGACGGAGTCAAATTATGAGCAGTAAGCCGGACCGCAACTTAGGTGTAGAACTAGTCCGCGCCACCGAGGCAGCTGCAATCAAGGCCAGTGCTTGGATTGGTCGCGGCGATAAAAATGCGGCCGATGGTGCAGCCGTAGAGGCAATGCGTGATTTTCTAAACACCGTGGACTTCCGTGGCACGGTCGTTATTGGTGAAGGTGAAAAAGACGAAGCGCCGATGCTTGCCAACGGTGAGGTCGTCGGCAACGGCAACGGTCCTGAGTGCGACATCGCAGTTGACCCAGTAGATGGCACCAGCGTTACTGCGTCAGGCCGTGCGCATGCAATCTCTGTAATCGCAGTCAGCGACAAGGGCACAATGTACAACCCCAAAGATGTCTTCTACATGGACAAACTGATTACTCGTCGCGAGGGTCAAGGCGCAGTGAGCCTTGACCAATCACCAGAAGACAATGTGCGTGAACTTGCCAAGGTGCTGAAGAAAGACGTGAGCGAAATAACCGTGGCGATGATTGATCGCCCACGTCACGTTCCTTTGATGGAGGCCGTGCGTCGTGCCGGTGCGAGAACCCGATTGTTTCTTGACGGTGACGTGGCTGCGGGAATTCACGCTGTAACTGGCGGCGGCAACATAGACATGCTGCTTGGTATTGGTGGTGCACCAGAGGGAGCAATCTCCGCCTGTGCAACCCAGGCTCTTGATGGTTACATGCAGGGAAGAATCTCTCCGCAGTCGCCAGAGGAAATGAAAAAGGCGATTGCAGCCGGGCACGACCTCGACAGAATTTTTGAAATTCACGATCTAGTTGCAAGTGACAACACTTACTTTGTAGCAACTGGTGTAACCGACGGACTCTTGCTAGATGGTGTGCAAAAGCGTGGCGACTACCTACGCACTGACTCAATTATTTTGCGCGCACGCTCTGGCACTATTCGCCGAGTGAAAGCTGATTACCTTGCCTCACGCTGGATTTAGTTTTTCCTAAAACTACTTAGCTGTTTTCGGTTTTGCCACGCTCGTGCGTGTAACCAAAGTCGGCTTAATCAAAATGCTTTTTGGCTTGTAGGCCCCTTTGCTGCCGATGCGCTCTAGCAGCAGCGATGCTGTCTGCCGACCGACCGGAATACCTTGTTCGTCCACAGTCGTGAGCTTCAAAAGAAAATCGGAAGCCACCGGAGCATTGTCATAACCGACGAGAGACACATCATCCGGAACGCTTAACCCGTTTTCTCGCAACGCTGACCACGCGCCTGCCGCCATGTAATCATTCGCTGCGTAAATTGCGGTGAACTTTTTTCCAGACTTCAACAGCTCCATCGTGCCCATGTAGCCACCAATTTCTGTGGTTGGTTGACCGTTTCCAAAAACCATGTCATCAAGAATTGCGTCCTTCATAATTTTTGAAAAAGCTTTGCGCCTGTTTGTAGCAATTCCACCTACACCCGTTAGGTGCGCAATTTTTTTGTGCCCAAAACTGATTAGGTGTTCGATAACCAATCGCGTACCTTCGAAGTCGTCATTGAAGACCATGTCGGAATTTGGCAAGATAGTTTCGCGCTGACCGATCATTACGGTTGGAATGTCAAGCTTGTGAGTTCGCAAGCCGCCAACTTCAGTTGCAATTACAAGACCGTCAACTTTCATTGAAGCAAACGCGTCGATCGGGTCGTCTTCAAAGTTTTGGCTGCGGTGCATGTCGCTGATGATTACCTGATAACCAGCGTCGTCAAAAATTTCGCGAAGACCTTTTAGAAAACCTATGTACGAGAGGTTCTTATAGTCGGTGATTAGAACACCGATGGATCTTGAAGCAGAACTCGCAAGTTGTTGGGCAAATCGGCTTGGACGATATCCAAGTTCGTCGATTGCTTTTTGGACAGCCTCACGCCGAGCTTCGCTCACGTTGGTTTCGCCACGCAAGACCAAAGACACCAGGGATTTAGATACGCCAGCAGTTTTTGCCACGTCGTAAATGGTTGGCGGTTTAAGCGATTTTTTGGCTTCTGTCATCGTTAGTCCAAATTAGTCCAATTCGGTCCAAGAGTTCAAATGTAAAGACATGATAACAATCCGATAAAACATGGTCCTTTTGGTCAACCTTGCTGCTACTTTGATGTGGAGCGCTCCAACTGGGAGCGCTCCAATTACCAGAGCAACAGCCTCAAAGGAGAGTAGTAAATGTCCATCGGTGTAGCAGTTATCGGCGCAGGAATGGCAGGTCGCGGTCACGCGGCGGCTTACCGTGCAGCCACCTCTCTTTATGGGTCAGATCTACCCGAGGTGAAACTGGTTTCTATCGGTGACGTAAATGCTCAGTTTGGACTGGCCGCTGCAAAGCGGTTTGGTTTTGAGCGCCACGATTCAGACTGGCGCGCAATTGCCGATGACCCAAACATCCATGCCGTAAGTGTGGTTGTGGCAAACAGCCTGCACCGCGAAATTGTTGAGGGCCTCTTGGCTGCCAGCAAGCACGTTCTTTGCGAGAAGCCACTCTCCGACACTCTCGAAGACGCACGCTCAATGGTTGCATCAGCAAACAGCTCAAAGACCATTGCACGCATTGGTCTAACCTTCTTGCGGAACCCGGCGATTGCGGCAATTCAAAAAATCATTTCTTCAGGTCAACTTGGCAAAGTGCTTCACTTCACCGGTAACTACTGGGCGGATTATTCTTGCGACCCAATGTCACCAATCAGCTGGCGCTACAAGGGCGGCATGGGCACCGGTGCACTTGCAGATGTTGGTTCACACATTTCTTACGTTGCCGAGTTCATCACTGGTCAGACTTTCAAATCTGTTTCAGGTGCACGCTTCGTGACTTCAATCACTGAGCGTCCGATTCCATCGGGTGCGGTTCAGGGTCACTCGGGCGCAACTGTTTCAGACAAGATGGATTCAGTTGAGAATGATGACTACGCAGGTTTTATTGCTGACTTTGGTGGCACTGCGGGCGCAATTCAGGTTTCACGTGTTGCAGCTGGTCACCCGACCTCTCTGGAATTTGAAGTTTACTGCGAGAAGGGTGCAGCACGATTCACCCAAGCTCGCAACGGCGAGTTTGAACTGCTACTAAACGAGGACCCATATGGTCAGCGTGGATTTCGCACCGTTCAAGTTGGCCCTTCACACCCATACATCGCTGGCGGTCTGCCAGTTGACGCACCGGGTGTTGGTGTTGGTCAGAACGATCAGTTCTTTTTCCAGAACCGGGCATTCCTGCAGGAGGTTGCCGGTCTTGCAGAGACCCCAGAGCTTCCATTCTGCGCAAACTTCGAAGACGGTCTTCACAACATGGAGATCATCGAATCAGTTATTCAGTCAGGCCTAAAGAGCGGTGCAAGTTCAACTGTTCCTGCTGCGACTCCTACCTACTTGAAGAAAGTTAAATAATGAGACTCGGCGTCTACAACGCGATCCTTCACGATCGCTCTCTTCCGGAAGCAATCAAGACCATCGCTGGACTTGGCCTTACCGGCATTGAATTGAACACTGGCGGATTCTTGCCGGCCAAGCACATTCCAAACATCGATCAGATTTTGGAAAGCGATGCAGCTCGTGATGATTTCCTTGCAATCTTCGAGGGGACCGGTGTTGAAATTGCTGGTCTTAATTGCAATGGAAACCCTTTGCACCCAAACCCTGTTATCGGGGATAAGCACGGCAATGACGTTAAGCGTTCAATTCGTTTAGCTAACCGCCTAGGTCAGAACCGCGTGGTAACCATGTCTGGTCTACCTGGCGGTGAGCCAGGCGCAAAGCAGGTCAATTGGGTAGTAAATGCTTGGAACTCAGCGGCTCTTGATGTAATCGACTACCAGTTTGAAGTTGCCGCGAAGTACTGGAAAGAAGTTGACCAGCTGGCTCGAGACAACGATGTGAAGGTTGCTCTTGAGCTTCACCCACAGAACGTTGTGTTCAACCCAGCAACCATGCGCGAACTTATTGAGCGCACCGGTGCGACCAACGTTGGTGTTGAGCTAGACGCATCGCACCTGTTCTGGCAGCAGATGGATCCAGTTGCTGTCGTTAAAGATTTGGGCCCGTTGGTTTTCCATGCGGCTGCAAAAGATATTCGTGTAAACCCTTTCGTTGCAATCAACGGTGTATTGGACAACAGCTTCCGCAAGTTGCGTGAAGATGAGCCACGCACCAACCTTGGTGGCGACGAGTGGGCAAATGAATGGCCAAAAAATTCCACCTGGGATTTCGTAGCGGTTGGCAAGGGCCACCCTGCAGAGTACTGGGCTGAATTCCTAAAGGCCTGCCACGATGTTGATCCAAACATGTGGGTAAACATTGAGCACGAAGATACTTCGCTTGGTCGTGAGGAAGGTCTAGCACTTGCTTGTGAGACCTTGTTCAAGGCAGCGAAAATTGCAAATCTATAAAACTAAATAAAAACTTCGGACAGGTAAGAATCGACATAAACATCTGCACCGAGAATCTTGAGAAGTTCCCTTCGATGGATAAAACAAACAAAAATGGAAAGGAAGTGTGAGATGAAGATTTCACGTTCAGTAAAAATTGCTGCAGCAGTTGCAGCATCAGCATTGGCGCTGACTGGCATTAACGCATCTACAGCAACCGCAGCCGGCGAGAAGGTCTACGTCATCGGTGGTATGCCATCTGACCCATTCTGGTCAGTAGTTAAGCGCGGCGCAGAGTCAGCAGCTGAGGCAGTTAAGGATGCCGGAGGCACCGTAACCTGGCTTGGCCCACAGAACTACGACAACCTAGGTCCAGACGCTGGAAAGCTTGTTGACAACGCAATCGCTGCTGGTGCAACTGCAATCGTTGTGGCTGACTGGGTACCTGCTGCTGAAAACGCTGCAATCAAGCGTGCGGTTGCCAAGGGCATCTCTGTAGTTCACTACAACGCTGGTGGCGTTAAGGAAGCTAAGAACACCGGTGCACTTGCATACGTTGGTTCAGACGACTACCTAGCTGGTGTTGCTGGTGGAAAGTACTTCGCATCTAAGGGTGCAAAGAACATTCTTTGTGTAAACACAGTGCCAGGTTCAGCAAACCAGGAAGCACGCTGCAAGGGTGTAGCAGATGGTGCAAAGGGCAAGGCTAAGGCTAAGCAGCTTCCACTACCTTCATCAAACTTCGGTAACCCAACTGCAGTTTCAAACGCTGTGAAGGCAGCTCTTACCAAGGACAAGACCATTGACGCTGTTGTAACCATCGGTGTTCAGGATGCAGACAGCTCAGCTGCTGCAATCAAGGCGTCTGGTTCAAAGGCAAAGCTAGGTACTTTCGACTTGTCAGAGAACGTTCTAGCTCGCATTGCAGCTGGTACTCAGGCATTTGCGATTGACCAGCAGCCATGGCTACAGGGCTACCTAGCTACCTCAATGGCTTGGCAGCACTCTCAGTACGGCATCTTGCCTGCATCTAACCCAGTATTGACCGGTCCTGCAATCGTAGACAAGTCAAACGTGGCTAAGGTTTCAGCAGGTGTTAAGGCTGGCGTTCGCTAAAAAATAATGATTGGGCTGGGCCATGCTTAACGTATGGCCCAGCCTGCATCAAAACTTCGAACTAAAAATTAGGAAACAAATTATGAGTGCAAAGGCCACCGCTAGCAAAGCTGCTAGTAAGCCAGGCTTCGATATCACTAACATCGCTCGCCGACCAGAGTTCGGCGCCCTGATTGGTGCAGTTGCCGTGTTTATCTTCTTCTCTATTGCAGGCGGAAGCGGATTCACTGACCCAGGTGGTTGGGCCAGCTGGCTAAACGTTGCCTCTGAGGTTGGCATCATCGCACTTCCTGTTGCACTAGTCATGATTGCTGGCGACTTGGACCTATCGGTTGGTTCAACCCTTGCTGCCAGTTCGATGACAATGGCGATCCTGTCTGGATTCTTTGGCCTGCCAACTTGGGTCGGCGTCATTGCAGCACTTCTTTTTGGAGTACTTGTTGGTTGGCTAAACGGCTACCTAGTTACAAAAACTAATCTTCCGTCCTTCGTGGTGACCCTCGCTTCAATGTTTATTGTGATGGGTGCAACACTTGGCGCAACTCGCCTAATCGTTGGTTCAACATCTGTGACCATGACTGCGGACCCCTTCTTCCAGACTATTTTTGGAAATCTAATCTTTGGCCTATTTGAAACGGCAGTTGTCTGGTGGGCTGTAATAGCAATAATTGTTTCCTGGGTGCTTTACAAGAGCATCTTTGGAAACTGGATCTACGCAATCGGTGGAGACATGGTTTCGGCTCGTGCAACCGGTATACCTGTTAACAAAGTTCGCATCGCTCTATTTATGGGTAGCGGTTTAGGTGCAGCTCTAGTGGGTGTGATTCAAACGTGTATCTATAACGGTGCACAGGTTGCAGCAGGTCAATCTTTTGTTTTCAACTCAATCATTGCGGTTGTAGTTGGCGGCGTGCTACTGACCGGTGGATATGGATCAACACTGGGTGTAATTCTAGGAACCGTAACCTTCGGCATTGTGAACCAAGGTATTTACTACACCGGGTGGGATGCCGACTGGGCAGCTCTAATTCTTGGACTTCTGCTTCTAGCAGCAGTTCTCACCAATAACACATTCCGTCGCTTGGCCCTATCGGGTGGCAAGAAGGAGAAGAAGAATGACTAAGGCAACAAAGCAGCCAATTCTGCGTCTTAAGAATGTCTCAAAGGTATTTGCTGGATACCAGGCGCTGAATGACGTCTCTCTAGAGGTTTACCCAGGTCAAGTTCTCTGCCTACTTGGAGATAACGGCGCAGGTAAGTCAACCTTGATCAAGGTGCTTTCAGGTTTTCACGAACCAACCTCAGGCTCTGTGGAGTGGGAGGGAACAACTACTAAGTTCAAGTCGCCTAAAGACGCAAACGAGCGCGGCATTGCAACCGTTCACCAATTTGGTGGAACATTCCCGCTAATGTCTATCGGTCGTTCATTTTTTGTTGGCGTTGAGCCAACTAAGGGCTGGGGTCCGTTCAAGCGCTTTAATCGCAAATATGCGAATGAGACAGCTGTTCGCGAGATGCAGCAGTTGGGTATTACCCGCATCACCGATGGAGAGCGCCTAATCGGAAGTCTTTCTGGCGGTGAGCGTCAGGCTTCCGCTATTGCACGTGCCGTGCACTTTGGTGCAAAAGTTTTGATTCTTGATGAGCCAACCGCGGCACTTGGTGTGAAGGAAGCCACTCACGTGCTTCGTATCATCATGCAAGCAAAGCTCAAGGGAATTGCGGTGATTCTTGTAACTCACAACGTGTCACACGCGCTAACTGTTGGCGATCACTTTGCTGTTCTAATTCGTGGCCAGAAGGCTGACGATTTTGCGAAGGGCGAGCGTACTCGCGATCAGATTACCGACCTAATGGCTGGTGGAGAAGCAATGGCCGAACTAGAGGCCGAGCTAAACACACTAACCGGAACCATAAACCAGATTCACTAGCTTCATCTAACCCTCCATGGTTACAAAGTGCCCGGCGTGATTGCCGGGCACTTTGCATTTAACTCCTGAGAAGATAGAGACATGATCATTGATCCTAAGTACCAATCCATTGCGGATCTATTCTTCGCACAGCAGGAGCGCTACCCATTAGGTGGTTCGTCGCTTGCAATCTTCAAAGATGGCGAGCCGGTTGTAAATATTTGGCAGGGTCAGGCTGAAGCAGGAAAGCCGTGGACCCAAGACACAACATCGGTTATTTTCTCTTGCACTAAGGCTCTTACTTCCATCATGGCGCATCGTCTTGTTCAAGAGGGAAAGTTAGACCTTAATCAAAAAGTAAGTCACTACTGGCCAGAGTTTGCGCAAGAGGGCAAGCAAGATATCCCGGTCAAGTGGATTTTGCAACACAAGGCAGGTCTTTCAACTACACGTCGCGATCTCACTATGGATCAGATAACCGATGGTCACACAATTGAAGATGAGCTAGCCGCGCAGGAACCACTGTGGGAACCGGGAACAGCTCACGGTTACCACGCGCTAACCTTTGGCACTCTGGTTGGAAAACTAATTCACAACATCACCGGCAAGACTGCCGGAAATTATTTTGCCGAACTGATTGCAGAGCCCCTTGGAGTTGATGC
>Ga0209230_10001098_pt1 | contig 10817 bp, 9 predicted proteins | sample LakOntMetagenome_FD_187467 | JGI IMG/M metagenome (GOLD analysis project Ga0209230, IMG submission 187467) | Freshwater and sediment microbial communities from Lake Ontario - Sta 18 epilimnion Metagenome (SPAdes) (version 2) | ecosystem: Environmental > Aquatic > Freshwater > Lentic | place... | reverse complement strand
GTAAAAGGAATCTCTTGGGCTGACAAAAATGCTTTTGTGGGAGATTGGTTTAACAACAACGCGCCACAACCACACGTTCTGTTTGATGTTATTACTTATTTCGGCGAGAAGATTCATTTTCTTGCTGGAGTATATTTCCTCTACTACCTCGCGAGTTGTTACGCATTCGCCTTAGGGACTGCTTTGCTTGCCAAACTGTGGCTTCCACGACAATTCCAATATCTTCAACATCTTGTAAATGTCTTGGTTGTTGTAGGCCCAGTTTTTCTTCTAGGTACTTTCTTGACCATCCATTTTCAGGCAGTCCCAAATATGGCTGGAGGCTGCATCGCATACTTGGGAATTGCTTGTCTGTTGACCAGAAATGATCGGATGGCTGCATTCGCAATCGTTGCCGCTTCGGCCTTTCACCTACAACACGGCATAGCAATCGCCTCAGTTGGACTTCTCTTTGTTGCATTCAGATTGCCAAAGCAAAAAACACTTGTAATTGCGGCGTCGCTCACCGGATTATTGGTTTCATTTTCAATCGCGGTCTGGCGACAACTACTTGATGGTTCCTCGGAAGTTGCTCATGCGATCGCAGAAGTCGGGTCTACAGGACATTTTAATGTAGAAACGTGGTCCACTTTCGGAATCATCTCTGGTCTCACAGTTCTAGGACTAGCAGTTCTGAACTTTGCGATTAGAGACTCGAATAATCATCAAATTAGAAAAACAGTTTTGTTCATGATGATTGCGTGTGGTCCCGTAATCGGAATCATTGCTGATTTAAACAACATTGAACCATTTCAGTCCCTGGCTAGAAGTTACTTTGTCTATCGTTATTCAATGTTGCTGGCTCCATTTGCTTGCTGGTTTATAGTTCGACAATTGGTGATCGCATTCACCGCGCGGCCATCTATTTCAGTCGCATCTTTGGGAATTTTTGCATTTAGTTACCATCGTTACTTCTTGACGACCTACACAAATTTCCCAAAACTAGGTTCTTGGTGGATTATCGTTACTTTTTGTTCGGCAGTAATAATCATTCGTTTGATACCTGATCAATTTTCGTGGAGAGATCGAATTTCCTCAGGTCTGTGTTGTGGCATATTTATTTTGATATTTACTTTGGGATTTCAAAATTTCAGAAGTCATTGGCCTCAAATTGACTATGCGGCCACAGACAATGCGCTTATTGTCTCTCGCTATATGTCGACAGCCTTACAACAGACCGATGTACTTGCATCTGACCCGAGCATTCCTTGGATTCGAATTTTGACTAGACGGGCAATTGTTGTGGACTGCAAAGGTGCTCCATATGGCGGAGCCCCATGGAATGAGTACATCCGTCGTCTTGGTGTTCTTGGTGTGTCCCAACCGAATATCTGTAGTGGCTACAAACTGCTCTCTCTCTCACAGATTTTGGAGTTTCCTAAGTCAGTTGGTGCTACCACAGTTCTTTTGTTGCCTGATGATGCTGCGTATGCATCAGCTAAGGAATCGCTAACTATACGGTGGTCAAGTGGGGGGTCTAACCCATGGCTAATCTTTGACCTGCCACAACAGGATTAGTTACACATGTTAATTGTTCAACTCAAATTTAGATACCTAGTCCTCAGTATCGTCACAGTGTTGCTGCCTATTGTATTGCTCGGCGTTGCAGGGATTGTTGACTATGTGAATGATCGCGCATCATTTTTTGTTGTGCTTGTTCGATACGTAATTGTGCCGTTATTTTTTGTTGCAATCGTATTTCTTGCTATCGCTTCATTTCGTAGGCAAGATTTCACATCTTTTGAATCATCACTACCACGCGATGCGAAATGGACCATTGGGGCAATTGGAGCGTCTTTGCTTCTCGTACTTCTGATGTTCTGGCCATTATCAAATTGGGACGCATATCTCTTCGGAGGAAATGGCGATGGTTATAACTGGCGTTGGCAAATATGGCGAATGAGCCAAGAGTTAAGACAGTGGCATATCTTCCCCACAAAATTCAATGACGTCATTGTTCCCTACGGTGCTGACCTTCGTTTGAATGATGGCTACCTAGCAATGTATGTAGGGGGCATTTGGAATCTTTTCTGTAATCCAACACTTGCCTACAACCTCACATTGGTGACTTCAGTTATTGCAAATTTTTTTGCCGCACGCCGCCTCTCCCTAACCCTGTGCAGCTCCCAAGCCACCTCAATTATTGCTGGCCTCGTCCTGGCATCTGCTCCATCTCTGACATTGAGACAGATGGGACATCTGAATCTTTGTTTTACGTTCGTTTTGTGTTTGGCTGCAATTGAAGGCATAAAGCTACTCAAAATTGAAAGAGTGAGAGTTTGGCAGCCTGCGAGCATTGTAATACTCGCCTTTCTTTCCTCATTCTATTTCTTTATTCTCTCTGCTATTTTCTACTTCTTCTGTGTTTTGATTCGGCTTGCAATCGTGCGAAGTCATCGATATTCCTGCAAAAAATTTCTTGGTCGGATGATATTTGTTGCGCTCATCATAGGAATTGCTATCAGTCCTTTTGTAGTTACAAGACTTCAGCACGACTCAATTGAAAGAGAGGCAGGTGCGCCCGCTGCTTCTGCGAGGACCGATGAGTACATGTACTATTCCGCAGACCCGCGAACTTTGCTGATTCCCGCAGCTGACGCAATTGTTTCTCTTCCCCGCGTAGCTGAAGCACGGTCCAACACATCTCCAAACACAGTAGAAAACACACCCTTCCCTGGCTATGCGGCAATCTTTGCAGTCGCTGCACTTGTCTTACTTGTGAGAAAGTGGCGATGGTTTATGGTATTTCTGTGGTCACTGTTCACGAGTCTTGCGTTAGGCCCAACTCTGATTTGGGGTGCAGATAATCAATTTTCATTCTTTTTTCCGCATGCTTTAGTTGAGTCAGCAAAATCGCAGGCGATCGCTTGGCTACCGTATGGCACACTCACAGCGATCCCAGGGTTGTCAGCGCTTCGTACTCCAAACCGCTTTGCGATGATGCTTCCGGTTATCGGTGTAATCGCAATCGCATTACTAGTTAACGAAATCTCCAATCAGAAGAAGAAACCCTTACTCAAAATTGCGCTAATAGCAGCAGTTATGGTTTTGATTATTCCGAACTTTCGCGGTAACAACTACTGGTATCGCACTAGATTTCCACAACCAATCTCTTCTGCTTTACAAGTAATGCGCAGCGATGACTCAAATTTGGCTGTACTCATCGCGGGAGAAAATTGTCTTTTGACAATTTCTTTCACTAATATGCAGATTGTGCACAGGCATCCGATGGTCGGGTGTCAGACCTTTTCTGCCGCTGTACCTTGGTATTCAGGTCTGGAGTCCTACCGAAGGTCGGCATCCCTAGCTGCTCTGCAATGTGATCCGAACACTTTTGGACTTGTTCCGATGTACCCACAGAGTAAAGCCATTGCAGAGAACGAAGTGCTGTCAAACCTCAGAGAGACTCTTCATGTTGGCTACGTTGTGTTGCCAAAAAATCAGTTATGCCACGATCCTGCTCGAGCCGCAGTCATTACCGAGTTACTAAGGTCTAGTTCAAAAGTTTTGGCAGACACGGATGAATACTTGATAGTGGCAATCTAGATTCGACGCCTTACCTCGAATAGCCCTCTAAGCATTTTTAGGCTGTCCCCAAGAACATTGATATTTGATTTTCTTAAATCTTGGCGAAATTGAACTGGCAGTTCAATGATTGAACATCCCGCCCGTGTTGCAATCATGAGCAACTCTGTTGTCATGAGATACCCAGACTGATGGGTCTGAGAGGCCAGGGGGCACACCACCGAAGATTTGCCCATGATTGTTCCTTGTGTGTCGCCAAGATTGACACCGACGATTATCCGTCGCAACAGACGGAAGACAGTCGACATTATTTCCCTGGCGAGGGAACGGTTACCTTCCGTATCCGGATGTGCTTTTGAACCAACAGCTATTTCATGGTTCGGAATGATTTTTTTATAACCATCTATATCCGAGAATCCAAACGGCAGATCATCGGCGGTTATGAGGACATATTCAGATGTCACACTTTCAAGTCCTTTACGTATGGCATTCCCCAGACCAACTTCTGAATGTGTCCTTATTAACTCGAATGGAAGATTTGAAGCATCAATTGACTTCATGACTTCCCAGGTGTCATCTTCGGAGCCGTTCTCAACAATGATGACTTGACCCTCCATCTCGTTCTTCTGGAAATACAATGTCAACTCATCGATCGTCTCGCAGATATTGCCAGCAGAATTATGTGCGGGTAGTACGACTGCAAAGCTAAATAAACTAATCACCGACGCCCTGATACTGATAGTAAATCTGAAAGTAAAATATGACTTGCAAGAATCGAACTGCGTTCAGAGTCCTGGTCGACCTCACCACTAATCAGTTTGGCAAAGTGCTCCAATTGCATAGCGAGTGGCTCGCCTGACCTTTGAATAAAAGGATAATCAACAGTGGTTCTAGCCCGATACGAAGCCCCGCCTCCAGTACCCACTTCTTGATTTATGTTTTCATATATTGTGACAGTCTGTCGAAGAAGATCAATCTCAAAAAGTGATCTCTGTGTGCAGATTCGCCATTCTCTAATTTTACGTTGACTCAATCTGCTCGCGGATAGCGAGAATATCGATCCATTATCCATAGTGATTGTGCAATCCGTTATTTCATCCTCTCCGGTGATCTCTGACTTATAAATACTGCCTGCAACATTCTCAACTGATGATGACGTTAATGAGAGCGCCAGATCAAGATCATGGATGAGGAGATCTTCGGCTACGCCTGAGGCTATGCGCAATGCCGGTGGTGAATGCCGCACTGATTGAGCATGAATAACGGGTTCATCAATAATCTTCTTGGCGGTAAGAAAAGCAGGGTTGAATCTCTCTACGAAGCCACATTGAATAGGAGTTGAATTTTTGATGGAAATTGAGAGAAGTTTTCGCGTCATCTCTAGCGTCGGCGTCAGCGGCTTCTCGCATAGAACCGAAATCCTCGCATCAAGTAACCGCTCCACGACTTCAAAATGGCTGTTCGTTGATGTTGCGACTACCGCTGCCTTTATATTTGCCGTGTCATCAATTGAGGCCACAGCAATCCCCCCATATTGCTGTGTTAAGGCTTTGGCTCGCGACACATCAGCGTCAACAATATATGAAAGTCGAAAGTTTTCTGACTGCGAGATAGTGCGGGCATGATTGGCACCCATTTGACCAGCTCCGACTAAGGCCACATTTGTAATACTCACAGAAATTAGGTTACACCCGCACAGTTAGCAACTAGTGCGACCAGAAATTTGTGTCAGCGCACTGCATCACGTACTTCGGATGCAATTGTCTTCAAGTCCTCAGAGGAAAGATATTGATGCACTGGTAGCGAAACCACCTCACCAACTAATTGTGATGCTACGGGCGTCTCAGTTGCTTCAATATTGGGATTTCCTTTGAAACAATCGTAATCATGGGCTAGTCGCGGATAGTAAATCCCACAACCGATACCTTTGGCATTTAGGCGGTCAATGACCTCATCGCGTGTGCTTTTTGAAGCTTGTAGTACACGAATGGTGTACTGATGCCATACATGAGTGTTTTTCAATGCAGTAAATGGAGTTGCAATTTCAAAAACATCAGCAAGGAGTTCATTAAGAATCGAGGCGTTTTTCTGACGTGCAGCATTTATGGCGTCAATTCTCTTTAACTGCGGAATACCAATAGCTGCTTGCACGTCAGTCATTCGATAATTCGTTCCCGCCATCTCATACTGATAGCGCTGGCGCATCCCTTGGTTGCGATAAACACGTAAACGATCTGCTAGCTCATCGTCGTTAGTTGTGATCATTCCACCTTCGCCGGTAGTTATGTTCTTAGTTGCGTAGAACGAGAAACACCCAGCCCCAAATGAACCTGCAGCGATATTGTCATGCCGAGCACCATGTGCCTGTGCAGCGTCTTCAACAATCTTCCAACCATTTAGTGTGGCTTGTGCGGCAATTGAAGTCATATCAGCACACTGTCCGTAAAGGTGCACAGGCATAATGGTCGTAACACCAGCAGGATCAACAGCAGCAATTGTGTCGGCGGTGACATTGAAAGTCTGTTGATCTACATCTGCAAATCGAACCTTGAACCCAGCTTCAATAGCAGCATTTAAGGTGGCCACAAAAGTGAACGGCGAAGTCACCACTACTGAATTTTTTGGAACATCCAACATCTTCAAAACAGCTACAAGTGCCGTGGTTCCATTATTTACTGCAATGGCGTGTTTGACACCACTAATCTCTGCGAAAATAGACTCTAACTCGGCGACTTTTGGCCCCTGGGCAATCATTCCTGATCTCAAAACCTCAAGGACGCCTGCTTCAATCTCCGCGTCAATGCGAACAGTACTGATGGGAATCATTGGGCCTACTGACTAGTTGGTAACTTGCTATTGAGTATAGTTTGTTCAATCCTCAACTGATATCAACATGCTTGTTTTGGCTTAGCAAATACTAAAATAGACAGTGGTGCACATGAACAAAATCCATCCCACAGCAGTTATTGATTGCTCTGTGAAACTTGGCCAAGGAAATGTGATCGGTCCACATGTTGTAATTAGTGGCAACACAATAATTGGAGACAATAATTGGATTGGCCCTGGTACAACAATCGGAATTGACGGGGACATACTCGGTACGCCTTCTTCAGAAGACCCCCCATTCTGGGACAATCCTGCCAAATCTGAATTTGGGGTGCGTCTAGGTGATAGAAACGTCTTAAAAGAGCACGTCACAATACATTCTGGGTCACATCGCCATACAGAAATTGGGACTTCGTGTTACTTAATGCCTCGTGCTCATCTAGGACATGACTGCTGGTTAGGAGACAATGTTTTGCTTTCACCAGGTTCCCAAATTGCTGGTCACGTTTCAATTGGCTCACGAACTGTTATCGGCATGGGTGCGCTAGTACATCAATTCTCAAACATTGGTCCGGTTGCAATGGTCGGTATGGGTTGCTGTGTGCGGGGGACCGTGGAGCCTTGCCGAACAGTCGTTGGTGAACCACATAAAGTTAGCGGTATCAATAAGGTTGGAATCAAACGACTCCTCGGAGAAGATTCACTATCTCAAACGATGGCCATGCTTCGAGGCCTAGATGATTTAAGCCCGATTACTGAGCCCCTTCGAGTAATGATCTCTGAGTGGTTATCTCAGATAGTAAGCAATCACTGACTACTAGTTCCTTCAATCAGCTCAATCAATAGACCGGGCACTGGCATCAAGAAAGCTACACGCCGACCGTTAAATGCCACTGCTTGTTGAGCATCTCTAACAATCCGAATCCTCTTCGAGCGTACGATCTCAAGTTCTAGATCTAGATCATCCACCTCAAAAGCAATCTGATACACACGATTTCCATCATTTAGCCAGGGTGCAAGAGTGTTGTCATCTCCAAGAGGTTCCAGTATCTCGAGATTCATATTCCCGATCTCGAGAAACCTGCCTCTAACCCCTTGAGCTGGATCCTCAAAATCTAAAACTTGACCAGCGGAGACATCCTTCATTCTAGTTGCGAGAGTTTCTAAGGAATTTGTAGCAATCCCGACATGATGAAATTTCCAATTAGAAGAAATCATTTCATTAATGCAGCGAGAACTATTTCAACTAGATCATTGCGTGATTCTGCAAAAGCCATCTCGTCATCAGCAAATCTCAAGTCAAACTCTTCTTCCAATGCAAAAAAAACTTCGATATGCATCAACGAGCTCCACCTAGTGGTCTTCTCCCGTTCAGCCAACGCCACCTCGTCTGTTCCGATTTCCATCAGTTTCATCAAGATATTGTCTACTGCAAACTCAATCTCTTCCCGTGACTTCAACCTTGACTCCTTGAGGTGGTTCAGAAAGTTGTCTTATCTGACCTTCAAGCATCGTAACTGAACCGGAGCTAACTGGAGCTTCATTCAAAAAAGATGAGGTCAACCAACTTATGGCTGGTTCGTTTCGTGGACCGATTACCCAAGGAACCACAACACTATCTACGTTAAACACATTCATCCCATGCAAGATCCCTTGACAGATCAACGAGGTTTCTAAACCCCTTCCGAGTACTCGGCAAGAAAGGAATAGTTCCTGAACCGTACAGAGATTAATCCCAGACTTCTCAATAACCAATCCCCCGATAATTCCACTATCGCTGAATTGATCCTTCAAACTGAGACTTACCCAGAGTGAATCAATTGATTTGTAACTAGCTTCGTCGAGACGAGAAAGCGTCAAATTAAACTGATTGCTTCGTTTCCCGAGGTCTACCAGACGTTCCAATTCGTCTAAGTCTCCCACTGAAACTCCAAAAATAGGTTTCGCAGTCTGATAATAAGACATCAGACCATTTTCAATCAATGCAGCGCGTTGTTCATTTGATTGGATATCAAGAATTCTGGTCTCGCCCAAAGTGTCGCCGCTTTGACTCCGATAACCCGGGACCGAAGATAACGATTGGCATGCGACCGCTGGACCGTCTATCGCGCTAACAACACCCATTTTTGAATACGTAGCCTTCATCTGTAAAAGCTCAATCGGATTATCATCAATGAAAAGTACCGCTTCCTCATTGATGCGTGTCTTCTCCAGAATCCGAGCCATAGCATTTTGTTTTGAATCCCAACTTGCTTCAATTGCTACGAAATCAGATTCTCTTAGTCTGTAGAGAGGATGGTTTTTCAGAAGGTCCAATACATCACCCCGGTCATTCTTGGTGATTATGGCCAGCATAAATCCTCGGTTTTTAGCAACAACTAGCTCATCTTGAAGCGAGCAAAAATCATCATTCACATGTACTTCATTGAGTAGTTCTCCCAACACACCTTCATGCAGTGTGTAGTCAAGGTCGACTGCAATCAATTTGCGAGGTGGAATAAAGAACGAGGGAATCCAGGTGGTGGATAATTCGCGCGCAATAAGAAAATGCGTGCGAGGCGTTAATCTTGAACCGGTTGTTCGCTCATAACGTAAGTCAAAATGTGACTCACTACTCACGTCAGGAAGGATTCTTGCAACTTCATTTCCAAGAACACGAATAGTTATTTCTTCGTCAACTACAACCGTGACAACCTTGTTCTGAGAAATTTCTGCAAGGTGCTCTTCGCGTGCTTGCAGCCATACGTCAAAGTCTTCGACAGAAAACTTGTAGTGCGATCTATCCACCATGATGATCTCAATCTCGTCTGACCTTGCTTCAGTAGTAATTTCAGTGAAACTAAAACTGTCGTCATATCCCATAAATTTGAGATTGTATGAAATGTCCCAATAAAGTCCCAGCACCCTAAATGCAATCTCCATCGGTTCAACAGCAAAATTTCTCCATATTCGAATGTTTTTTGTTCGAGTGATATTCAAATCAATAGAGCATTTCAACAAGTCCGACATCTGAATCCTGCTTATCTGTCCTGAAAGCAGTTTCCCTTGTATCTCTATCCAATCGTTCAGGTTGAGACCAAGATTTATCTTGTCTATCTCAAGATTCATGAGTTATTGCGCTTCACAAACCAAAAATAACTCTGCAGCATCCGAGATACGGCGCTCTGCAATAGCATTTATGCCATACAGCAACTCTTGATTCCACTGAAGCATCATTGCATTTGGAACCAGTTTCAGGAAAAGTCCGCGAGAGTAGACAATCTTTAGACCAGCGCTAACAACATCACTCGTTAAAGTGTCTAATGAGTAGTTTCGTAAATGTCCTTGACTCATGTCCCCTGGGTTTACTTCAGTGGGCGTTGACTGCAACCCCATCGCTACAGCAACTTGACGGTGAAGGCTCTCTCCATTTGGAACACTGATGTGAATCCGACCATTCGGAGTTAGCCATTTTCTGCAACGCTCGAGCAATGACACCGGATCTGAATAGTGTTCGAGAGTTTCAAACAGGATTACGTCGCTGAATAATGAATCCGGCTGAAAATCCTCCCAAAAGGCTTCAACAACTTTAATTGTGGGGATTCTCTGTTGAATTATTTCGCAATTGATCCGACTACCTTCGACAATCAGATAGTGCTCACAAGAAGGAGAGATAAGAAACGCAGACTCACCAGTGGCTCCACCGAGTTCAAGAACATTCTTTCCATATAGCCATGGCTTTAGTGCTTCTGCCTCGAATCGCTTAAACCAATAATCAAAAAACTCTGATGGATTAGATGGGTCATATCCATTAGCAATCTTGTCTAATTCTTCTGATTTTTTCTTGCTCACATTTGGAAGGATAGTGCCCTTAAAGCCAGGTTGGGCACTGTTGCGGGGGGGTGGGTTAGCCGCCCATGTCATTTGAAGTTAGACCCACAAGTTCCGTTTAAGTTGATCGACTTCCATATGTTGTGACCTGAATAGTTGCAGAGCTGTTCCTGTAATTAGATTCGAGGTGAACCCTTCTCTACATATGAATGACAATCTCACATCATTCGAGTTCCCCGATTTCTATAAATCGCAGTTCTCCAGCTCACGAACTGAACAACCGCCGGAAACTCCTCATCGGTGGAAGTAACAAAAGGTCTATACGTGGGACCAATCGAAGCGTGCGACTAATCGAATAACTTCTTCGTGCGCGAGGGGGGACTTGAACCCCCACGTCCTTTCGAACACTGGCACCTGAAGCCAGCGCGTCTGCCATTTCGCCACTCGCGCGAGTGAGAACATGACGCTATCTACCCTTTGCCACCAGCCCAACAGGCTGCGCAAGTAGCCTATGTATATGGCAAAAGGCACCGTAGAACGGTCTATCGAGAACATCTTTACTGGTCTGTTCGCACGTGCCTTCAAGAGCAGCGTCACTCCGTTGCAGTTGGGTCGCC
>Ga0209230_10001097_pt1 | contig 10822 bp, 11 predicted proteins | sample LakOntMetagenome_FD_187467 | JGI IMG/M metagenome (GOLD analysis project Ga0209230, IMG submission 187467) | Freshwater and sediment microbial communities from Lake Ontario - Sta 18 epilimnion Metagenome (SPAdes) (version 2) | ecosystem: Environmental > Aquatic > Freshwater > Lentic | place... | reverse complement strand
TGCGACCATCGCCCCATTGTCGGTACAGAGGGCCGGGCTTGGGATTCGAAGCTCGATGCCAGCTTTGGCGCAGCGATCTGCGGCCACTGTGCGAAGACGTGAATTGGCGGCGACTCCCCCTGCGATGACCAGCGAATCAATGCCGGAGGATTTACATGCAGCGAGTGCTTTGAGAAGAAGAACATCAACGATCGCCTCTTGGAATGATGCAGCAACATCTGCGCGAACATAACTTGGAGTGCTCTCAAGGTAACGAGCCACTGCTGTCTTAAGACCTGAAAATGAGAAATCGTAAGGACGAGTTGCCCAGTCGTTGGATGTTGTTAGTCCGCGGGGAAAATCAATTGCAGTAGCTGACCCGTTAGATGCTTCACGATCAATGGCAGGGCCGCCAGGAAAACCAAGTTCCAGAATTCGTGCAATTTTATCGAAAGCTTCGCCAGCTGCATCATCCATCGTTGCGCCAAGCTTTGTAATGGAACCGGTGATGTCATCTACTTGCAGCAAAGATGAATGTCCACCGCTGACCAAAAGCGCAATCGTTGGATCTGTTGGCTTGTCATGGGTTAGGTAATCGACTGAAACGTGGGCAGCTAAGTGGTTGACTCCATATAACGGGCGGCCAAGTCCTTGTGCTAATCCACTTGCCGATGCGACTCCCACAAGAAGTGCTCCCACTAAACCAGGGCCTGCAGTTACTGCAATTGCATCAATGTCACGAAGTGAAATCTTTGCCTCTTTAACTGCCCGTTCGATGCTCGGCAAGATTGCTTCCAGATGTGCGCGTGATGCAATTTCAGGCACGACTCCCCCGAAGCGTGCATGCTCATCAACGCTCGATGCAATCTCATTTGCAAGCAAGGTTCGACCGCGCACAATGCCGATTGCGGTCTCATCACACGAAGTTTCAATCCCCAGAACAATCGGCTCCATTATGCGAAATCCTTTCGCATCACAAAGGCATCGTTGCCGGGGCCGTAGTAATCCATGCGTACCGAAATCTTCATATAACCCAGCGCTTTATAGAGCTCGATTGCAGATTCATTGGTGTGCTCGACTTCCAACATCATTGCGCTGGCTCCACGCTCTTGCGACCATTGCTCGATCTGGCGCATAAATTCGCGGGCAATGCCCTGTCTGCGAAATTCTGGCAATACGGCAACGGTAAGAATGTCTGCCTCAACGCCAGGTGCCGGAACAAAAACACCGCAATATCCAACGATCTTATTCTCGCTTTCAGCAACGCTCATAAATCGAGTGCGCGGAATTCCTGCAAACTCTTCTTTGAATTGGGCGGACGACCAAGGCGAATATGGAAAGAGTTCGCGTTCATATCCAACGAGAACTGGGATATCTAATGCGATGGGCTGGCGATAAGTAATCATCATCGCTCCGCCGTTGGGACAGCATCTGGCCTACGTAAGTACATAGGTTCAGTGACGTTCTGACTCGTTGATAGCTCAACGAGTCTGCCCATATTTGGGAATACATCGATGACGAAGTTATCTACTTCAGCAGGCTTGCTGACAGTGGGCCCATCAACGCGAACTCCATCTTTATAAGACGCCCAGTAAATCTCTTTGCGTCTTGCATCGATTGCGACGGTGTATTCGATGCTATCAACCTTGATTGCATCAAGTGAACAAACTCCAACCACCGAAATATCGCGTGCCAGTGCAAAGGTCTGCGCAAAGGCAATTCCTACACGCAACCCAGTAAATGGACCTGGCCCCATTCCGACAACTACTTGTTGGGGCGGCTTAGAAACCTTAAGTGCCTTTGCAACTAGCTCGCTCAAGGCTCGGCCATGGTCAGTTGCCCCTTCATGTGCCTCTTCAAAGAGCACAGCACCATCTTCAATGATTCCGACAATGGTCTTTGAGGTAGAGGTATCTATTGCTAGTGAAATTGTCATAGCGCTAGCCCTTGCCAGCGAGCACCTATTGGATTAATTGATACTTCACGCACTTCTTCTGTGCGATCGATTGTAATTTCAAGGCGCTCTTCACTTAGGCGGGCAGATTCTGCGCCGCCCCATTCAATAACAGTTACTGCACTTTCGCGGGGAGTATCGAGATCTAAATCATCGAGATAAGCAGCCGCATTTCCGCCTTCAAGTAAGCGATATGCATCAACGTGAATAAGGCTGAGTGGGGCTTTATGAATTCGAGAGATAACAAAGGTGGGCGATGTGACGCCTTCGATTCCCAGTGCTTCACCAATGCCTTGCACCAGAACTGTCTTGCCGGCGCCAAGTGGGCCATTGAGCAGAATTAAATCGCCTGCTTTACAGAGAGATCCAAGGCGCATACCGAGTGCGTGCATATCGGCAGCGGTTTGGATTCTCACATGGGAAGGATAGTTCACGGGGAAAGCGAAAGGGCCCCGGTTGCCCGGAGCCCTTTCGTTAATCAGCTTTGATTAGTAACCGAAGTTGTACTTGAGATCACCAGGGCGATAATCAACATCGCCGTTGAGGTAAGGAACCTTGGTTGCTATGTATTCAACATAGGAATCAGTTGGAACCTTTCCTGACTTTGCAGCGACCGCCAACATATCTACCCAAGCCTTCATCTGCTTGGTTGTGAATGTCTGGTGTCCTACGCCTGAGACAGCTGGTGCTGCCTTCAGATCAGGAGTTCCAGCTGCAGTGAACTTGGTATATGTCTCTGGTGTCATTGCATAGAAGGCACGAGTGTTCCAAATTGGCTTTGGACCCTTCTTGAACACGTTCCATGCTGCAAGATCCTTCTCGTAGACCTCACGCTTACGATCTACATATCGAGAAGAGTTTCCAGCGAAGACCAGACGATCTGCTTCATTTGAAAGCAAGATTGTTGGGTGCTTTGATGTAAATGATGACTTATCAAGCGCCTTGAATTTAGCGATTGCATCAGCGTTACCAGTTACACGTGGTGCGCCCTTAAGAACTGCAAGCATGCCGTTGATTGCATCATCGCCTGATAGTCCAAGGTTGTAACGACCTGCATCGGCCTCATCGAGCAACGCTGCCCAATCAGTCTTTGTATTGTCGTAGAAACCAGGACCTGTAATTTCTGAAAGTGATTGCCCAGCTATAACACCACTTGCAACTGCTTCACCAATATTTTCAAGAATTGCAACAGTTGCGTTGATGCTGTGTTCAGCAATTACTGTATTTGTTGTAATTCCATCCATATGTGCGCTCTTTGTTGGTACACCAGTCAAGAGACCGATGAGCAAGAGAGCTGAACGTTGTGGAATTCCTGCAGCCTTAAGAGCTGCTGGATATTCAAGAGCTGGTTGTCCGAGGTTTCCACCCCATGTTGTCAGGAGTGCGACTACTTTGAGGAGTTCTCCTGCAGATGCCATATGGCCAGGTACGCCCTTAGTACCAAATGCCGTACATCCCTTAATAGTCGGATCAGCGAAGATGCTGAGCAAGTAGAAGATGTCGCATGCTGATTGAATCGAATCTGCAATAGAAGGAGTTACTCCCGCCAAGATTCCGACTGAGTCAGCATAGGTTGGGTACTTCTCTACAAATGGTGTGATGATTGAACCAGCTTGTGATGAACCGTAAACAACCTTCTTCTGAATCTTCTTACCGTACTTAGCAACCGCAGTATCGATAACTTCCTTGAGCATCTCTACTCGGTAGGTGTTATTCCAGCCACGCATGCCCTTAACGGTGCCATCGTATGCAGCTAACGCGTAACCAGCCTTGAGCATCTCTTTCGTGACGTCCTTGCCTGTTACAGAGTTTGCTGGTGAGATCTCTTCTAGACCCTTAGGAACTGCTGAAATACCTGGATACGTTGCACGGATGCCATGCTCCCAGAAGAACATTGTTCCGCGGAAGTTACCTGGAACTACGAATCTATATGCAGCGCCATTTGCAAGTGCTCCATTACAAGTTTCAACATCTGCAACTGTTGTACAGACTGGTGCTGCAGCGTTAGCTGCTGGCACTGTCGCAACTGCAAGAGTTGAAAGCAGTGTTGCTGCACCAAATGATGCAATGAGTTTACGAGTTGATAGCTTCATGTGATTAACCAACCTTTGGTAGTGCATCAGCTGCGATTGCAGGACGTGTGTATTTGAGTTCTGTAACAGGACCGTTTGCTGAATCGGTTGTCCACATTTTACGTGTGCCATCGATTGGCTGAAGCACTGCATTTGCATCGTACTTACCGATCCAGAAGCCTGTGTAAGCCTCGTGAGTCTTAGCAGAGTAACCAAGTGGAGCAAGACCTGCACTTGAGAGCTTTGCGCCGTTGTTCTCGATGTACTTGATGATTCCTGGACGTGTCAGGTTCTTACCTGTTCCAAGAAGCGCTGAAGTCATGAGGTAACCGATATTGATGCCCTGAAGGATGTTGTTATCCCAAGTCTTGCTTGGACCCTTATTAAATTCATCGTTGATCTTCTTGTAAGCCTTAACAAATTCATCATCGGACTCACCTGGTGAAGGTGCATGTGATGCTGAGATTGTTCCAGCTAGAAGAGCTGCAGATACCGCAGGAGCTGTACCTCGTAGAGCAAGGATTGTCTGGAAGGTGGTTGCATCTGATCCAACTGAGATCACAACGTACTGTGGTCGGTAGCCAATTTTTAGGGCTGAACCAACGGCAGCTGCGAATGCAGATGCTGTTGCACCTACGACGACAACTTCAACCTTGTTATCTTGAAGTTGCTTCATCTGCGCATCAAGAGCACCAGGAGTTGCTTGTGCTCCAGCAACGAATGTTGCTGCAGTCTTACCCTTTTCGAAGGTAACGCCCGCAGTTGTCAGACCTGCAACAGTATTTCTACCGAAGTCATCGGTCTGGTAGATAATTCCGACCTTCTTATCAGTCATCTTCTCTTTGATGTGCTTTCCAATAATCTTCGCCTCTGATACATAAGTTCCGAGAGCACCAAAAGTTGTTGGGTACTTCTTAGGATCTGTGTAGAAGCCGCTGTATCCGCTATTCACGAATAGGTCAGGAATTCCACGACGGTTGATGTCCTTGATAACAGAAATGTGTGTCTGTGTGCCAACTGAACCAACCATTGCAAAAACTTTATCTTTGGTGATTAGTCGTGAAGCAGTGCTCACTGTCTTGCCTGCCTTATATTCATCGTCATACGCAACCAAGGTGATCTTGCGGCCGTATACGCCGCCCTTTGAATTTACGTAATCAAAGTAGGCGCGCATTGCGTCATCTACCTTGTTATAACCTGGGCTCGCTCCACCAGTCTGGGGTAGCTGCATTCCTAGAACAATTTCAGTGTCACTTACACCTGGGGTGCTTGCCGCCTGCGCTGGCATCGCTGAGAGCGCAAGAGCTCCAGCTAATACCGCAGCAGTTGTAGCAAGGAATTTACGTGGTGATCGGGACAGAGATGCACGATTTATCACTGCATTCACTCTTTCTCTTTGCCGTAATTGCAATGAGGCTGCTTTTGCGGCTCCATTGCCACCAGCCCAGAGGTGGGCCGGAACGCCATTACGCTAACAGAAGGGGAAGCGAAAGTGAACGGAAAGTGAAGAAACTCGCAGGCTGAATCGGGTGATACTAATCGGTAATAGGGCCTTTATAACGATTTTTTATCTAATTACTTGTGCCTATGAAGCTTGGTACCGGCAACCCCAGCCGGGTTAATTACTACTGTAAGAATGAGCAGCAAACTAGAGATCATCGCTGGCATGTAATTTGAGACCTGCTCGCTGAGTTCGAAGTTTTCAACTACCAGATCAATCCAATCGGGCAAGAAGACGACAATTACAGTTCCGATAAATGCTCCCGCGATACTTCGAATTCCGCCTAGTACCGCAGCCGTTAAGAGCGTCAGCGATAGCGAGACTGGATAGACACTTGGTCCGACAAGGCCTCGTAATCCATAGAGCGCACCGGATAGACCTGCAAAGGATGCCGATACGATAAAAACATATATTTTCTGTCGAGAGTAATTGACACCGGTGAGAGATGAAGCAGTCGCATTATCTCGAATTGATTTCCACATTCGCCCTGAACGAGAAAGCAGCATATTGGATGCGAAGAACAGGGCAATGGCGGCAAATGGCAGCGCGACGTATAGCTGCCATTCTTCATATGATGGCTCACCGAATGCATTGGAAAACCATGCTGGTGGATACCCGACATCTACAGGTAAACCCTCGTCACCTTTAAAGACAGAGACAAATCGATTTGCGATAGTTGGAATCGCAAGTGCAACTACCAAAGTAGTTCCTGCAAGATAAGGGCCACTGAGGCGCGCTGCGGCAACCCCAAGAAGTAAACCGGCGATCGCTGCGCCAATGATGGAGAACGGGATTGCAACCCAGAGAGAGAATGGATAGTTGGTCATTAGTAGAGCAGTTGAATAACCACCAACTGCCATCAGCGCACCTTGCCCGAGAGAGAGTTGTCCTGAAATCCCCGTAAGAATTGTTACGGAGAGAACGCCAATGAAAAGAATCAAAACAACGGCCAATTGACCTTGGTTATAGGCATCGAAGGTTGAACCGAGCCAGAGAATTGCGATGATAAAGAGAAGTGTGCGAATTAAGCTCTTTCGACCAATTGAATGCATTTTTTGATTAGACACGGCGCACATCCTTTGAACCCAGTAGTCCTCGTGGCCGGATTATTAAAGCGAGAAGAAGAACTGCCAGAATCGCTAAGAAGACATCTTCCGGCGTGTCATAGAAAGTGACAAAAGAAATCACCATTCCAATAATAAATCCACCAAGTACGGCACCTGCTGGACTATCGAGTCCGCCAACAACGGCTGCTGTAAATCCAATAAGGAGTGCCAGATCTAGAGTATTGGGAGAGAGATTTGAAGAGGGGGTAAGTAAGAGGCCAGCAAGTGAAGATGCCGCCCCTGAGATTGCCCAGCTTAGAGTTCTGGTTAGATTTGTGCGAATGCCACTGAGCTTTGCCACCTCTTGGTTTAGCGCTGTAGCGCGCATCGCAAGTCCCATACTTGTCTTCTTAAAAAATAGCGTTGTGAGAATAAGCGTTACCGCGACAGAACCGATAACAAATAAATCAAATGCGGTAAATGGCATCGCATTTCCAGCCACAGTGAATCCTTCTTGTTTTGCAGGCGCAGGAAAGCCGCGCTCTTCAGCCGCCCAAATTATGCCGGCGAGTGCCTGAAGTACACCGAGAATACCGAGAGATGCAAGTACAGGTACAGCAGCTCTCATTGATTCGCTGCTTAATAGCTCTGTCTTCTTCTTATTGGAAAGTGGCCTCATTACAAAAATATCTATGAGTGAGCCCAATACAGCACCCGATAGAAGTGCAACGATAAAGCCAACCCAATAACTGTTTCCGTTAATTATCAGGGTTGAGGCGATATAGGTGCTGAACATCGCTTGGCCCATCTGAGCAAAGTTCACGATTCCAGCGCCGCGCCAAACGATGACAAGACCAAGGGCAACGAGGGCAAAAATCGCACCACGTGAAGTTCCTGAGAACAACGCTGCTAAAAATGTATTCATTATTAATACCCCAAGTAAGCGGCTCGTAGGGTGGCATCTGCCTTTAACTCTGCAGCTGGGCGATCTGCAACAACTTTGCCAAGGGCAAGAAGTACTCCGTGATCTGCAACGCCAAGTGCAGTATTGGCATTCTGTTCGACGAGAAGCACGGTTAGTCCAGTTGTGCGGCAGAGAATATTTACCGAATCAATAATTTGTTCCACAACTAGCGGTGCAAGCCCTAGCGATGGCTCATCGAGGAGAAGAAGCTTTGGACGCGACACAAGTGCGCGGCTGATTGCAAGCATCTGTCGTTCTCCACCTGAGAGCGTTCCGGCTAATTGCTTGCGGCGCTCCTTAAGGCGAGGAAAGAGTGTGTACATCTCATCGGTTGCAGCGGGGACATCTGCTTTAAATTTTCTGCGGCGAAAGAGTGATCCCATCGTGATGTTCTCTTCAACGCTGAGCTCTGAGATAACTGCATGACCTTCAGGAACATGCGCAATTCCCATGCGGACAATATCTTCCGGGCGGCGACCAACAATTGATTCGCCCTGCCATGTAATCGTTCCGCTTGATGGATGTTCAAGTCCAGAAATTGTGCGCAGCAGTGTGCTCTTACCTGCTCCATTAGCACCGATAACAGTGGTGATCTTTGCCTCTTGTGCCGATAGCGATACGCCATCGAGTGCGACGACAGAACCAAAGCTAGTTACCAAATTCTCGATCTTAAGCATGGGCTCCCCCAAGTTCATCAGAGCCGCTCTGTGAGGAAGTTCCGAGATAGGCAGCAAGAACTGCAGGGTCGCGCTTTACGGTATCGAATGTGCCACTTGAAATAACTTTTCCGAAGTTAAGTACATAAACCTGATCAGAGATAGCACCAATAAAGTCGACGTGGTGTTCAACGATAATGATTGCGCAGCGTTGCTTGAGCTGTCTCAAGAGAGCCGCAAATTTATCGATATCGTCTTGTCCAAGGCCAGCTGCTGGTTCATCGAGCAAGAGGATCTTTGGATGTGAAATTAGTGCGCGAGCGATTGATACGCGCTTGGTCTCTGGGTACGTTAAATCTCCAGGCATCTTGTCAGCTTTATCAAGTGCGCCAGCCCATGCAAGTGCATCCATTGCACGTCTACGAAGTTTGTTCTCCGCTTTACCTGAAAGTCCAAGCAAATCCTTAAAGAAGTTTGAGCCGCTGGTCTTATCGGCGCCCATCATCACATTTTCTAGAACAGTCAATCCACTGAAGAGTCCAACGCCCTGCAAAGTTCTGGCAATTCCAAATTCTGCCAATTGATGTGGTGCAGGCCAATCCATTGATTCACCGTGAATGGAAATCTTGCCGCTAGCTGGAGTTACTAATCCAGAGATTGAATTAAAGACAGTTGTCTTTCCTGCACCGTTTGGACCAATGAGGCCAACGATTGTGTTCGGTGCAATATCAATAAAGACATCATCGAGGGCCACTAGTCCACCGAATTTAACGGTGAGGTTTGAGATCGAGAGTCCTGCTACTTCACTCACAAGAGACTCCCTTTCTTAACTTTAAAACTAGTAGACATGCGGTCCGTAAATTCTAGGCACACGGGGCCCAATTCGCGTCACAATCTCGTAATTAATTGATTGTGATGCACGTCCCCAATCATCTGCGGTGTACTCACCATGCGAGCCACTGCCAAAAACTGTCACCCAATCCCCTGACTTTGCCTTAGAGGCGGCTCCCAAATCCACGACGAATTGATCCATTGAGACGCGTCCGATTATTGGTGCGCGGTGACCTGAAAACCAAACTCCTGCATCGCGAGCGATACGTGGGATGCCGTCGGCATACCCCATTGCAATTACTCCAAGTTTTGTATCGCTCTTCGTAGATTCTGTTGCTCCGTAGCCCACTGGTGTATTGGCAGGAACATCTTTGACGAGATAGAGAGCTGCACGTAGTTGCATCGCAGGTCGCAGGCCAAGTGACTTTGAATCACCTAAAGTATTTACATCTGGAGAAAGGCCATACATCGCGATGCCTGTGCGGACCATATCGAATGCGGCAGCGTTGTTTTTCAGAGTTGCCGCTGAGTTTGAGAGATGGCGCATTACATTTGGAAATCCCAGTGCGTGAACTTTGGCGACCATCTCATTAAATCGATCTAGTTGATCTTGATTCTGCTTCTCAGCAGGTTCATCTGCGCGTGCAAAATGAGAGAAGACTCCGACAACATCGACACCCTGTAAGTCGGAAGATGTGAGTGAGGCCCACTCGCCAAGGAATCCACCACGAGACATTCCTGAATCAACTTCTAAATGGATGCGTGCTCTCTTAGCCGACGATGCAGCCGAAATCTCTTTAAGTGCTGCAAGTGATGCAACCGCGAGTTCGATATCTAGCTCGATTGCTTGAGCAAAATCTGATCCTGGCTGAACAAGCCAGGCCAAAATTGGCGCAGTGATTCCAGCTTCGCGCAATGAAATAGCTTCCTCAAGGAGTGCAACACCTAGATAGCTAGCACCTGCATCGAGCGCCGCCTTTGCAACAGGAATAAGACCGTGGCCATAAGCATCTGCCTTTACAACTGCCAAGAGATTTGTTCCAGAAATTTTCTTAAGGTTTTCTACATTTGCCTTGATTGCGTTGAGATCTACTATCGCTTCAGCTCTCATCTCTCAATCACCACCATTGCAGATGCGATTCCAGCATCATGGGATAGAGAGAGGTGAACGGTTGCGCCGTCAATGAGATCTGCTATTGCACCCCTAAAGAGAAAATCTGGCTTTCCATTTTCGTGGTTGATTACTTCGGCATCATGCCATTGAAGTCCAGCGCCGGGGCTGAGAGCTTTATAGAGAGCTTCCTTTGCTGCAAATCGCGCCGCCATCGATTGGATTGATTTTCCGCGTTCGGATTCAGTGAAGAGTTTGCTCTCAAGGCTTGGTGTGCGCTCGAGAGATTCCTGGAATCGCTTGATATCGACTACATCGATTCCGATTCCATCAATCATGAACCGGAGTGTATTAGACGCTAGTGAAGCTGGCTATCGGATGGGAAATATCGGTCGATAGCGATGATGAGAACCAGGAGCGAACCGCCAAGTAAAAGGCCACCGAAGAGATCTGAGAACCAGTGGGTATTTCGAAGCAGTGAGACCACACAGACCGTTAGTGAAAGCACTGCAACTCCGGCACTAGCCAGCCTGCCGTTGTACTTATCGACATGGGCGTAGCGATAAATTAAATAAGCGACCACACCCCAGATAAAGATTGCATTGGATGCATGTCCACTTGGGTATGACATTCCACCAGCGTGCAAGAGATCAAAACCTAACTTTGGCTTTGTTCTACCTAGTCCGTATTTAAATGCTCCGACAATTA
>Ga0209230_10001096_pt1 | contig 10825 bp, 10 predicted proteins | sample LakOntMetagenome_FD_187467 | JGI IMG/M metagenome (GOLD analysis project Ga0209230, IMG submission 187467) | Freshwater and sediment microbial communities from Lake Ontario - Sta 18 epilimnion Metagenome (SPAdes) (version 2) | ecosystem: Environmental > Aquatic > Freshwater > Lentic | place... | reverse complement strand
GGATTTTATAATTGTTTCCCGCAGGAAGATCGGCTGCCAATTGAATAAATAGCGTTGTATCTGCAGTGAACCCTTCTCCAATGGGCGTTGGATTTAAAAAATTACCATTTTCATCACTTACAAATGCCTCGACAAACAAACTGTCGGGAAGCGGTGCTAAAATCTGAAATGGAGCAATTATTTCTATTCCCGCACATAAAGAATCGATGCTCAAGCTGAGATTCGCAAATTGCTGAATTGTGCACGATACGTTTGCCTCCCAACCTTCCGATTCAAGCGTTGAATCTGCTTTGAAGAAAAATACTAAGGTGCTTCCCCACGATTGAATGCTTGTGGCTGTATCTCCAAAAGTAAAAGTGGCAATGGCGTTTGAATCGGAAATGCTTAAGTCGTAAACCCGAAGTGTGTCGCCCTCGGCCAAATCTAAAAGTGAAAATGTAATTTGAAGCGATTCACCAACTCCAGCATAAATCGTGTCCGTCGATATTTCTCCGGGTAAATAGTTTGCTGAGCTTCCTTGAGAATCTGAAATGGATTGTCCGCAAGAACTATTTTGAGCTTTCGAGAATTGCGAAAATAGGATGAAAACAGAGTAAAAAAGGAGGATTGAGCGAAACATACTTGAAAAGAAAAAAACGAGATACAAAGAACACAATTAAGCGCGAGTTAATTTATGAAAGACTTAACTTTGCCACGTTTATTTCATAAAACTATGCTTCAAGTTCCATTTCTCCGCGAAAACAAAGAATTAGCCATTGCTGGTTTGGCAAAACGAAACAATTTAGATGCACGCGAACGCATCGATCAAATTATTGCCATGGACGATGAGCGGAAGTCGGTGCAATTGGAACTCGACAATAAATTAGCAAGAGCCAACCAGATTGCGCGAGAGATTGGCGAATTGTTTAAAGCCGGAAAAGCAGGTGAAGCCAACGTTTTAAAAGAAGAAACAGCCAACATTAAAGAAGAAAGCAAACTCCTAGAAACCACATTGGTAGAGCTTGAAGATGCCATTCGTCAAATTCTTTTTACCATTCCGAATATTCCTGCTGGACCTATTCCATTTGGTCGTGGCCCTGAGGAAAACGTAATAGTTGAATCGCATGGAGAAATTCCAACACTTCACGATGCCGCTGTGCCGCATTGGGATTTGGCAAAAAAATACGACATCATCGATTTTGAATTGGGCGTAAAAGTGACCGGGGCTGGATTCCCATTTTACAAAGGAAAAGGCGCTCGTTTGCAACGTGCATTAATCAATTTCTTTTTAGAACGAGCAACTGCAGCCGGATATACCGAATACCAAGCACCTTTAATGGTGAATGCAGATTCGGGTTTTGGTACAGGGCAACTTCCCGACAAAGAAGGACAAATGTATTATATGCCGGAAGATCAGTATTTCATGATTCCAACGGCCGAAGTGCCTATTACCAATATATTTAGAGATACCATTCAAAAAGCGGAAGATTTCCCGATTAAGGCCTGTGGATACACACCATGTTTCCGTCGCGAAGCTGGCTCTTATGGTAAAGATGTCCGAGGATTAAACCGTTTGCACCAATTCGACAAAGTGGAGATTGTACAGATTGCCCATCCCGATAATTCCTATGCATTGTTGGAAGAAATGCGCAACCACGTTACGGGATTGTTGAAAGAATTGGAATTGCCATACCGCGTCTTGCAATTATGTGGTGGCGACATGGGATTTGCATCAGCATTTACCTACGACATGGAAGTGTATTCTGCAGCACAAGAAAAATGGTTGGAGGTGAGTTCTACTTCAAATTTTGAGGCATTTCAAAGCAATCGTTTAAAACTGCGCTTCAAAGAGGGAGATCAAAAGCCTCGTTTGGCTCATACGTTAAATGGTTCTGCATTGGCACTTCCGCGAATTGTTGCTGCCCTTCTCGAAAACCACCAAACACCCGAAGGCATTCGCATTCCAAAGGCATTGGTTCCGTATTGTGGATTTGAGATTTTGGATTAATCTAATAAATCGCTCCTAAAAATTTGGTTATATTTGACTATGGAGAAGGTTGTTCGTATTACACAATTGCAGGATCGGCAAACCGATTTTCAATATTGGCAAGGCAAGAGCGATTTGGATCGTTTAAACGCCTTAGAGATGCTCCGTACTCAGTATATTAATTTTTCAAACGATGTTGAGCCAAGACTTCAAAGAGTTTGTAAAATTATTAATCGATCACAAGGTTGAATATTTAATCGTTGGAGGGTATGCTGTTAGTATTCATGGGCATCCAAGATATACTGGCTACTTAGATATTTGGATTCATCCTACTTTGGAGAATTCAAATAGTCTTGTGAAATGCGTCAATGATTTTGTTTTTGGGTCATTCAAATTAACAAGTCAAGATTTTATAAAAGAAGAAAATGTTATTCAATTTGGTTATCCCCCGCTACGAATTGACATACTTACTTCAATTGATGGCGTTAACTTTGGCGATTGTATCTTAAATAAGAAAGATGTCGAAATTGATGGAATGTTTGTTCATTTTATTGGATTAGCTGATTTGTTAAAAAACAAAAAAGAATCCGCGCGTCCTCGTGATTTAGATGATATAGAAAATCTAAAATAGATTACTACTATTTTTTTAAATTACCCTCAAAATTAATTATAAAACACTAGCATTCCAAAGGCATTGGTTGTGGATTTGAGATATTGGATTAATAAGAATAATTGGATTTAAGAAATAGAAAAACCCTGTTCCGAAATATCGAAACAGGGTTTTTTAAATGGCTTTGTTGAATTTAATAATTCCCAAAGTTGAACAAATGCCCGTTTTTAGCATTCATGGTATCAACTGGGTTAAGCGTCATTACTGGTATTTGAGCGTCGTTGGCAATAACATTTTGCTCGTATGGTCCAATGATGTACTCAGTTAAATCTTTCGACTGATTGGTCATGATAAGAATTAAATCAGCATCAACAGAACTTGCATACTGAATGGTTTCTTTACTGAAATCTCCTTTTTCTGCATGATGTACAACATAATTGCAATTGCGTTCGGAAAGGTAATTTTTAGCGTACGCAATGTTATTATTCACAGCGCGACTCGTGTATTCATCGTTTTCGAATTCAGCCAAAATATGGAAAGTCGAATTAAACACTTTAGAAAGCTCTACAGCCCAAACCAACTTTTGCTTTGATTCTTTCGAGAAATCGATAGGAAGAACAATGTTTTTGAATCCATGTTCTTTCATTATTTTCTTCTGCACAATAACAAAAGGGCGATTCGAGTTCGTAATAACCCGTAATGCTTTGCTTCCAACTACGTGTTGCATGCCTTTAACACCATGGGTTCCCATCACTACAAGGGCAACATTAAGTTCGTCGGCCTGTTCTCCTATTTGATCAAAAATATTTCCTTGTTTAACAACAAACGAAGTTTCAATTCCGCTTTCATTCTTGTTATCATCTGCTAAATCCTGCAGTTTGGAACTGGCTTCACTTTCCTTCTGTTCTTTGGATCTGCTCGACTCCAACATTCCTGTTTCTAAAACATGCAATAAAATGATTTGCTTATTGAAAATTTTAGCAAGTTGAGAAGCATGTTTAAGCGCCATCAACGCCACTTCTGTAAAGTCGGTTGGAACTAAAATGGTGTTTGAATCGATGGGTTTAATTGTTTTTGTACTCATAAAGATTGGAGCTAGTTTAGGATACTTATTTAATATCTCTGTTTTCAATGAACAGGTCAAGTTCATTTGAATTTGTTTGTTTTTTATGGATTCAATTTCGCAACAACCATTTTAAGATTCTCTTGCAATTTAGGAGTTCTATTTTGAATGGAATAGTTGGTATGAAAACGATGCGCATTGAGGAATTTCACTTGTAAATTATTCCAAGCTAATTCATCTGAAATTTCATTATTTCTGCTCATCTCACGAAACAAGGCATCGCCAATTGGGAAAAAATCGTCTCGTCCTAAATAATCTAAATCGGCATCACAAATCACCTTATCTAATATTGAAATGGGTTGTTGAGGCATTCGAGTCGCCATTATACATTGCGAAATTATTGCTTTGTCCTGTTCGGATATTTCTGAGTCTTTCGCCGCTTCAAGAAAAATCTCCACGCTGTATTCTTCGTGTTTTGGGCGTTGATTAAGGAATCCAGTATCGTGAAACAGTGCTGCGATTCGAATCAAAAGTAATTCATGCGCTGAAAGGAATTCCGTTTTGCCAATTATCTGACTTTGGTTGATAACATCTAAAGTATGCCTAACATTGTGGTACTCACAAAGATGATCAAGCTCCTTTTTTAATCTGTCAATAACGACCTCAAACTGAATCTTAAAAAAACGCTCTAAAGCCTGCATCTTCTCTTTTTATTTTAAAATAACAGCATTCTATTTTGAAAAAGCTGTATAATTTTGTGATTTTCGCACACCAAAAATAAACAGAACATTTCGAATTGTCTTTAATAAATTTAAATTTATGAATCTCCAGAAAATACTTGTGCCATTTGACCTTCGTGAAGACAGCTACAGCGCTCTCAATCATGCAGCATTCTTTGCTAATCATAGCGCGGGAGAAATTGTTATTTTACACATCATTAAAAACGCACAGGATAAAGTCCAAGTAGAGAAAAAACTTCAACCTTTTCTTCAAAAATTGTCAGCTGAGTTTCAAGGAAAGGTAAGTTCAATCATTGAGGTTGGGAATATTTTTAAAGATGTTTCCGAAATTGCACAGCGCGAAGAATGCCAATTGATTATCATTCCAACACATGGTATCAAAGGAATGCAGCACATTATGGGAAGCAATGCGCTTCGTATTGTTACCGATGCATTTATTCCATTTTTGGTGGTTCAAGAACGTAAGATTCGTGAAAATGGTCTGAAGAAAATTGTAATTCCAGTAAGCGCCCGCCGTCAAATAATCGACGAAGCTCCTTTATTTGCTGAAATCTCAAAGGCTTTCAATTCGGAGGTTCATCTTTTTGCAAATACCCATTTGGAAGAGCAATACAACGATACTATTTTAACAACGTTAGAAGATTACTTAGAGAAAGAAGGAGCCAATGTGAAAGTTCATCGTGTGGCGATAAATGAACGTTTCGCTAAATCGGTTACTCATTTCGCAGCATCAATTGATGCCGATTTGATTTGTGCTGTTAATTTCTCTTACGATTATTTGTACTCCTTATTTCCTCGTGTAGAAGAGGAAGATTTGATTTACAACGAAGCGCAGATTCCAGTGCTCATGATTACGCCCGAGCAACGCGAAGATTTAATGTATTATTTTCCTCTGTTACATTAATCAAATCTATAAAAAATCAATTAATGCTAAAGAGTTTTATCTGAACATTATCGAGATAGAAATGTGCTTTTGATTGATTCCAAACATACATGCGAATGCTATCGTTTGGCGATTCAATTTTCCTTAATTCAACTGAATAATTAAACGTTTCCCAAACCTTGAATTGTGTGTGGGGGTAATCGTTTAGTTTGAATGAATAATTGTAATAGATTTCCCCGGATTTATTTTGGTATTCAATGACACAAAACGCCTCATTAAAACTGTGTTTATCGGATTCAAAACGATCGAGTTTTATTTCTGCGAAAAGCGCTCTTTTTGATATGAATGTTTCTTTTACAGGAATGGTGAAAAGCAAATTGTAATCGCGATCGGAATAATCGCAAACGCTTTTGTGCTGGTTATCCAGCGATTTACAAACCTTCGCATTGGAAGGTAATTTTTCGAAATCATCGTGAAGACTAAAAATAGATTTGCGAATTTCATTATACAAGGGCAAATCGTTATTCCCACCCAAACAGTTTCTATAATTGGATGATGTTTTTAAAAAAACATAGGCATACTTCTGAAAATTCATATCCCATGATGACAGAATTAGCTTGTTGTATTGATAGGTTTGAATGAGGTTTAGAAAGACGCAAGCAAAACAAATGAGCAACACGGTTTTTCGCCAATTAGCCTGTTGAATTTTTTCAAATGTAAAAGCTAGGGGAATAGCCAACACTGCATAAAAATCGACAAAAGCTCTCTGTCCAAATGAGGGTCCGTAAAACCAATTCCACCAAGAGCTTATAATAAAAACCAATAAAATAAAGAAGGAAGTGAAGGCGAAAAAGGCCAATCTATTTTTCTTCCAAAAAACGAGGCCACCAAAAATTGAAACAAGGATAATTGGAGAATAAACGAAAAGCCCTTTTCGGAAGCTAAATAGGCAATTCAGAATCTCGGGATGTGTAAAGTAAAATCCCTCGTTCTTATAACTATGAATTATAAAATTTCCTGTTTGCGCATTCCATAGAAGCAATTGAATGGATAGAATTCCCAGTATAATTGCAGCCGATTTCAAGATGAACAGAACGTGAAAAAATCGCCGAAGATGAAACATTTGTTGAGCAATGAATGGAATACTCAAAACCACAATTCCATTGATTGGTCTTATTAAAATTATAATTCCCAAAAACACCGCTGCCCAATAGATATCTCGTGCTTTATTTTCAAGCAAAAACGATTTCATAAAATATAAGAAACCTGATATGAAACACCAAGAATATACATGCGACATGGCGGGTTCAACAAATACATAATTAAAGAGATTGCTCCCTAATGCAATAAAAATAAGGCTGAATGAAACACTTGTTTTATCTAGTTGAAATAGTTTTAAAAGCTTCGACAAAAAAACCAAGCCGGCAATAAAATAAAATAAGGCCGCAAGACCAATCATGAATTCGAATGGTGCCGAATAGCCCGTTATTTCAATCCCCAAAACCAAGGAAATAGCACAAGCAATTAAGAAAAAGGGCAACAAGCAAAACGCTGTTCCCGCATAATATTTATTCGCCCCACGACCATTTTCTTCTAAAATAAAACGATCGTCAATTGCTTGATGCGAGAAATTTTGATTGATGAAAATAGCGGGCAGATAAAGATAATAGCCCTTTCCGTCACCATCAATTCCTCCAATATACGCAAAGCCTTTGTCCGTTTTCAATGAAATAATTATTGAAAAAAGGATTCCCACAAAAACAATGGTTCTAATGGGAGACTCTGTTATTCTAGCTTTTAAGAATTGAAACAATGGAATGATTTGATTTTTGACGAAACAAATCTAAACCTATCCAATTGTATTTTGAGAAATTTCATGTGATAAGATGCGCGTCTTATTCGATGAGATTTTTAAGTGCGTCTTCTAATTTTTCAAATTTGAAATGAAAACCTAGCATTTTGAGTTTCGAATTCGAAACACGACTTCCCTCCAAAACCACTGCACTCATATCGCCCAAAACCATTTTAAGAACAACTGAAGGAACGTGAATTGGAAGAAGAAACCGACCAAGCGTCTTTGCCAAAGTCTTTGAAAATTCCAAGTTGCTGCATGACTCCGTTGCACTTGCATTGATTGCTCCACTCCAGCTTTCATTGGTAATGGCTTGATAAAAAACCTGGACAATATCATCGATGTGGATCCAAGGCATTTGCTGATTTCCACTTCCCAATGCGGAACCTATATGCATCCGAAACGGCTGAATTAGTTTTGGAAATGCACCCGATTCTTTCGCCAAAACAATTCCGGTTCTCACTTTTACAATGCGCGATGTAACTTTATCAAATGCATCGGCTGCTTCTTCCCACAAACGACATGTTTCACCCATAAAATCAGATTCGGGCGATTCATCTTCGGTGTGCAATAAATTATCGGTCTTAGCTCCATACCAGCCAACTGCCGAACCACTCACCAAAACTTCGATTCGTTGATTTTTCTTCTTTAAAATGGAGAGAATCAATTCAGCACTTTTTACCCGACTGCTAATAATGGATTTCATTCTCGATTCAGTCCAACGTCCATCTGCTATTCCTTCTCCAGCCAAATGAACAATATGCGTAACGCCTTCAAATGCACGTTCATCAATTTCACCGTTTTCAATATTCCATTTAAAAACAGCATCACAATGCAAAATTGGTTTCAACGAGCGGCTTAACACATGAATCCGAAATCCCTCACCCTTAAGAAATGGGATTAGATGAGAGCCCAAAAGTCCTGTTCCGCCTGTAATGAGAATGGTTTTCATAATGAATGTCGGTAATCGAAACAAATCAACCTTATAACGTGATAATTGTTCTGATTGAAAATTACTCTTTATTTTTCCAACATCTTCTTTCTTCGTTTAGTTTTCAAATAAATACCGAAATTAGCGGCCTATGTCGAACGAACTAAAATACCAGAAGCACCTTTTTATTTGTAACAATCAACGCCCCGATGGAGCCCCCCGACAATGTTGCGGCGAAGCAGATGGATTAGCGCTTGTTGCTGCTTTTAAGAAAGCTATTAATGATAAAAAACTCGATGTGCCCATTCGTGCTCAAAAAACGGGTTGCCTCGATTTATGTGAACATGGTCCCATGGTGGTTGTTTATCCTGAAGGAGTATTTTACGGAAACGTTCAACTAAGCGATGTTCAAGAAATTGTAGATCAACATATTGTAGATGGAAAACCACTTGAGCGTTTGCAGTTGAAATTTCCACTAGCAAAACCCTGATTATATTTCCGCTTAAAATAAACTGCTTACACTCACGTTTTGGTCAAGCTTATGCTTCATTCACGATTGCTTTCCATTCTTTTTATTGCATTTCTTTTCGGGGGAATTTTTCTCTTGAACAGTTGTAAAAAGGATGTATTCGACACGAACACTTCTACCAAACTTGAATTTTCATTAGACACCGTTTATTTCGACACCGTTTTCACCACCCTCGGTTCGGTAACAAAACGTTTTAAGGTCTACAATCCGAGCAACGATAAAATTAAAATCTCAAACATAAAACTTGCGGGAGGAACAAGCTCCCCATTCCGTTTGAATATTGATGGAGAGGCAAGTAATTCGGTTTCAGAAATTGAAATTGATGGGAAGGATAGCATTTTTGTTTTTACTGAAGTAACCATCGACCCCAACAACGAACTCAACCCGTTTGTGGTTTTAGACAGTGTTGTTTTCGAAACCAATGGCAACCTGCAAAACGTTAAGTTAATGGCTTACGGTCGGAATGCCGATTTTTTTCGACCAACAACATATCCAAGCAATGGGTTTCCATCCTATTCAATTGTTGAATGCAATACCACTTGGACCAATGATCGTCCCAAGGTTATTATTGGTTATTTGGTTGTTGACTCTGCTTGTACGTTAACCATTGAAGCTGGAACCCAAGTGTATCTCTATAACAATTCGGGACTTTGGGTTTACAAACAAGGCAAGTTGGTTGTAAACGGAACACTCCAAGATTCTGTTGTTTTTCAAGGTGTTCGGAAAGAAGAAGATTATAAAAACATTCCCGGGCAATGGGATCGAATATGGATAAACCAAGGAAGCACGGGAAATCTTATCAATTATGCGGTTATTAAAAACGGCAATATTGGTATTCAAGCTGAAGACGTTTACCAGTTTGGAGAAGGATTACCAAGGCAACTTACCTTAAGCAATACCCGCATCAAAAACATGAAAGCGTTTGGATTGTATGGTGTACATTTCAATATCAACGCATGGAACAATGTAATCTCCAATTGCGGCTCGTATGCGATGGCGCTTATTAATGGAGGAACTTACCGATTTAGGCACAACACCATTGCCAATTATTGGAGCGAAGAAGTGCGCACCGAACCAGCTGTTTTCTTAAGTAATTACCTAGCAACATCATCTACCATTTACGTTTCCGACATGAACTTCTCGTTCAGTAATGGAATTGTATATGGCAATCTTCAAAACAACAACGAACTCGATGTTGATAGTCAAACGGGAGCTGCATTTAATTGGAGTTTCGACAATTCGGTGCTCAAAGTTGCGAACGAGAATATTAATACGGAAGATGCTTCCCATTTCGGCAACATGATTTTCAATTCCGATCCATTGTTTCGCGATAATGCTGGACAAGACTATCGTTTAAATGTCAGCTCTTCAGCCATAAATAAAGGAAATACGACTGTGGTGAATGAAAGTCCTTCGATTGAGACCGATTTATTAGGCAACAATCGTTTATCGGATGGAACCCCCGACTGCGGCGCCATGGAATTTACTCCATAATTCATCAAAAATTAATTGAATTCCGATTAGCTTTGTGTCGAATTTACACTCAAAAATGAAACACATTGCAGTTTTAACTTCTGGTGGCGATGCTCCTGGAATGAATGCTTGTATTCGCGCGGTTGTGCGAACAGCTATGTACAAGAATATTTCCGTAACAGGCGTTGTTGCGGGTTATGAAGGGTTGATTAACGGCGATTTCAAAAAAATGGATTCTACCTCGGTAGGCAACATCATTCAGAAAGGCGGTACCATTTTAAAAACAGCTCGTAGTGCAAGATTCAGAACAAAGGAAGGCCGTGCAGAAGCATACAAAAACATGCAAGAAAGAGGCATCGATGGCCTAGTGGTGATAGGTGGCGATGGTTCGTTTCAAGGAGCAGATATTCTCGCTTCAGAATATCCCGACATCCGAGTGATTGGTATTCCGGGCACCATCGATAATGATTTATTTGGAACCGATTTTACCATTGGATACGACACCGCAATTAATACAGTTGTTGAAGCCGTTGATAATATTCGAGATACAGCGAGTTCTCACAATCGTTTGTTTTTTGTAGAGGTAATGGGCCGCGATGCGGGATTGATTGCACTTCGCAGTGGAATTGCTTGTGGAGCAGAAGCCATTCTGATTCCCGAAACTAAAACGCATATCGATAAATTAATTGCTCAACTCGAACGTGGTTGGAAACGTCAAAAATCGGGACACGTTATTATTGTTGCCGAGGGTGATGACGCTGGAGGATCATTCAAAATC
>Ga0209230_10001094_pt1 | contig 10827 bp, 8 predicted proteins | sample LakOntMetagenome_FD_187467 | JGI IMG/M metagenome (GOLD analysis project Ga0209230, IMG submission 187467) | Freshwater and sediment microbial communities from Lake Ontario - Sta 18 epilimnion Metagenome (SPAdes) (version 2) | ecosystem: Environmental > Aquatic > Freshwater > Lentic | place... | reverse complement strand
AATTAGTGCTGGTCAAGACTTAAATCAAACGTTCAGCACATTTCATTACACAAAGTAAACATGGATAATTACCACAGCTTAATTAAAAAGATTTTAAAAGACGGTTCAAAAAGAGATGATAGAACTGGAGTAGGCACATTAAGTTTGTTTGGTGAACAGCTCAAATTTGATCTAACAAAAGGCTTCCCTGCAATAACTACAAAAAAACTTGCATGGAAAGCAGTGGTTAGTGAACTACTTTGGTTTATCGAAGGTAGTGGTGACGAAAGACGGCTCAAAGAAATATTACACGGCGATGCTAATAGTGATAAGAAAACTATATGGACGCAGAACTTAGAAGCAGGTTACTGGGCCAAACACAAGAAACATCTGCATGACCTTGGACGCATCTACGGAGTGCAATGGCGAGCATGGCGTGCTCCAGTTTTTAGTGTTAGTAAGATGGGTATTCGTCACATTGATCAGTTACAACAATTGGTCAAGGGAATCAAAGCTGATCCTTATGGACGCAGACATATTATAACTGCTTGGAATCCAGGTGAGATAGAGTTAATGGCGTTGCCTCCTTGCCATTGTTTTGCACAGTTTTATGTTAATGACGGAAAACTAAGTTGTCAAATGTATCAGCGTAGTGCAGATATTTTCTTAGGAGTACCATTCAACATTGCTTCATACGCATTGTTCACTCATATGATTGCTCAAAGTTGTGGATTAGATGTAGGTGAATTAATTATTACGTTTGGAGATGTACATTTGTATTTGAATCACATCGAACAAGCTGAAGAACAAATTGCAAGAGATCCTTTTGCATATCCAACATTGGTATTAAATCCAAATGTAACAGATATTACTAAATTTACAATGAAGGATATCGAGTTAGTCAATTATGAAAGCCATAGTACTATATCAGCACCAATGGCAGTTTAAAGAACTAAGCACTCCACAAGTTTAACTCCTGTATCGTCACTGCTTTCTAAAGCAACAGCGAATACACCGCTAGCATGTGGAACTGCCATAACTGCATAACCATCATTAGAGGCGATAAGTTCATCGCCTTTCTTTATGGTACCAATAACTTTAACTGGTACACGCCCTTTAAGAGCAATAGCAGTACCTCCAACTAAATCTTTGTTCATCAAATATGCAGGCTTTTCAGATACTGCACCAATCGCACGTTTGCCCCACTTACTAGCAGTAACTTCTTTTTCCCCGCCAATCATCATAACGGTACCAACTTCATAATTGGTATCTGCCAAATACATTTCGGCCAAGTCAGCATAACGAGCAGAAGTAGCTACACCATGCATTGTACTAACAAAAATATCGCCTGCCGCATCACGAGCTACAATCGTAGCAACTACGTTGGGGACTGATGCAGTCAGACCGTTTAGTGTATCGGCAGACTCTGCACTTGATGCGTTGGCAGCATTAATAGATCCATTTGAATCTCTAATTACAACTGTGTAAGGGGCAGAACCAATAGAAGCTAATCTACTAATGCCATTTTCATCTACTACTGCGAGTGCCTTATCAGCAATGCCTTTAAAGTTTCTCGCATATAAATCCCCAGATCCGTCTCTACAAGCAACTGTATTAAAGAAATTTGAATTAGTTGAGGTTGAACTACCAATAAATCCTAAGAGTGGACTTGGTACACCTGCAACTGATAATGCAGATGCTGTTTCTGAAACACCGCTAAATGTTCCTCTAAAAATAGTTGTTGTGCCACTAACATCAATCGCTGTTTGATTTCCACTGACTGCATTAACGTTTATCACGTTACCGTAATGGGGGCCGTTTGTTCTACCAGTAAAAACAGGAGTTACACTAGACACGTCAACAACTATTGTGCCATTTGCTCTAAGTACGTTACCTTTGATGTTGCCAGTAATATTGCCAACAAATCCCTCAGTAGCAGTAACACTAGTTCCAATAACTCTTCCTCTAAATGCAGAATTGTTAGGAGCTAGTGTAGGATCATCTATAGCATAAAAATTGTTACCATAGATATTTTTCCATTTAAACGCTGAAGTTCCAAAATCAGTAGTACTGTCAATATTTGGATATACGGACACTGCGTCAACGGTGGCAATCTTAGTCAATGTCCCGTTATTGGTTACTGACAACGCAATTGATCCGCCTGTCAAGTTTGAAATAAAACCAATACCAGAATTGTAGCCAATATAAAAATTATCTGAACCTCCTAAAAACAGTCCACGTAAATCAGTAAATACGCCTGTATTAGAAATAGTTGGTTCAATTCTAAGCTTCAAATCAGTATTCATAACTTGTGAATTACCAACATTCTGTAAGAAATTACTTGCTGGATATTCAACTGTGCCTACGATTAAGGATTCAGATGTCTTTGCTACGCCACCAAACTGTACGTTGGGGTAAGTAGCCCTAGACGGTAGAGTGATACCTTTATAAATTTTAGTAAACCCTGCTACAGGAGTTTGCTGTACATCAATATTAAATTCATCTTTACTGAAAACTGCAATTACGCTTTCATTAAAAACAGCTTGTAGAATAGTTCTTAAGTTACCGTCACCATCAATCAATCTTTTATTAACTAACTGTGCTGAACTTGGGTTGGTCAACGGAGGCCCAATTAATTTATGTATAGCGCCATCATATACAAATAATTGGTTAGTAGTGGTGTTAAACCATAAATCACCAGTTAACTGATTCAATGGCGGAGTTGCTCCGTATTCTGTACTGGCTAATGGTTTGAAATCAATACCATTATAAATCTTAATTTTCTTAACTGAGGTATCAAACCAAAGCTGTCCAGTTACTTTGTTAGACGGTTCAACTGAGTTTGCAAAGTTTTCTAGCAAGAAAACTAGACTTTGATTCAGTGAAGAACCATACCCAGCATAGTTTTTACCTGGTAATTGTAAGTTAGTCGAGATATTATCTACTGTTCCATCTTGGATAGTAGCTAAGGTCTGACCGTTAAATTTCTTTATTGTATATGGCATATCAATTCCGTTTTCTATATTTACCGTTAAACGCTTTTCTTAGAAGCTTCCAAATGTTCGTCTTCTATGGATACCCATGTATAAACGTCAGGATTGCTTGAATATGCCACAATCTTCTCTTGATGTTCGTCTCGAACGCTTTCTAAAAATTCTTTCATTTTAACGAATTCTTCAGTTTTTTGCAGGCCACTTTTATCCAGCATGTCTATAATAACATTAAGCTGTTTGTGTATTGGGTACTGCTCTAATGCTTTTAAATTCGTGTAATATTTTACTTGAGACTCTACAATAACAGGTTTTTCAAATCGTGACTGAACTGATCCTGTATAATAGTCACCACACCAGTACTGACCAATCTCTTCATCAATCTCAACAGATTTTGTATGAAATTGTGAAAAGTCCATAACTGTCCTATCCATCTCCGCAGTTATTTCGCCAATCAATGCGCCGGTCGTTTTTACAAATATTAATTCTCTAATTGTTTTTGCCATTACCTATATCCCCAACTTAATACAAGACTGTATTTTGGACATTCATCGTGTCCAATTTTTGTTACTTCATGCTCGACATTAATCGGCATCTCTAATAGTGCTCCTGGCTCTTCTTCAACCAAGTTTGCATTTCCTTCATCGTCATACCATACAAAATGAGGTTTGTCACTTTGTAAATATATTAACTTAAACTTCCAGTAGCCGCCTGCACTATCCTTGTGTCGTTGTAAAAAATCACCCGGATCGTATCTATTGATAACGTATGCATCTGCTGTTTTATCTTTCTCTGGCAACGTTTTAAATATCGCTGCCTTTAATTCTTCGCTCATGTTAAAGTAAAATAAAGATTTCATTTTACTGTCACCGTATTGATTAGAAAAGTTATAAGTTTGATCAGCTTCTCTTAAAGAAAATTTTTCCATTTCTTTTTCTGCTAAACTTACAATCTCTTCTGGATTTTTTAAATATGCCTTTATCAAATTAACCTGATACATATTCCCAACTTGTTTTACTAGAGTTTACTTTGTAAAGCAGATTGTTGTTTCTTGTTGGGTCTGAAACAGTAGTAGTAACACTAACTGAATTAACGAAACTAATACTAATCCAACTACCAGTTCCAACAATCGCACTAGTTGATATATTTTGTATTGTAGATGAAACTCTACACAACGTATTGGCTGTGAAATTACTAGGAGGTGCTAACGAATTCAATATGTTAACTACAGATCCTGCACCACTTGAAGATAAATTTAATCCCCTTGTGTCTAAAGAAAAGAATAATGTTCTGGCTTGTACATAAGACTGTACATAAGATTGTACATAATCATCAACATATAGTTTGTTAGTTGCATGTAGATTCGTAGTAGGCTGTTGTGCTAATGTTAAATTGCCTGTTATTGCGCCGCCAGTAAGAGGAAGTTTAGTAGCATCATAAACAATAATATTAGCCGAGCCATCAAATGACACGTTATTGATTGTTCTTGCAATTGAAAAACTGGAAGCAGTTGATGCATTTCCTAATAAGTTACCACTAAACTGTTTAGTACTAGCATTGAACGCAACTGAGTTATCAGCAGCCAGTACGTTGCCTTTATGCACACCAGTAGAGTTACCAACTAAGTTACCAATAATATCGCCAGTAACGTTACCAGTAACGTTAGCTGTGACTGTACCTGTAACATTACCAATTACATCTCCAATAAATTTTCCTGTGAATTCTGTTACAGTTTTAGTTAAATCAACCGCAAGTTTATTTCCATTTTTATTGTAAACAAAATCAACTTTAGCATTAGTGCCAATATGATCTCCGTAATGTATTCCAGTAACATCACCTGTTAAATTTCCAATGACGTTACCAGTAACATTACCAGTAACATTGCCTGTTACTGCACCTGTTACATCGCCTGTTACGTTACCTGTCACAGCACCAGTGTGAATGCCTGTAGTATTACCAGTAACATTACCGGTAACATTACCAGTAAATCCAGCAGATGAAACGTTACCAGTTACAGCTAATGAACTAATAATACTTTGTGAATCCGCCTTGTCAGTTCTTAAAAAACTATTAGTTCCTAAGGAACCGTCAACTGGGTCAATGATTTTGTGAGCTTCATCAGATCTACCGTTCACTAATGTTGGACCAACTAAATTAATACCTGGGAAAATTCTTTCAGGAGAAGATGAATTTGGATGTAGATCAGGGATAGATGATGAAGGGACAAATTCAAATTTGGAGATAATCGCAATTACTGAATTATCTAAAAATAATGTCAATACAGGATTTGGAGTCACAAGTGATTCTCCATCTTTAATCCCTAATATTGTACTGCCTTCTAATCTACTTTTACCAAAACCAGGAACACTTGTTCCTACAATTTCAAAATCAGTTCCATTATAAATGTTTAATTGTTTAGCAGTTGAATCATACCACAAATCTCCTAACATAGCATTTGCTAGTAGCGGCTTTGTTGATGCAACGACTAAGTTGCTTAGTTCTTTCCAAATATAAGTTGAGCCAAATACTGAATATACTCTTAGTTGTTTTTTAGTTGTGTCATACCAAATCTGCCCCAATACTGGGCTATCTGGCGCAGTAGGGTTTGCAAAATTTTCTAACAAATAAACAAAATTAGTATTTTGATATGGTCCGTACCCTGCAAGATTTTTACCAACTAAATTCAATGAAGTAGTTGCAGTATCTACGGAACCGTCTGGTATGTCAACCAGTGGTAATCCATTAGAAAGTTTAATTGTATATGGCATGTATTGTCGCTCCGTTACACTGAAATATCTGAATCGTAAACCCAAGTTCTAATGCCAGAGATTAATTGGCAAACGAATTTTTTAACTACTCTTACCACGGTTGGGTTAGGTGAACCGCTAGTATAGCTCAAACATAATGCTCTCACTACATCTCCTACATTGACTGTATTAGAAGGAATCATTGCTTCAATTTGTGCAACTGCGTCTTCGTTAGGGGCGGCAAATCCTGTAACATCAAGAGTCAAATATGTAATAGAGGTCTTAACTTTATCTGTATAATCTTTATTAGCAACGTCAAATTGGAATAATGGGTTAGCCACATTATTAATTCTAACCAAGTTTGTTAATGAAACAAGGTTGCCTAATGGGACATCAATTACTAAATTGTCGCCTGTTACTTTAATTGTGTTATCAGTGATATCCACTGCACCAACTGCTATTGTGTCTAAATGTCCTACACTAGTCAAACTACTGTTAACAATTCCAGTTCCTAATGTTGTTGCATTTAGTACTGGGTCATTGCCTACGTAAAAAGAATTTGTTGACGGAATTTGTAAATTATCGTTAATTGACCATGTTGACACAGGTGTTGCTGGAAGAATGATAGCACCGTTAGACAACCATGTGATGGTCTTATTTCCGCCTACTCCACCAAGCACTGTAATACCTGCACCTGTAGCAGTACTGCTACTAGGGGAATCAACCACTGCTAATTCAATATTTTTATCAGCAATTTGTAATGTAGTCGAATTAGTAAATTGCGTAGTTCCATTAACTAGCAAGTCGCCTTCAATCGTAGTATTACCATTTAAATAAAATTGTGGAACAGTATCTGGAATTGTCTTCCATGTGTCGCTTGAATAGAAACTAATGTTCTTAGTGGCAGGATCAATTACAACTGAGTCTTGAAAACTGCTAGATGATCTAGTTCTTAAAACCATCTTACTACCAATAACTTGATTACTTAATACTGTGTTATTAGGAGTAGTTGTAGCGTCAACATATAAGGAAACGTTAGCTGATGGCCCAATTGTAATTCCGTTTTCGCCAGTTACACTCAAAGTTCCTGCAATACTGCCTGACTTATCTGATCTAACAAATTTTGTAGTGTTTAAACTTCCATCAACTGAATCAAATAATGTTTCAGCAGTTTCAACCACTGCATGAATAGTGTTACCAACAACTAGTGAGCTAAAAGTTAATCCAGCTTGTATGCTAGATAATTCAGTTGTAAATCCGTTAATAGGAACTAATGGTTTAAATTCTGTTGGGCTAAGAATAGCCATTCTTATATCTGAAGAATATATACTGCTGACTAGACGAGTGTCACCGTTATCAGAAACAATTTCTTCAACTACCCATCCACTCTTACCTTGATTCTTTGTATATATCGGCCCAGCTGTAATTAAGTTAATACCATCATAAAACTTTAATTGCTGACTAGCAGTGTCAATCCAAAAATCTCCACTAACCAAATTGCTTGGTCTGCTAGTAGAAACAAACGGGCTACCAACTGGGCGCCAGTCACTACCATCATACACGTTTAGTTTACTAGTACTAGCATTGTACCACAACTGCCCTTTAATTTGATTATTAGGCGGCGTAGTATTAGCAAAATTTTCTAAAAGAAAGACTAAATTTTCATTGTAAATTTCGCCAATGCCTTTATAATTTTTGCCAATCAATGTTAGAGAGGTACTAGAAGTATCAACTGTGCCATCAGTCACAGTTGCTATAATATTACCATCTATTTTCTTAATTACGTACGGCATTATTTGTCCTTAACTCAGTTGTGTTGCACCCACGCCAACTCTAATAATATAATTAATAGTTAAGAATGGATTGGAAAGTTCGACGTCAAAACTTGTATTGATACTCTGTGCAGAGCCTGCACTTGTAAAAATTGGTGCTGAGCCGGTAGCTTGTGAATCTAATGTTTGTTTTCTTGCGCCGCCTGATCCACCAACTTCACTTGCAGAGTTGTTTCCAGTAACTGAACTAATTCTGTCTGTTGAATTTACAGGTATTGTGTCTCTTAAAACTCTAATTGTAAATGTAATTGTGGCGCCATTAGAAATAGTAATTGCATTGTTTAATGTTACTGAATCAATGTCATATGAAATAACAACTGTATTGTTTGGTATACCAGATCCGCCAGTTACTGCCATACCAATATAAATGTTCTCAGTGTTGGCTAATGCAACCACTGTTCCAGCAGTCACAGTAAGCGCAACTGTTTTATTAACAATAACATTAGATAACGGGTTGGCCATTCCAGCACTACCCAGTGGGAATCTGCCACGTAAGTCTGGCAATCTAAAATATTCTCCGCCTGCGCTTGATCCATAAGTTGAGCCAATTGCTTGATACAATGTTGGATACTCAACTCTAGAAACTAACGCACCGTCACATAACAAATAACCTAAAGGAACTTGTGTGGCTGCAAAAGGGAAAATGGCGCCAATTGGGATGAACGCTTCTCCCAAAAGGAAGTTTGTTCTAGTAACACGTCTAATGCCAGTGTTAGCTCTATATACTAACAATGTATCATCTACTCTACTATCAACAATTTCTGTTCTGTTTTTGTATAAATCATCGGATAAAACAGTGTTAATCACTAAATTTCCGCCGGATCCATTAAAGGAAGTTGGGGAAGTAGTAATAACTTCACCCGCTAATTGAAAGTTAGTTGAGTTGGTTAAACTAGATGCAGAACCAATAATGTTACCAACAACTGTTGCTGGTGTTCCTTCTGATCCAACAGTACCGTTAAACTGTCCGTCAAAACGTTCAGCATATACAGTCTTAAATTTTCTAGTAGGTGTTCCAATATTATAAATTGCGGCTGCACCAGATGCTTGTTGTGGTAAAATGGCAGCAGTGGTAGTTGTATCAGCAACAAGGTTGCCCGAATCATCTACATTACCAATTGTCAAACTTCCTTTGGAAGTAATGTTTTTACCAACATTCACACTCTTGACAATACCAACGCCGCCTTTGAACTGTACTGAACCAGTAGTAGTGCTTGTCGAATCTGTTGTACCAGTAGCAACTAATTGGCCACTAATATACGCACTACCGTTAACATCTAACTCAACTTGTGGTGTTGGATGATTAATACCAACTCTTTTATTTTTGCCGTCAAGTTTCAAAATAACATTTTGTGATCCTTGATTAGAAATAATAAAGTCCATCGAACCGCCGTTCGAAGTATTCTTTATAACAGTTGTACCTTGTAACACACTCAAACTAAAATTACTAATTGAGCCAATATTCAATCCAGCATCATTTAAAATACTTTGTTGGCCGTAAAATTGATTAGCCGCATCTCGTCTTGCAAAATTGTTAGCACTGACTGTAGCAGTTGATGGACTAGTCACATTTAATGACTCAGCAATTGTAGCAATACCATAAACTTTAGCAACAGTATTCGCAGTAGTAGTGTCCGTTGCTCCAAAGAATTTTTTATTAGTAACGTTTACGCCTGGGTTTAACTGAATGAAGCCGTCAATAATTTTTTGTGGTTGAAATGCTTCAGTTACTGAAATTTTAATAGCTTGGTCATTAACATACTCAATAGATGCTAAGTGTTTAATACCAGTAGAGTCTTCAAGTTGTTCAACATATGATCCAGTCTTTTTCCCAGATAAAGCACTCGGGCCAACTAATATCCAGTCGTTGCCGTTGTATAAGCTCAACTGCTGTGTTAAGGTGTTCACCCACAAATCACCCAACAAAGGATTCTGTGGCAATGAAGATGTTGGAGCAACGTGTGTTCCACCAGCTGGGCGCCAGTTTTGTGTTCCGCCTGTGGAGTCATTGACATATAAACGCTTTGTTGCGTTATTGTACCACAGTTGTCCTTCAATACTATTATTTGGTGCGCTTGGACTTGCAAAGTTTTCTAATAAGTGTAAGAAATTTTTGGCAAAAGATACACCATAGTTGGAATAGTTTCTACCAACCAATGACAAACTTGTACTGGTAATATTCTCAGTTAAATCATTAACCGTAATTGGGCTAGATGATTTACTTGGGTCGCTAAACGATATGGTGTACGGCATGTTTAAGTCTCGCTAAATGTAGTTAGGGTCTGAATTCTAACAGTATAATCAATTTGAATTAGTCTGTTTAAAGCCTTTTGTACAGGATGGAAAATAACATGAGTCAACAATCTACCATTGCCTTGCACTAAATCTTGACTGCTTGCACGTAAGCCAATTTCATCAAATACGAACTCACTGTTCATATTCTGTGCATTATCATATGCTGATTGTCCGCTTGGTTCGCCGTAATCTAGTAGTACGCTACAAAAGATATCAGTGTAAACTGTACCTCTAACGTGTCTAATTTCTGTATAATTTCTTGTAGGATCAATATTTGAAGAGCTCTTTGGGTCAATTACTTTATAGTAAGTTTGATTATAAAGGCCAGAATTAACACCAATATTATTCGGAGTTAAGTAAGTAATGATACCATTTGGATCAACTGTACTTCCGCCGTTACCAAAGCTCATTCCTTCAATAATTCCGTATCCTTGATTAGATAAAGATGCTGCCAATGCAACACTTATATTTTCATAATGAATTGCATTTCGCTTGTCTATGTATACTTCCTGTGTCTCAGGGTTAAAAATCTTAATATGCCCCTCGATATGGAAGCCTGCGGCGTCATTTATGCCTTTTTCTTGCGTTTTTTCTGCAGGTTTCTCGTTCATTTCTGTGACCTTGTTATTTTCCATAGTAATATTTATCCAGTGAGTTTTCTTATACTTTATTAAGGAGTAACTACCGGAAGTAATGAAACAATGTTCCAAACTCCATTTAGATATATCGTTAATTGACGGGTTCCGTCGGCTGCAGGATCCCATAAGACACCGTCTGCAACTGCTAATGTTCCTTCACTAGGAGATACTGGTGCTTCACCTGGGACTAATGTGAAAGTCTCTGCTAATGTTAAATTGCCATCTACAGGGTTCGCATCTACCCAATTACTGTCATAATAAATGTAAGTTCTACCACTAACTGTGTCGTACCATAAGTCACCCAAACTTGGGCCAACTGGAGCAGTTTCACCAGTTGTTACACTGG
>Ga0209230_10001085_pt1 | contig 10864 bp, 7 predicted proteins | sample LakOntMetagenome_FD_187467 | JGI IMG/M metagenome (GOLD analysis project Ga0209230, IMG submission 187467) | Freshwater and sediment microbial communities from Lake Ontario - Sta 18 epilimnion Metagenome (SPAdes) (version 2) | ecosystem: Environmental > Aquatic > Freshwater > Lentic | place... | reverse complement strand
GCTTAGCTGATACCTTTTAATATTGTATTCGTTTAATTTTTTACCTAAACTAACCGCTTGAAATTCTTTGCGATCGGTATACTGATAGTCTTGATTGTTCGCAATATCTGTGGTAATTTGATCTTCCGAAATTTTGTCTGTTAATACAAGGGTGTCTTTTACAGGCATACCCATTAAGGTTTTAAGGCCAATATATCCTAATTCAATAGCGTTGGAAGCTTTTAATTTTTCGGTTTCTAAATTGGCAATTTGTACAGAAATTTTATCGAGGTCTAATTTCTCTACAAATCCATTTTTGTATAATTCTTTAGAATCATGCTCTAATTTTTGAAGTCTTTCAATATTCGCATCTAGTAATCCAATTTGTGTTTTACTTACCACAAGCTGGTAATAAATTTTGTGGATATTGGTTTTAATCATTTCCTCCGTTACTTCTGCAGATTTTTGCTGTAAAGCAATGGTGGTTCTACGCGCTTGAAGTGCCACAAATACTTGACCATCAAATAACAGTTGCTGTAGCTGTACACTAGCATTGGCATTGTATTTGGTGCCAAATCTTACGGGGATATAACTACCTGCTGTGCCTCCAAAAATTTCTCCTGGAAGTAAAGAAACGGGAAGTTGTAAATAATTGACACCTCCTACTGTTGCATTGATACTAGGTAACGCCGAAGCCGTTACTTCTTTGTTGATTGCTTCCTGACTTTTTATAGTCAATAATGCATTTTTTACTTGCAGGTTGTTTTTGTAGGCATAATCGACACACTGCGATATGCTAAATTCATTTTTTGTTTGTGCAGTGGTTGTATTTGCAAACGCCATAAGCGTTATAACAAAACTAGCTGCCAACATCCTTTTCGTGTTCATGATCATTTATTTTTTCTTTCTTGCTTATATGCTTCAATTGTTTTTAATCCAGCTTGCGTAGACATGCCGTGTAAAAAGTTATCGGTTGTTTCTGTAATAATTTCAATGGGTGTAAATTTGGTAGAAGGAAAATGTTCAAAGTCAAACATTAAAAACATATTGGCAAGTCTTAACCTTGTAAGTATGTCAACGTCTAATTCTGGTCTATACAAACCCTCCACTTTACCTCGTTCTATATTTGCTTTAATGATGGCATAAAAGAATGTGTTTTTATGCGTCCTAAATTTTTCAAATGCAGTGCTATGGTATTTTTGTAAGTCAAACATTACGGAGGGGTTCATGTGTTTGAACATTTCTTGTGCGGTATCGAGTGCCAAAAAAATTTCATGAATCGCATTTTCGCTGATAGTCGCATACCTGCTAAATTCATCGTGGTGTATTTGGATTTCAATATTAATGACCCCTTCTACTAATGAATCTTTATCCTTAAAGTACTGATAGATGGTTTTTTTGCTCATCCCTAAGTGGTTGGCAATTTCATCCATACTTACGCTTCTAATGCCATATAGCATAAAAAGCTCATGTGATTTAGTTAAGATTCTTGTTTGCGTTTCCATTTTCTAATTGAAGGCGCAAAACTATGGAAACTTTTTATGTAATCAAAGTTTCCATTGAAAAATAAACCGTAATTTTGTTGAACGGTAGTTTGCGCGAACTATCCATTAACTTGCACCCAAATTTCAGCCATGAATACTAGGTATAAGCAGCTTAGAGCCCAGGTAACGCTTAAGCGCTTGCTCCAATTTTTCTTTCAGGGTCTTATTGTTTTAGCCCCAATAGCCGTGACCTTATGGGTAGTGCTAGGCTTATTTCAATGGGTGGATGGTTTTTTGCCCAATCTTATTAACACATTGTTTCCCAGTGCTTTAGATAAAAATATTGACGGATCTCTTCGTAAAGTTCCAGGTTTAGGTTTTGTGGTAGTGGTATTATTGGTACTCTTTGTGGGTTGGCTTTCCTCTTTATTTGTGGTTGAAAAGTTGGTGTCCGTTTTTGATACGGTACTTGAAAAAACGCCAGGTATTAAATTTATTTATTCGTCCGTAAAGGACTTTTTAGAAGCATTTGCCGGTAATAAAAAGAAATTTGATAAGCCAGTGCTCGTTAATGTGGATGCATCTGGCGTTTGGAGAATTGGATTTATCACCCAACCCTCTAATACAGAATTTGGTTTACCGGATCATGTAACCGTGTATGTACCGCATTCTTATGCGATATCAGGGATTACGTATATCGTTCCAAAAACAAATATTAAAATATTGGATAATGTATCTGCGGCCGATGCCATGAAATATACTGTTTCAGGTGGCGTAACGGATGTTCACGACGATAGTATTATCACAGACCTCAATAAAAATGAAACTGCATAATTTTAATTCTGGACCTTCTATTTTACCGCCCGTTGTAATGCAAAAAGCAGCGGAAGCCATCATGGATTTTGAGGGCTCAGGTCTATCTATTTTAGAAATTGGACACCGCACTGCATTGTTTCAAGATGTAATGCAAGAAGCAGTACAATCCGTAAAATCACTTATGCAAATTGGTGATGATTACGAAGTTTTGTTTTTACATGGCGGCGCTACTACGCAGTTTATGCAAGTGCCCATGAATTTACTGGATACGCATGAAACAGCAGCTTATTGTGACAATGGTATTTGGGGCAATAAAGCCATTAAAGAAGCAGCGAATTTTGGAAATGTACAAGTTGTAACAGATAGTACTTCCAACAACCATACACGGATCGATAAAAACTTTACAGTGGATCCTGCTGCAAAATATTTGCATTTTACTACCAACAATACCGTAGAAGGAACACAGTGGCATACCCTACCAAACACAAGCGCACCGCTGATTGCAGACATGAGTAGCGATATCTTTTATGCACCTCGTAATTTTAATCAGTTTTCACTGATATATGCGGGAGCACAAAAAAATATGGGCGCTGCGGGTGTAAACATGGTGGTTGTAAAAAAAGAAGTTCTCGGAAAAATTGCTAGAAAAATTCCGACCATCATGGATTATCAAAAACATATTGCGGCTGGTTCACTCATGAATACGCCACCCGTTTTTGCGATCTATGTAAGTTTATTAACGGTCCGTTGGATTATAGAAGAAGGGGGCTTACCAGAAATGCAAATCCGCAATACAGCGAAATCAAATTTATTATACGAAACCATTGATTCATTGCCTGTTTTTGAAGCGCGTGTCGCAAAAGAAGATAGAAGCCTAATGAACGCCGTATTCTTTTTAAAAGATCAAAGTTTAGAAGAAAGCTTTTTAAGTCTTTGTAAAGAAGAGGGTATGGTAGGTGTTAAAGGATATAGGACTGTAGGGGGCGTACGAGTAAGTATGTACAACGCCATGCCTTTATCTAGTGTTCAAATTTTTTGTGACTTAATGAAACATTTTGCTTCTAAACATGGTTAAAACTTTTTATAGAATTTTATTATTGATTGTTTTGGTTGCCTCGTTTAACGCTGCGGCCACTGCACAACAAACAGTTGTTACAGGGGTTGTTACAGATTTAAATAGTGGCACACCCATCCCTTATGCAACCATTGTATTTAAAGGAGGACGTGGAACCGTAACAGATAGCGCTGGAAAGTACAAGCTCGTTGGCACCAATCAAATAGGGAGTATTAAAATTTCTTATGTTGGCTACAAAACGGTTACCAAAAATATTCAAATAGGTAAACCACAAGTGATAGACATTATTATGGAAGTGGATCCGCTGCTTTCTAATAACGTTACTGTTTCTACCAATAAACGTGCACCATATAAAAACAAAAACAATCCAGCTGTTGATCTTATTAAAAGAGTGATTGCCAATAAGCCGCTCAATAAGCCTGATAGTTATGATTATATCCAGTACGACGAATATGATAAGGTAGAATTATCACTTAGTAAAATTCCTGAAAAGATTACCAATAGCAAGCTGCTTAAAAAGTATCAGTTTTTACTAGATAATAAAGACACCCAAAAAATAGCAGGTAAAGCACTCATCCCTATTTATTTAGAAGAGCGCTTGTCTTCACATTATTTTCGAAAATCTCCAGAAAAAACAAAAGATATTGTAATTGCGCAAAAGCGCGTAAACTTTGGAGATTATGTAGACAACGATGGCGTGAGCACCTATTTAAATAGGCTTGTGATGGATATTAATATTTATGAAAATAATATCCCTTTATTCACCCACGAATTTTTAAGTCCCATTGCCGATGTGGCCCCTACATTTTATATGTATTATATTAGGGATACCATAACGGATGCCAATGGGTTAAAATTAGTGAAGCTTTATTTTACGCCACGTAATACCAACGATTTGTTGTTTAGAGGAACCATGTATATTACCCTTGATGGTAATTACGGTGTTCAAAAAATGACCATGTTTATTAGTAAAAATGCCAACGTAAATTTTGTTAGAGAATTAAATATTGATTTAGATTTTGAACAAGGTAACGATAGTAGATATCATTTAATAAAGAGCACTGCATTTACGGAAGCTGCTTTAACAAAAAATAGTAAAGGCGGTGTGTTTGGTGGCCGAACCGTTTCTTATAAAAATTACACCATCAATAAAGCCTTACCGGATTCTATCTATACTGGACCTTCACTGGTTGTTAAAGCGGATGCAGCAGCATACAATGAATCATTTTGGAATGCAAGTAGGCATGATACTTTAACAAAAGCAGAATCTAAAGTTTATAGTAATATTGATAGTCTCGAAAAAATGCCATCTTTTAGAAGAACGATGGCTGTTGTTACACTTTTAGTAGCGGGCTATACGGCCATTGGTCCAGTAGATATGGGACCTGCGGCCACTTTTTATAGTTTTAATCCAGTAGAAGGATTTAGGCTTAGGCTGGGTGGACGTACCACGCCAAAATTAAGCAAGCGCATTTATTTTGAAGGGTATGGTGCTTATGGTTTCAAAGATGAAAAATGGAAATACTATGGTGGCGTAACATATTCCCTCAACAATCAATCTATCTATGCATTCCCAATGCATTTTGTACGTGCGAGTTATCAAAAAGAAACCAAAATTCCCGGACAAGATTTAGAATTTGTATCGGAGGATAATATTTTGCTTTCCTTTAAACGAGGACTTAACGACAAGTGGACCTACAATAAATATTTCAAAATTGATTATGTACATGAATTGCCAAGCAGGTTATCATATACGATTGGTTTTAGAAACTGGAGACATGAGGCAGCGGGTGGACTTGTTTATCAAACCGTAAAAAATGGGCAAACAGTAATTGTTCCGGAGGTTAACACTTCAGAAATAACAGGACAAATTAGATGGGCGCCACATGAGCAGTTTTTTCAGGGTAAAGTTTACCGCATTGCCATGGTAAATAAATATCCCATTCTTACCCTTAATTATACAGCTGGTTTAAAAGGCGTAATGGGTAGTAGTTATAATTACCAGAAAGTGAGTTTCACTTTTGATAAACGTTTTTATTTGTCTCAACTTGGATTTACAGATGTTAATTTTGAAGCAGGAACAATGTTTGGTAAAATTCCTTATCCGTTATTAAGTATTCCGCGCGCAAACCAAACATACGCCTACCAATTAAATTCTTATAACCTCATGAACTTCCAAGAGTTTGTAAGTGACAGGTACGCGTCTTTATTTGTTGAACATTATTTTAACGGATTGATATTTAACCGAATTCCTTTATTTAAAAAACTAAAACTGCGTGAGCAATTAGCGGCTAGGGTTATTTACGGAAGTTTGCGAGATGAAAATGATCCTTCAAAAAATCCTGATCTCATTGCATTCCAAAATTATAATGGCGCTGTAACAAGTTTTAGCCTTAATCAGGGGCCCTATTTTGAAGGCAGTGTAGGGATTGGAAATATATTTAAGTTTTTACGCGTTGATCTTGTTAAAAGGTTTACCTATACCAACAACCCCTACATTACCAAGCTAGGGATTCGTACAAGATTTAGATTTGATTTTTAACAATGGGGAATATGCATGTTAGAATTGTATGGGTTTTAGTGCTGGGCTTATTGATGGGTGTAGTTGATAGCTATGCTAACACCGTGTTAGATTCTTTTCCTATACCAAAGCCCACACCTAAACAACTCTTTTATTTACAAAGGACCACCAATAGCAATACCATCATTTGTGATCTTAATACGGATTCCAAAGGGCAGCTCATCAAAGACAACCCAGTACACGTGTATTGGATACGTTATGACGAAGGGGGAGAAAAAAAAGAATTAAGTTATATTCAAGAAACTTTTGCTTACGGAATTAAGCACGACTTACTTCCTAATGGTGTTTATAAACTTCATTTTGTTTCCTATAAGAAACAAGTCTTTTATTTAAAGCGTTCTCCAAAAGACAACCAATACAAAGTTTATTTTTTGCTCAACAATAAAGAATTTGTTTTACAAAAACTATTTGTAAAAATTGAAGGCGGATCTTTTTGGGTGCCCAATGTTATTTATATGGAGATTATTGGAAAAGACGAATATTCTGGCACCCCATTTTCATATAAATTCAAGCCTTAATTCATTAGAATTGCCGATATTTGAAGCATGGCAATCATTCAACCTTTTAAGGCTTTGCGACCGCAGCCTCAGCTAGCAAAACAAGTAGCTAGTCGTCCTTACGATGTATTAAATAGTGCAGAAGCTAAAAAAGAAGCAGCAGGTAATCCCGCCTCTTTTTTGCACATTACAAAAAGCGAAATTGATCTGCCAGAATCGGTAGATATTCATGACGCACAAGTATATGAACAAGCAAAAGAAAATTTAGCAGCATTTATTAAACGCGATGTAGTTTTTCGAGAATCTAAAGAGTGCTATTATATCTATCAATTAATCATGCATGGAAGGTCTCAAACCGGACTTGTATGCGTAAGTAGTGTGGATGATTATGAAAATGACATTATCAAAAAGCACGAGTTTACAAGACCAGAAAAAGAACTAGACCGCATCAATCATATCAAAACATCGGGCGCTCAAACGGGTAATGTGTTTTTAGCTTACCGCAACAATGTTGGATTGGATGCACTCATCGAAAACTGGAAACAAACAAAAACAGCGGTATATGATTTTGAAGCTGATGATGAGGTTCAGCATACCATTTGGGTAGTAAATGATGAGTCTACTATACAAGAAATCAGCTCCATATTTCAAAATGAAATTCCATCTACCTATATTGCTGATGGACATCATAGAGCCGCATCTGCTGCAAAAGTGCGCGCTGCTTTAGGTGCCAATGCTGGTAAAAATGCAGATTACTTTTTAACCACTTTATTTCCTTCCAATCAGTTATATATCATGGATTACAACCGTGTGGTAAAGGATTTACATGGGTTAACGCCTGCAGCATTTTTAGAGGCGGTAGTAAAACAATTTGATGTTGAGCAGTTGTCTAAAGAGCCATTTAAGCCAGCAGCGCTTCATGAATTAGGCATGTACTTAAACGGAAGTTGGTATAAGCTCACTGCTAAGCCAGGTACTTTTACGGAAGATCCAATTGGTATTTTAGATGTAACTATTTTACAAAACAATATTTTGGATGGTATACTAGGTATTGCTGATCCACGTACCGATTCTCGTGTAGATTTTGTAGGTGGTATTAGAGGACTTCAGGTACTCGCCGATAGGGTAGACAGCGGTCAATTTGCGGCAGCATTTAGTTTGTATGCTGTTACGATTGATCAGTTATTTGCGATTGCGGATACAGGAAATGTAATGCCTCCAAAAAGTACTTGGTTTGAGCCTAAATTAAGAGATGGTTTATTAACCCATCTTATTTACGAGTAGTATAAACACATGCCATGCATATGAAACGATTGTTTGATTGCCTCGATCATCAGCTAGATCATTTTCCTAAAAAGGACATGCTTGCTGCCAAAGAAAAAGGTGTTTGGAAAACATATAGTACTGCGGATGTAGCAATTACTGTAGACGCATTAAGCGCCGGATTAATATCGCTTGGTGTTAGTGGTCATAACTTTACCCCCGAGTCCAGTGACAAAATTGCTATCATGAGTAGCAATAGGCCTGAGTGGGTTTTTACAGACCTTGCTTGCCAACAAATTGGCGCTATTTTAGTGCCCTTATATCCAACAACCAATCCTATCGAAGTAGAATTTATTTTAAATGATGCAGCAGTTGGGTATGTTTTTGTAAGCAACCTCGAGTTGTATGAAAAAGTAAAATCAGTTGCCTCAAAAGTGCCTTCTATTAAAGGTATTTTTACATTTGATGCTATAGAAGGTGCGTTGCACTGGACTTCACTCACAAATGCAGCAACACCGGCACTACTAGATCAAGTAGCAAGTATTAAAAAAATAATTCCGGTTACTCAGTTAGCAACTATCATTTACACATCCGGTACAACGGGTGTTCCTAAAGGTGTGATGCTGAGTCATCAAAATATTTATAGCAATGTGATGTTTTCAAAAGAGAGTTTTCCTTTTGAAGATGCGCCAGATTCTAAAGTGCTTAGCTTTTTACCGCTTAATCACATTTTTGAAAAAATGGTCACCTACATTTATTTGTATAGTGGCATTTCTATTTATTACGCCGAAAGCCTTGATACCATTGGTGATAATTTAAAAGAAATTAAACCGGATGGCTTTACAACGGTACCGCGCCTACTCGAAAAAGTATTTGAAAAAATAATGGCCAAGGGCGCCGAGCAAACTGGCATCAAGAAAAAATTATTTTTTTGGGCAGTGGCGCTTGGTGAAAAATATGATAATATTCAAAGTGGTGGATTTTGGTATAACCTGCAATTAGCGATTGCCAATAAACTCATTTTTACAAAATGGCGTGAGGCTCTTGGTGGCAATGTTTCATTTATTGTAACGGGTGGTGCGGCTTGTCAGGTAAAACTGCTCCGCATTTTTAATGCCGCTAAAATTCCGGTATTTGAAGGATATGGTCCTACCGAAAATAGTCCAGTAATAAGTGTGAACCGCAAGGCAAAGGGCGGCACCAAATTTGGTACCGTTGGTCCTGTAATTAATGGCATAAAAGTGAAAATCGAATCCGATGGTGAAATATGTGTAGCAGGCGAAAGTGTAATGGTGGGTTATTATAAGCGTCCAGATTTAACGGCAGAAGCAGTGATTGATGGTTGGTTACATACAGGTGATATTGGTGTTTTCGAAAACGATATTTTCTTAAAAATTACCGACCGTAAAAAAGAACTCTTTAAAACAAGTGGCGGTAAATATGTAGCCCCACAGCCTATCGAAAACAAATGTAAAGAAAGTCCCTTTATTGAGCAGTTTATGGTGGTAGGTGCCGATCGTAAATTTGTAGGAGCACTGATTGTACCATCTTTTGGAACTTTAAAATCTTGGATGGAAGACGAGGGTATTGAATACACCACAAATGCTGCTGCTGTGGCAAATCCAAAAGTGATAGCATTATTTGATGGCATTATTGCTGAGTACAATACCTTTTTTAACCACGTAGAGCAAGTTAAAAAGTTTGCTTTATTAGATAAAGAGTGGACGGTAGAGTCTGGAGAGATGACGCCTAAATTAAGCTTAAAGCGAAAAGTGGTGATGGAAAATTGTAAAGCAGCTATTGAAAGTATTTATGCCGAATAATACGGCAGGCTTTCAATAGCTGCGTTGGTATATTTTATTCTACGCCTGGTTGTTTTAACTGCCAGTTAGTTTTTTTCTTTTCAACGTCAACCATGTTTTTTACGTCGCGTAGTAATTTTTTGGCGTCATAAACAATACCGTCTTTAACAGTGTATTGTACGCCACCAATTCTTGTAATTTTATTATCAGGCGTTAAATGCACCGCACCCGTTCCGTATAGTACTTGTAAATTTTTGAGTGGGTTGGCATTTACAATTACAATGTCTGCAAGTTTGCCAACTTCTACACTTCCCAAATCTTTTTCTTGACCTAGTGCTTGTGCGCCATATAAAGTAGCAGATCTGATAACTTCTAATGGATGAAATCCTGCTTCACGAAGTAGCTCTAATTCTCTAATATACCCAAAGCCATAGGTTTCATAAATAAATCCATTATCAGATCCTGCCGTTACACGACCACCTCTGTTTTTATATTCATTTACAAAAGTCATCCATAATCTGTAATTGTTTTTCCATTCTACTTCCTGCTCGGTACCCCAGTTTACCCAGTACGAACCGTGCGATTGAAATGAAGGTTCATAAAATTTCCATAGCGATGGTAGTGTGTAGTTTTCGTGCCACTCAGCTCTACGTGCGCGGTGTAAATCTCTATTAGCGTCGTAAATATTAAAGGTTGGATCTAATGTAAAATCTACAGCGAGTAAATCATTCATCACTTTATTCCAGTGTGGCGTATACGGCGCTGCTGCTTGCTTCCACAATTTTCCAGCCTCTTCAAAACGGTGCTCTTCGTTGTTGTAGTTGTAATCGGCTGGGAAGTTTTGAATGGTTTTATCTTCAAACAGTGCCTCTGGTAATCCATACCAGTGTTCCATACTTGTCATGCCCGCTTTTGCAGAGTTCACAACGTTCCATCTTGCTACGTCTACTTGAGCGTGGTGACATGTAGAGCGGAGGCCTAATGCTTTATTTTCTCTGATAGCAGCGTCCATCACTTCTGGAGGTGCACCAAAAAATTTAATTCCATCGGCGCCATTTTTAGCGTTTTCTCTTACCCATGTTTTCGCTTCTTCTGCATTTGTAATAGGTGATTTACTTCCTTGTCCAAAAGCAGTGTATGCAAATATGCGAGGTGCTGTAATGTTGTTCTCTAAAGATTTTGCTTTATGATCTAATACCCATGAAAGGCCATTGCCTGCCGATGGGTCTCTAATGGTAGTGATACCATGCGCCATCCATAATTTAAAAACATACTCTGCTGGAGTACCTTGTTCTTTTCCGCCAATATGACCATGCATATCAATGAGGCCTGGCATGGCATACATGCCTTCGCAATTGATTTCTTTG
>Ga0209230_10001083_pt1 | contig 10866 bp, 9 predicted proteins | sample LakOntMetagenome_FD_187467 | JGI IMG/M metagenome (GOLD analysis project Ga0209230, IMG submission 187467) | Freshwater and sediment microbial communities from Lake Ontario - Sta 18 epilimnion Metagenome (SPAdes) (version 2) | ecosystem: Environmental > Aquatic > Freshwater > Lentic | place... | reverse complement strand
TGGAAACTTTGGTTCTCGATTAAGCCGACGAAATGCTCAACATGGGCTTTCGCGAAGACATCGATTACATTTTGGCTACCACTCCAGAAGAAAAACAAACGTGGTTGTTTTCGGCTACTATGCCATCTGAAGTTGCTTCTATTTCGAAACGTTACATGGTTTCTCCAGTGGAAATTTCTGTTGGAAAGAAAAACCAAGGTGCAAGCAACATCAGCCACGTGTATTACATGGTGAGCAACCACAACCGTTACAACGCATTAAAACGTATTGCCGATAATCACCCGGATATTTACGGAATCATTTTTTGCCGTACTAAAATTGAAACGCAGGAAATTGCCGAAAAGCTAATCAAAGATGGTTACAATGCCGATTCTTTGCATGGCGATTTGAGTCAGGCACAACGCGATGCTGTAATGCGCAAGTTCCGTAACAAGAACCTGCAAATGCTTGTAGCAACTGATGTTGCAGCTCGCGGAATTGATGTTGACAGCATTACGCACGTTATTCATTACAACCTTCCCGACGATTCGGAAAGCTATACACATAGAAGTGGAAGAACTGCCCGTGCGGGTCGTTCTGGAATTTCTTTGGCTATTATTACACCGCGCGATATCAGCAAGATTCGTCAGGTAGAGCACCGCATTGGAACACAGTTTACACACAAGCAAGTTCCAACAGGAATTGAAGTGTGCGAACAACAACTTATTTACCTTGCAAAGAAAGCGCATGATGTTGCGGTAAACCCAGACATCGAACAATACCTTTCTTCTATTCTCGAAACATTTGAGGATATGAGCAAGGAAGAGGTTCTGAAAAGTTTCCTTTCACTTGAGTTTAACCGCTTTCTTGAATATTACAAGAATGCATCCGACCTCAACGAAAATCGCGGACAAGGTTCTGAACGCGGAGGAAGAACAGCTGGTGTTGCAATGACTCGTTATTTCGTGGGTGTTGGTGAATTGGATGGTTTTGATAAATCAGGCATGGTTCGCTTGCTTTGCGATACTACTGGATTACCAAACGAAAAAATTGGAAAGATTGAATTACGCAGAAGCTTTTCATTCTTTGAAGTTCCGCCTCAATTCGAACATATCGTTGAATCGAAATTTGAGGAATTCGCTGTTAATGGAAGATCTGTAAGAATTGAGAAAACCGTTGGCGATGGCGGCGGCGGCGGCGAAAGACGCAGCGGTGGTTATGGTGGTGGCGGAAGTGCAGGCAGCAAAAGCTGGTCAAATGATCGTCCATCGGCTGGCAAATCTCGTCCATTCCGTGAAAAAGAAAGTGGTGGCGGCGGTTACCGTTCTGGAGGAGGATCTTCGAGCGGTGGCGGCGGTTTTAAAGGAAGAAAAAAATATTAATTTCTCGATACAGGTTTAACGCTTGATTACCTGACGTTTGAACGTATTGCTAGAAGTACTTAGCGATACTACATATTGTCCGGCACTCAAACGTTTTACTTTTTCTAATTGTAAGAGATTGTTGATATACGGATACACATGTACACTTTCTTCTGCAATTTGCTTCCCCGAAAGTTTGAAGATTTTCACTTGTACATCTTGCTCTTTCGTTGAGAAAAACTCAATGGTAACTCCTTCAATAAAAGGATTGGGATACACATTCACCAAACTATCTTGAACATCTTTATTCAATTTGAGTTGAGAAAGTATTGAATGTGCGAGCAAGAAATCCGGAATACCGAATCCTTTTTTCTCATCTGGGGTTGCGAACTGATCGGCACTCTGTTCGATTGCTTTAAATACTTCCATCGATTTAGCTTCGGGATGTGCTTGCCATAAACATGCTGCCATGCCTGCTAATATTGGAGATGAAAATGAAGTTCCATTCGATTTCCCCGGCAAACCTGAAGAATTAATCACCCAAGACAATTCACCCATAGCCGAAACATTGGGTTTAATGCGGCCATCGAATGTTGGACCTTGCGAACTGAATGAAGCATAATTTCGTTCTGCATCAACAGCACCAATACTTAACACACTATCTGCATCGGCAGGAGCGCCCACGTATTTCCAAGGATCGGCACCGGAATTTCCAGCTGAATTTATTACAAGAATTCCTTTGCTTGCGGCAATATCGGCACCAATCGAAATGCGGGTTGTATTGCCATTTAAATCCGAATAGTTGTGACTAGCCGTTGAATCGTCGAACACGGTGTATCCCAGGGATGAGTTGATGATTTGAGCTCCCACGCTGTCGGCAAACTCTGCCCCTCGCACCCAATTATCTTCTTCGATCAAATTTTCCGTATCGGCATCTTCGGTTCTAAGCAACCAATATGATGCTTTTGGAGCTGTTCCAACAAATACTCCCGGAATATATCCCGCCATGGTAGAAAGTACGGATAAGCCATGAGAATTATCTTCGAAAACGGAAGTTCCTCCCTGCACAAAATCATGCGTTCCGAGCAATCTTCCTGAATTTCGCAGACTATCGAAAAATGCAATTTGATCAGCATGATAAAATCCTGCATCCAAAACAGCAACGATTACACCTTGTCCTTGAAATCCCATGTTATGCAGTTTATCTCCATTCAACATTTCGATTTGCACATTGGCATTGCCATAAAATGCCTCGTTGTTCTGTTTTAACGCGATTTGCTGCTTTGCAAGCTCTGCTTCATTTTGTTCGTATTGTTTCATCAAATCTTCCATGAACTGATCAGTCGGTGTTTTCTTTTTCAGCTTTGCTACTCTGCCCGATTTTACAACAAAAGGCAGGTCACGGATACTTGCCATGATGGATGTGTCTTCCACTTGAATGGTGATGGCGTTGAACCATTTCATACGATTCAGCACTTGAGCACCTGTTGCAGCAACTGCTAAGACATAGCTTGGATTTACTGGGAGATCGTTTTCCTTGAGTTCGATTCCTTGTTGCGATCGACGCTGCATTGATTTTACAGAAAGAAAAGCTGACGGGTTCTCTAAACTGTATGGAGAATTAACACGATCGCTGAATTGAATCCAATATTTACTGGGAGCTGTTTGCGCATTTACACTTACTGAAGAAGCTGTTAGCACAATAAAGAGAATGAGTATTTTTTTCATTATTCGGTTCCTATTTCGATGGCTTTCATTGTAAAGACTAAGCCACTTTTGATTTCATTGGTTGGTACGATGTACTTTACATCCACAAATTTCTTGTAAATCATTCCGACATTCTTGGCAAATACTTCGGTATTGCGGTACTCGGAAACAAGATTTACGGGGTCGGTATTTTCTACCGTTATGGTTGAGTCGAATTGCATGCTATCGTTTGAAAATGCCTCATGCACTTTGCTGTATTCGACTGTTCTTGCTTCCAAAGAATTAAGTGCGTTTGTATTCCACTGAAGACTTTCTCTCACTGGATAAACCAATTTAATATAGCGCAGATCTTCTTCCACCTTTTCAACTTGCACATCGGTTTTAACAAGCGACCAAACATCCTTTAAGAACCAATTCAATGTGTCTGCCGGTTTTTTCCAACGTTCAACACGGATGGCATTTCGGCCGGAATTATCGACAAAGGTCGACTGAAAATACTCTTTTATCAAAAAGGAGTTTGTATCTATCGATTGGTTAAAATCGTCGTAAATGATAGAATCGCATTCATATATAATGTATGAACCAACGGCATCGTTGAAATATTCACGATAAGATTGTTCAGGTAGTTGGATTGTATCTTTCTTGCAAGAATTTGCAGTAAGCAATGCACATACAAGCAAACTGAAAAGGAATATTCTTTTTACCATGCTTTATTTTTTAATAAAACCTCCACCTACTAAATCGTTTCCTTCATAGAAAACTGCTGATTGTCCGGGTGCAACACCAGATACAGCATCGAGAAAGTCGACTTGCATTGATCCATCCGAATGCATATTCAGCAAACTCATGGAGCCATCGTGTTTATAACGAATTTTGGTAAGTGCGTTAAAATCTTCGGGTAGTTCTGCATATTTCATGAGATTCACATCCCGAACCTGCATGCTATGTTTTATCAACTCATCTTTCTCACCTAAAATAACCGTATTTGTCTCGGGGTTGATATCGAGCACGAATGCCGGATAACCGAGAGCTATTTCCAGACCTTTTCTTTGTCCAATAGTGTAAAAGGGATAACCGCGATGTTTACCTATTATGGTTCCATCGGAAAGCACAAAATTTCCACCATCCACTTGTTCTTCCAATCCAGGAACTTGTCGTTTCAAAAAGCTGCGGTAATCGTTATCGGGAACAAAGCAAATCTCGTAGCTCTCGCTTTTATTGGCTATATCGACGAAGTCACTTTCAATGGCCATTTGACGAATATCCGTTTTATGAAAACCTCCCAGGGGGAAACGTGTGCGAGCTAAACTCTCTTGGCTTAATCCCCAAAGAACATAAGACTGATCTTTACTTAAATCGAGACCGCGCGAAATAACATAACGGCCATTGTCTTGCAAACGCTGTTGGGCATAGTGTCCGGTGGCGATGAATTCACAATCGAGCATGTCGGCACGTTTAAGTAAGGCGTCCCATTTTATGTGCGTGTTACAAAGTACACAAGGATTAGGCGTACGACCTGCAATGTATTCATCAACGAAATTGTTGATAATGTAATTCCCAAATTCACCGCGAATATCCAAAATGAAATGGGGAAATCCGAAACGAACTGCCAAGCTGCGCGCATCGTTAATAGAATCGAGACTGCAACATCCTGTCTCTTTTTTTCCTCCACCCGAACTGGCATAATCCCATGTTTTCATGGTAATTCCAATTACTTCGTAGCCTTCTTCATGCAACATCATAGCAGCAACGGAACTGTCTACTCCCCCACTCATTGCCACTAATATCTTTCCGTGCTTGCTCATTGTCCTGGTAAAATTTCTTTCTCGTCTTTATCGAGTTTTTTCAAATTGAGGATGTTTGGTTTATCCGAAACACCGTCTTTAAACACTTCAGTCTCGGTTAAGTTCCCAGATTCATCAAAATGATACCACGTTCCTTGACGAATATCATCGATGTAATTTCCACTTAACTTCATTTTCCCATTTGCATTGTAATAGGTAGTCTTTCCGTGTTGTTTTCCTTCCTTGAAAGATGCAGTCAGTCGTTTGGTTCCATCTTCAAAATACTGTCCCCAAAAACCATTTTTCTGATCGTTCACATAGGATATTTCTTCAGAAACAGGACCTTCTGGATAATAGATAAACCAAGTTCCTTCGCGACTTCCCTTTTTATAAACTTCTCTTGAAAGCACTTGTTTTTGTTCGTTATAATAGGTCCAAGTGGAATCTTTCTTTTGTTCGTAGTAGTTGCCATCCGAAATAATGAAACCTTTAGGATCGAATCCTTTTGCATGCGAGTGACGGCCTTTATCGGAATAATAGCAGACCATTTTCAAAGCACCCGATTCTTGGTAATACCGAAAAACGCCTTCGGGCTGATCGTCCTTGAAATTGCCTTCGTAACGCGGAGTTCCGTCTGGAAAATTCTTTCTCCAAAACCCTTGTTTTTTACCTTGTGCATCGGTTTTATTCAATTCGGCTTGAGCAAATGAAACACTTGTCAAACCAAAAAGAAATAAGAAAAGTAAATGAGATTGAATGTGGCGTATCATAATCGTTTACAAAAATAGTTAAACTTTCAGTACAGAAGATTTATAAGGGTTTTTCTAATTGCAGATCAAATTGGTTTGTATTTCCAGCGGCATCAATCGATTCTATCTTTAACGCATGTATGCCGGAATTTAGTTCATCTGGAAAATGATATTTCCATTCTCCCGCATTATTTCCGGGTTCTAATAGAATCCAATTCCCATCAAGTTGAGATTGAATGGATGTAATTCCCGAAAGCTGGTCTTTGATTACTAAATGTATGGTGCCTGATGCTGTTGGCTTAACCACGATTTTTTTTCTCTTTTTACGAATCACCTGCGGAACAACTTTAATTGTTGGAGCAATGGAATCGATGAGTACTTGGAAATCCCCAAATTCGCGAGTTTCCGCCTCAAGCCAATTGTTCGACCATGTACTTTTTAGTCCGCTGAAACTGTTCCCCGATTTTTGGGCAATGATGCATTTGCTTTTCATCGTATCGTTTTCAATGTTTGGTTTAAAACGAATACGAACCGCTTGGTTGATGGGATTGTATTTACTCCCTAATTCAATCACTGGAGAAATACCAGACAGCTGATTATGTGTAATTAATTTTAGCCATGTTGTATCGAATAATGATTCACTTTGGAATTCCGCTTCAAAATCGGGCAATGCAACGGTTTGCTGAACGCCAGGTAAAATCATTTGATAATTGGCATTTCCTCTTTTCTTAAAATTTTCGATTTGAGGGATTTCGCCTTTGACGTTGAACGAAAAGCGTGTAGAATTTTCATTCAAATCGCTGAGTACATATGTAATTTCATAGGTTCGATCTTCATCAAAATAGAAATATCCACGATTGCGACTTCGTTTGTAAATACCAATCATCGAATACGAAGGCATTACACATCGTTGAATTTTGCGTTTGTTTCGAACACGCTCGGTATAATCGAGATACGCATTTACACTGCGTGTTTCATCGAAAGAGAACTGATCGAAACGTGCTTGAAACACTTCCTGCGAATCGACTAAAAGCTGCACTTTATAAATTCCCGTTTTATTTCGAAGTTTTCCAATTACATCTCCTCCTTGAAATCCAAAACCCACCCAACCCGAAACTTGAGGCATTTTTACTTTGGAAGGAAGTCCCTTTTTCTTCGTTTTTTTATTAGTAACGATTGGAATGTTCAGACTAGTTTGCAAATTATTTACTAATCCATAAGTCTCCATCGGAAAGACTGAAACAGCTGTAATTTCAGGTGCAATAACATCCTTTTCGCCATACCCAAAAAATAGTGGATTCAACACATTTTCGAAACCTTGATCACGAATTTCAAAATGCAAATGTGGAGCTGTAGATGAACCGGAATTGCCCGTCCAGCCTATAAATTGCTGACGAGTAATTGGAAAATCCGAAGAATCAGGTAGCGCATCCACCTCATATTCTCGACTTTGTCGCTGAATAATGCTAATATATTGATTGAGCGTATCATTAAATTCGGAAAGATGGGCATAAACGGAAGTAAGTCCATTGGGGTGATTGATATACAATGCATTGCCATAACCCAAAGCAGAAACTTTTATTCGACTTACATATCCTTTTTCAATGGCAAGAACCGCTTGATTTTTTCCCGCAGTTGAAAAATCGATTCCTGAATGAAAATGATTCGGTCTGATTTCACCAAAACCAGCAGTTACTATTAAAGGAATAGTCATGGGTGCCGAAAAATATCCATCAGGAACCCACTGAGCAAATAAAGGCATCGCATAAAACACACTAAAAATCAGGACTAAGAGCCTCATAGAAAAGATGAACGTCAACTTGTTGCAAATTATTAGAAGAAAGTCTTAGAATACTGCTAAAAATTAATACTTTTAAGCCCGTTAATTAACACATTAGGCATAAGCAATATGATCGATCTTCTTGGAGAATCGGCTGTTTTAGAGGGCAAAATCAAGAAATTGATACATTTGCATACCTCGCTAAAAACAGAGCACGCTGCTTTAAAGCTTGACAATGAACAGTTAACAATAACCATCAACAAGCAAAAGGAACAAATCCTACAACTTGAGGAAGGAAATAAAGCGTTAAAACTCGCCCAAGCACTGTTGAATAATTCGGAAACGGAAGATTCGGCAGGACTAAAAGGCAAGATCAATGAGATGATCCGAGACATTGATAAATGTCTGGCTATACTGAATAAATGAACGAAGAAGTGATGCAAGAAGTGTCGATAGAATTAAACTTAGCTAACCGCAAATACCCATTAAAGGTAAAAGCGGGAGAAGCTGCTTCTGTTCAAAAAGCTGCCGAATTGATAAATTTCAAGTTGCAGGAGCTTGAAACAAAATACGGTGTAAAGGATATTCAGGATTTATTTGCAATGACCGCATTGCAGATTACTACTCAAATGATCGAAATCGAGTCGAATGTAATGGGAAATCAAGACGATATTCAAGTCCGTATAAAAGACATGAATTCGCTGATTTCACAAGCATTGGAAGAACAATAGCTTTTTTCTTTTTTCGATTTTTTGAAATGTCCAATTGTTTGTTTAAAATTAAATAAACTATGGAAATACTCATTTATGCAATTGTAGCAATATTTGGACTCGGAGGAGGCTATGTATTTGCTACAACTGTTTTAAGAAAAAACATCGAGCAAAAAAGTGCGCAGCTACTTCGAGAAGCGGAAGCGGAATCGGAAGTTATGAAGAAGGACAAAATGCTTCAAGCAAAAGAGCGTTTTCTTCAATTAAAGTCAGAACATGAAAAATCGATTCAGGAAAGAAACAACGAAGTAGCGCAATCTGAAAACCGTGCAAAGCAAAAAGAAAGCATGTTGAGCCAGAAGTTGGAAGAAACTAAACGGAAACAAACGGAACTCGAAACAGCCAAAGAGAGTCTTAATCAACAAATTGATCTTGCAAACAAGAAACAAGCTGAGATTGACAAACAACATCGCAAACAGGTTGAGCAATTGGAGATTATCGCTGGATTATCGGCTGATGCTGCAAAAAGTCAGCTCGTTGAGGCATTGAAAGAAGAAGCCAAAACGGAAGCCGCTTCGCACATCAAAGACATCATTGATGAATCGCGTTTAACAGCGAATAAAGAAGCCAAGCGGATTGTTGTTCAAACCATTCAGCGCGTTGCAACCGAACATGCTGTAGAGAATTCCGTTTCTGTTTTCAACATCGAAAACGACGAAGTGAAAGGTCGTATTATTGGTCGTGAAGGACGCAACATCCGTGCTATCGAAGCTGCCACCGGCGTTGAAATTATTGTGGATGACACACCTGAAGCCATCATATTAAGTTGCTTCGACCCGATTCGCAGAGAAGTTGCTCGTTTGTCTTTACACGTATTGGTAACCGACGGACGAATTCACCCGGCACGTATCGAAGAGGTTGTTGCCAAGACAAAGCGTCAAATTGAAGAAGAAATCATCGAAACAGGAAAACGTACTTGTATCGATTTAGGAATTCACGGTTTGCATCCTGAGTTAACACGTATGGTTGGGCGCATGAAATACCGTTCATCATACGGACAAAACTTATTGCAACACTCGCGCGAAGTAGCCAACTTGTGTGCAATTATGGCTGCCGAACTTGGATTGAATGTTAAAATGGCGAAACGTGCAGGATTACTTCACGATATTGGGAAAGTTCCAGATGACGAACCGGAATTACCACATGCTATTTTGGGGATGAAGTTGGCTGAGAAGTACAAGGAAAAACCTGAAGTTTGTAACGCCATTGGAGCCCACCACGATGAAATTGAAATGAACAGTTTAATCTCTCCGATCATTCAGGTTTGCGATGCCATTTCTGGTGCTCGTCCAGGTGCTCGCCGCGAAATTGTAGAATCGTATATCAAGCGTTTGAAAGATATGGAACAATTGGCACTTTCGTATCCGGGAGTTTCTAATACGTATGCTATTCAAGCCGGTCGTGAACTTCGTGTGATTGTAGAAAGTGAAAAAGTAAGCGATAAAGATTCCGAAATGCTTTCGTTCAACATCTCTCAAAAGATTCAAAACGAAATGACCTATCCGGGTCAAGTGAAAGTAACGGTAATTCGTGAAACGAGGTCGGTTGCTTATGCGAAATAAGGAAATGTATTCATAAACAAATGACTCAATTCAACAATCATTGGATTGGTAAATGCATTCAGAATAATTTTCTGAATGCATTTAGTTTATGGTTTCTATTGTTCCCCTTTGATGCGTTTATTTTGCCCATTTCAATTGGGTTTATGACGCTGTATCCATTTCTTATACTGACGTTTTTATTGTTAGGGAGTTCGTTTTTCATTCCGAAGAAATTAGAATTAAAGTCCTACTTAAAATGGGCTTTATTTTTCTTCATTTCGATTGCACTTTGGGGAATTGTGATGTACAATTTTGTTGAAGGGAAAACGGAAGCGAAATTTGAAATTCGAAGTCTAGTAATGCAAGCTTTATGCATTACGTTGATTTTTCAAACATTTCGCATTTTAGGTAGCGCCATATTCTTCAAACGCATCTTTCAACTTTCCATTATTTTATTCATCGGATTATGTTTAATTGGCTGGTTTGAGTTTTTTACGGGCATTCATTTGCAAGGACTTCACACCGAAAAATTACTAAAAATACCAGCAGGAAACATTACATATTCCGCAGTTTTCATTTACGATAATTGCAATACATTTTTATGTTATCTATTCTCTGTAACAATTATAATTCTCATTAGTCAGCCAGAAAAAAGACTTCGATTCATTGAAGTTTCGGGGATTATTTTCCAAGTGCTATTTTTCTCAATCATTGCCGATTCGCGTTTTGGAAAAATCATTTCGATTGCACTATTCGCTTTCTATACAATTAGTTTCATTGACAAATCATTTATTGTAAAGCACATCAATTACCTAAAAGCAGGAGCATTCATTTTAATATGTTCGATTGGTATTTTTGCATTAAACCCAGTTTATTGGGGACCAATTTGGAAAAATGGAAAAGAGTATAAATTAAATTCTATTCAGAGTATTGCAGACTTTAACGGTAAACCCCAATTTATTGCCTCAGATAGTTTGATTAAAAAATATGGTAAAAAGAAAATACTTCTTGCTATGGATACATTTGAACTAAAAGGAAAATCCAACTCCAATTTAATACGTAAAAACTTGCTTTTAAATGGAGCATGGATGATTCAGCAACATCCCATAACGGGCCTTGGCCCTGGACAATATAGTTGGTATACAAAAAACAAATTAACTCCCTATGAAACAGGCACAGTGGACAGTCCTCATGA
>Ga0209230_10001079_pt1 | contig 10878 bp, 4 predicted proteins | sample LakOntMetagenome_FD_187467 | JGI IMG/M metagenome (GOLD analysis project Ga0209230, IMG submission 187467) | Freshwater and sediment microbial communities from Lake Ontario - Sta 18 epilimnion Metagenome (SPAdes) (version 2) | ecosystem: Environmental > Aquatic > Freshwater > Lentic | place... | reverse complement strand
CCGAGGGCGGAGAGGGAGGGCGGAATGGGGATCGGGGGTGCCATTCAAAAATTAATGTAGTTACGCAAGCGCTCTTATAGTCAGTCGTGATGTTTTTAGTATTTATTAAAGCACGGATGATAACATAGTTCAAGTGGGGGCGGGCGAAGACTTTGAGGGCTGTTAAGAATGCCAACGGTTGCGACGTTCCCTGGCACGAAGATCACGCGACCATCGGGAATAAGAATACCGCCTAAATACGCCTCCCCGCCAGGAGCTCCCAGGATCGTGCTGTACACGTTTGTTAAAGGATTAAAAATTCCGATTGTTGTCGCGCTACGCGGAACGAAGACAACACGACCGTCGGGAAGCAATACGCCTCCGTCATAAGCACCGCTACCCGGAGCTCCCAGGATCGTGCTGTACGCATTTGTCGTTGGGTTAAATATTCCGATCGTTGTCGCGTTAAGAGGAATAAAGATGACACGGCCATCAGGAAGTAGCACCCCGCCTGCATACGCCCCGCTGCTCGGAGCCCCTGCCGCGATCGTGGTGTACGCGTTCGTCGCTGGATTGAAAATCCCAATCGTCGTTGCCCAGTGCGGAACGAAGACGACTCGGCCGTCGGGAAGAAGGACACCGCCAACATATGCGGCACCTCCCGGTGCCCCTAAAACCGTAGTATAAACGTTCGTCGCGGGATTGAAAAGCCCAATTGTTGTCCCGTTATGGGGAACGAAGACAACGCGGCCGTCGGGAAGGAGAACGCCGCCGAAATACGCGCTGCTTCCGGGTGCGCCAAGAATGGAGCTGTACGCATTCGTCGCCGGATTGAAGATCCCGATCGTTGTCGCGTTAAGCGGCACAAAGACAACGCGGCCGTCGGGAAGGAGAACTCCGCCGTCATACGCGAAGCTTCCTGGCGCGCCCGCGATCGTGCTGTACACGTTCGTCGCCGGATTGAAAATTCCAATAGTTGTCGCGCCGTTTGGCACGAATACGACACGGCTGTCTGGGAGCAGCACACCACCACGATACGCGTAACTTGTCACCCCACTCGCCGCCACCGTACTATAAGTCAAACCATCATAAACCTGTGCGGTAGAACTTGTGTTCCACCACGTGCCTGTTTTAATCAAGGACGACGCGAAATTACACCGGTACCTATAAGATGTTACATATTGCATCCAGGATACAAACGTATCGCGCATTGTCGTAGTCCCATCAAATGCCAAATACGGTGCCGTTGCAAGTAAATTATCGCCGATGATACCTGTCACATTCATATTGCCAGCAACTTCTAGTGTCGTCACGGGTTGCGTGGTCCCAATCCCAACATTCCCATTCCCATCCACAACAATCTTACTCACGCCCGCATCCTTCAACTCCATAATCGCCCCCGAGCCCACTTGGTTCACAATAACCCCCGCGGTGCTGATGGAATTCGCCTCAATATAAACCGGGGCCTGCGCCGTTCCCGTTCCAACCCCCAAATTTCCATTCGTGTCAATGACGATTTTCGTGACGCCGGCCTTCTTGAACTCCACGATGTCGCCGGTGCTCACCTGGTCTATCACGAGACCCGCCGTCACATTGCTCGCGTACACGTCCATTCCGCCGCGCGGCGGCTGCGCGCTTGGCAGGTTGACGCCGATGTTTCCGTCTTGGTCTTGGGCGATTTGCGCGGGGGTGTAAAAGGCCGGGACGCTGAGGCTTTGATTGATGCTCGTCGTGCGGTAGATGAGTGTGCCTTGGAGCGTCATCCGCGTGCCGACGGTCAGAACCGCGAGGCTCTCATCGGTCGTTCCGGTCAGCGCGCGGATCGTGACGGCGTTTGCGTTTCCGGCGAGGCTGCGGGCGTAGGCCTTGAAGGCGTTGCTGGTTCCGGCGTTGGAGGAGATGGTGGAAAGCCATAAGTCGCCGATGATTGTGTCGGCGGGATAGGCGGCGGCGTTTATAGGATAAGGAAGAGAAAGCAGGTAATTGCACGCAGAAGCCGTTAGCGTTCCCGTGGGAACGGCGGTGACGATGGCGGCGACGTTTACGTTGTAGCCGATGTCGTCGCCGATCCAGCGATAGAGGGCGTTGCTGCGGGAATAGGAGACGGCGCCGCCGCCGGGGATGGTGAATATGGGCGGGGATAGGGGTGTTTTCCATTCTAAGCTCCTGGACGGCAACCACATAGGTACGTTAGATGCGTCATAAATTATACCATCCAAACGCAGGTCACCACGAATATCCACGAGTCTCAATGGATTTGTGGTGCCAATTCCGACGTTTCCATTGGTTAAATTTAGGTGCCTCGGAAGAATGCTGAAATCCGCGATATTAATGGACCCAATCACGTTTGACGACAGGTTCGCAAACATCCGCGTGTCAAATTCCGTACCACTCTCAATGCCCGCGAGCAGAAGATTGCAGCCTCCGACAATATCCCCCTGAACAATGAGGTTTCCATCAATGACCACGTTCTTCGTGCACCGCACCCCGCCATTCAGAAGGCTCAACCACGGCGACGAGGTTATGGAATTTGCCTGGTAGAAATAGCTGTTATTGAAGGCGGCATTGGACGTCGTAAGCTCGGGGTAAATCGTCACATCCACCACGTCTCCGCTGACGGCCGGCTCCGCGAGGGCCACGGTGAAGACCGTGCTAGACGTAGTACCGTTATAATTATAAATAAACGAGTAATCGCGGCGATTGTCGTCCAGGTACGCCATCTTCGTACCGTTCAGGTAAAGCTGGCACGAATTGCTAGATGCAATGAAGTTTCCGGGGGTGACGAGGTTAAACATATTGCACGTGCTTCCTTCGTTTACGGTAAAGACAGACCGAATCGGCGTAATTTGGATAGATCGCGAAAAGAGCGTGCCGTCGCCTGCGGTAGACCCGAGGCCCGTGCTGGTTTGCACGGGAATCGCGCGAAGCGTAACCGTATTTGGTTCAAAAGAGAGGCGATGTCCCGCGCCTTCTATCACAACGACGAATTGATTCGCATTCGCCAATCCTGTGAGTGAATCTACGAAACAATTAAAGGTAAAGTACATCGTGGCGCCGGGGGTGGTCGTCGTGCTGAAAAACGGGTTCATTTGCACCAGCGTCGCCGTACCCGCGGCATACTGTTCCAGTGAGCCATTGTAAATGTTTGCGGATGCCCAAGATGTGCTGTCAATCGGAATAAAGTTATCTACATTTTTGTATGCGACCGTTGCATTCAGATAAAACCGACCGGCCAATATCGTAACCGCAAACAGCGCGCGATTTTCCAGAGTTGGGTCATTCGTCTGGATAATACGCGTCGGCTCCGAAAGCGGATTCCGCGCGTAATAAAGCGAGTACTCCGCGAATCCCCCCGTACCGCCGCCGCCACCACTGAGTGAATAAGGGTTACCGTCTTTGTCCAATAATTGACCAATTAGCTGAACATTGCAGAGACCTAGCAGATTCACATCCCGGAACGTAATATTACTATCATTTCGCGTACTCGCGATCGTAGACACTTGAAGCGTATCTATCCGAAGGGCCGACTCGCCACCGCTAATGTTGCTCGCAAAAAGCGCGCCATTGGAATTTATCCCAAAAATATGACCGGAATTAGGATTATTACTGTTATAAAAGCGAATATAAGCCTCGCTGCCATAGTTGCCGATCGTCGCGATTTCGGGATTGGACGTCTGACTCAGAAGGTCCAACGGGTGCCGCCCAATCAGCATATCGCCCGTGAGCGCCATCCTTTCCACAAACTTAGGAGCTGACTGATGTCTCCCCACTACTACAATCTAACAAAAAAGGGTTCTCTCTGCGGCGCGCCCAGAGAATCGGATATAAAGCAATCGCGCACACTCGTTTACAGTTGTTGCAACGATGTCGGACACACCGGAAACGCCTGCGCCGCCTGCGCCTGCGTCTTCTGCGACTCCGGAAAAACAAACGATTGTCTTCTGTATTCCCGGCCGGACATTCAGTAACCGCTTTCTGCTCTCGTGGACGCAAACCCTCCACGACCTATGGAACTCGGGGAAATACAATGTTCTCGTTTCTAACCAATACTCGTCCTGTGTTCATTTTGCGAGGGCCAAGGTATTCGGATGCAGCGTGATGCGCGGCCCAGACCAGCTTCCCTTTAATGGAGCTCTAAAATACGACTGCATCATTAGCATTGACAGCGACATCGTATTCACGTCGGAACAGGTCATAGATCTCATTGAATTTTCAAAGATTCATCCGGTCGTTTCCGGCATTTACCGGATGGAGGATATGAAGAGCTTCTGTGCCGTGGAGTCTTGGGATACTCAGTACTACGTCAAAAACGGCGGCTGCTTTCAGTTTCTGACCGAGGAAAAAATCAACGAGTACAAGTCCGCAACCGGCCTAAACTATATGCCCTGCGCTTACGCCGGCCTCGGTTTCTGCGCCTTCCGCTACGGCGTCCTAGAAGACCCGCGCCTGAAATACCCTTGGTTCCACAGCGACCTCCAAATCATCAAAACAAACGATCCAGATGTTCCCGAACTGCACGATATGGCGTCGGAGGACGTCGCCCTTTTCCGTAAGCTCATTGACACCGGTATCATTCCGCACGTAATGGTCCGTCTGGATATGCGCGTCGGTCACGAGAAATCAGTGGTGCTTTAAAGTATAGTAAATGCTTTATTTTTTTATTAATCAAATAATAAAATATACTTAAAGAGTATAGATGATTTGAATCAATCCACCATAATGCCTCATAGAGTACTTTCAGAAGAAGAACGGAATGCTGCATTAGATTATGAGTATTTTTCAATCAATTACCATAAAACAACTTATGGAGATGAAGTATGGCACGCGTCTAGTGCACCCGAACAAGAACTATATGCCGCTGGAATATTTCATAATTATAATATGAGGCGTTTATTACGTAATGCAAGATTACGCGAAATTAAGAAAGGTAAAACACTAGACTCGCCTTATTTAGATGACGGTATGGATTTTCTTATAAAACGAAATGATCCAATTACCTATCACGTTGGACAATCTAAATATTATACAAAAAAACGAATTGCAAATTCTGATCTTTTAGGATTTCAAAGAAATATGGTCCGAACACGCACACACGGATATCTTTATTCAACAACACCTCTTGAAATTGGAATGCGTGAGGATTTATTAAATAGTCCAGACTGGTTCACTCACACAATTTTAAAATATAGTCCAATTCTATCAGTTCAAAATAATAGCTTTTCTGAAAATACTTTTTCACTAAGACCTTATCAATCAGAAGCTATTCAAATAATTTTAAATAAATTACGTGATACTAAAAATGAAGCTAAAATGATTCTTCAAATGGGATGTGGACTAGGAAAAACTCTAATAGCCGCAACAGTTATTCAAACTTTAATAAGTTCGGTTGAATCATCGCAACAAATAGTTATATGCATAGCACCATTATGTATATCCGTTGCAAATCTTTATGACCGAATAATACCGTTTATTCGGGATATTTCTGTTTTGCTTGTAGATAGTGATTATGGTGGCACAACAGATCCAGATAATATTAAAATTTTTTTAGAAAACAAACAATCACAAATAATTTTCGCGACATTTGAAAGCTTTAATACCATACTTATACAACAATTTTCAGATCACTTTCACGCTAATAATACATTTTTAGTAGTGGATGAAGCACATAATCTAACTACAGAATTGTGCGATATTGTAAATACATTTAACTCACAACTTTTAATGTCAGCAACATTTCCAGAGGAAATTAAAGAAATACTAGATGCAAATGTTATTTACGAATATGGTATGGCACGTGGAATTCAAGAAGGTAATATTGTAGATTATGAGGTAATATTACCACTATTAACATTACGTCAAACATCTGAAACAAGCATAAATGATGAAAATACATCTTCAACATACGTAAATATTGATACTCCAAATATATTTATAAAAGACGACCTTACTTCTAAAAGCTTATTTCTAATTGCGGGTATGTTAGATACAGGGTCACGACGCTGTATCGTTTATTTACGCAATCTAGAAGAATGCGCTACGTTTCAAACACGCTTCCGTAATGTATGTGAAGATTATCATGGTATTCGTTTATGGAGTGGAACAATGGAATATACAATGTCTCGGAAAGAACGCGATTTAACATTATCCCAGTTTCAAATGGATTCTAGCGCACACGATTTTTTTATAATTACAAGTGTTCGTATCTTAGATGAAGCGATAGACATACCGCGATGTGATAGTGAGTTTTTAACTCACGTAGGAAATGTTACATCGGATATTCGTACTATTCAGCGCCTTCAACGCGGAGGACGTTTAGATACAAAAAATCCAATGAAAAAGAATCATATGTTCATATGGTGTGAAAACTGGGCACCTGCAATTAATGCACTTACAATGGTACGACAGGAAGATCCTAATTTTCATAAAAAAATAAGAATTTTATCAGGCTCATATGACACGATTGGAACTGAAATAGTACAGAAAAATATGCTTATTCAAACTGAAGATATTAATAACTATATTAAAATAAATTGTTTAACAGCAAATGAAAGGTGGAATTTAAACTTTAAAGATCTTCAAGCTCTTTGTGAAAAGGAAGGCAAATTACCGGCAGAACGTACATTGATAGGTCGTTGGATGTGTAATCAAAAAGCATGCCTAAAACGTGGTACAATGTTAAAAGAACGTGCCGATAAATTTTTATCAGTACCTCAGCTATATGACTGGTACCAAACAAGTAAAAATAAAACTGAAATTACTTGGGATGAAAGTTTAGAAAACCTACGAAAATATACAGAGAAATACGGATGTGTACCTCCTAAAAAAACACAGTTAAGAGGGTGGTCCGATAATAATATTCATAGATCAGTTAAAAATTTAATACCAAAAGATAAAATAATTAAATTATTATCAATTCCTCTTATTAAAAAGATATATGATAATCGTAAAAGAAAACCATATGTCAAACCTACGCTATGGATAACAACTTTTGAAAAATTTAAAAAAGAAATAGAAGCTAATACATTTATTTATAATACATCATATCCAATGGGACGTTGGGTAAATACACAAATTAAATTTATAAAAGATGATAAATTAGAAACAACTCGTAAAGAACTATTATTATCAATTCAAACTTTTGCTGATATTTACAACAAAAAAATTAATAATTATAAACACGCAATACCTTGGTGTAATAAATTTAATGAACTAAAAGGCTATATTGATCAAAATATTAATATTAAAGAAATATATAAAATTATGGGTTTTTGGTTAGTTAATCAAAAATATGAAATGCTTAATAATAAACTTAGTAAAGAACGAGAAGAACTATTAAAAGGTACAAAGGTATTTATGGATTGGGTAGAAGAGTCTAAAATAAATGGTAATAAGGAAAAAATATCTTGGAAAGACTCATTTACAAAATTAACAAATTATATAGAAAACACTAAAACATTACCACCATATAATATTCAAGAAGGTAAATGGTTACACTGTCAAAAGGGGTTAATTATGAATAATAAATTAACAAAAGATAAAAAAGATCTACTTTTGAGTGTTGAATTATTTAATCAATGGTATTATAACAAACAACAAAAAGGCACTCGGAAAATACCATCTTGGATAGAATCATATCAAAAACTATTAAATACTATAACAGATATAAAACATCTTCCATCAGTTGGAATACAGAGTGGGAAATGGTTAGGGTGTCAAAAACCACGTTTATTAAAAAATCTACTTACAGAGGAGCAACGTAATTTATTACTTGCAATTCCAGAACTTAAAAGATGGTATGATAAAAAGACGTAATATAATTTTAAGTATCGCGTCAATATACCAAAAATTCTTTTTCAAATAACTGTGTAAGTAACACTACACACCGAGCAATAATACCATTACCTTTACCAATGGACGCCTTCATCACCAAACTTCGCTCAAACGCCTACGACACCCTAGACATCTCAGCGCACACAGTGGATCTCCAAGGATGGATGGAGAAAACGTTCGTCGCAACTCTAGAACGCATCATCGCACCACTTTCGGTCACGCAACCTCTCACAATTCTTGAAGTCGGTAGCTGGAAAGGCCTTTCCGCAACGACGATGGCGGCCACCGTAAAACGCCTCGGTTTCACTAAGACGAACCTCATCGCCATTGACACTTGGCTCGGCGCCCCCGAATTTTGGACCTGGGGCCTCAACGACCCAACGCGCGGTGGCTCATTCAATCTCAAAGACGGCTATCCAACGATCTTCTACACCTTCACGCGCAACGTGAAAGCACTCGGTCACCACGACGTCATCGCGCCGCTTCCTATATCCAGCACTCAGGCAGCCGACGTCCTCGCCGCCTACAAAATCCAAGCCGATCTCGCCTACATTGACGCCGCGCACGAATACGACAGCGTTCATCTAGACCTCGTGAAATACTGGCCACTCGTCAAACCTGGCGGCAGCCTTTTCGGCGACGATTACGACGCTTCGTGGCCTGGTGTAATGAAAGCGGTGAACGATTTCGCAAAAGAAAAAGGAGTCATTCCGGTCATCGCCGGTTTCGTTTGGATTCTGAAAAAGCCTGTTTAACTTTATCCCGTTTAAATTTATTATTTTTAACATTTTGCCGCGCGGCGCGCCCAGCGCTCACGGCATCCCAACCACCGCCCGGATTTCCCGAATCTCCGAGCGAAGTTCCTTAATCGCTTCCACTATCAGGCCCGCGAGGTTACCATACGCGAGCGACAGATATCCATCGGCATTCGTATGGACGGCTTCGGGCAGGACTTCGGCGACGTCTTGGGCGATTAGGCCCGTCTCGCGACGCGCGTCGTTCACATTCGGCCGGTCCAAATGCTGGCGCGTGTACGTGTAGCCCGTAAGCGTCTGGATACGATCCAGCGCTCCGTCAATCCGCACCAGATCCGCTTTGAGCCGGCGATCGGATGTGCTGATGACGTTGCCGTTATTTATGATATCCCCAGTTACGTCAAGATTTCCCGCCAAAATGCTAACATTACTACCGAACGTCGCAATCCCCTCGGTCACCGCAAAATTGCCCACGACGCCCAGGCGCGTGTCGGCCATTGCCGCGGTCGTTCCGATGCCGACCGAGCCGTCTGCCGTCACGATCAGGCGCGTGTCGGCGACGTTGCTCGTCGGGCTCGCGAGCCGAAGCAGGTCGCCGGTGCCGCCCATTTGCGCGATGGTGACGACGGCGGCGTCGGGGAGCTCATTGCTGTAACTGACGGTCAGACCGGTCAGCAGCGCGGCGGCCGACTCCGAGGCCGCCGCGAGGCCCATCCCGACCGCGCCCGACTGGAAGACCGTAAACACCGGTGTCGTGTCCGAGCGGAATTGCGCGATGGCCGCGTTGCTGTTGCCGGTGGTGTGGTCCACGAGCAGCGCCGGGTTGCTGTTGGTCTCGCGGATGTACAGCGCCGCGACCTCCACGGCGGACCCGTCGCTCGTCTTGAAGATCGGTTCAAGCACGGTGGACGTCGCCGTGGCCGTGTCGTACACGGTGTACAGAAGCGGCGAATTGCCAGGCACGTACGCCGGGTTTACCGAGAACGTCACGGCCGTCGCGTTCGCCGCGCCCGGCGCTGCGTCGCCAAGGGTCACCGAGGCCGTCACCACGGAGCGCAGCGCGTCCGAGGCGCCGTCGGCGATGCGAACATCGCCCGAAAGCGCCGAACGCGACACCTTTGTGCCCCCCAGGTTCATCGTGCTGCCTGAGAGGAACAGGTCGCGCCAGCGCGCATTGGACGAGCCCAGATCGTACGTCTCCGTCGCCGCCGGCAGCACGGCACCGCCAAAGGTCGCGTTGCCGCCCGCCACCGTAAACACCGAGCGCTCCCAGCCCGCCGCAGGATCCGCCGAACCCGCGGAAATCGGCGGCAGCGCGGCACTGGCCGTCCCAATGCCGACCCACGCATCGGCGGCGACCACGAGTGCCGGCGCAACCGCCGTGGCCGCGTTGGACCCAAACACCCGCAGCGCATCCGCTCCGTTGATCACCGGCTCCGCGCTACCCTGCGCCGCCGTGGGTGCGTGAATCTGCACCCGGGCCACCGAGGCGTCCGTGCCAATCCCCACGTTTCCATAGGCGTCAATGCGCACCCGCTCGCTCATCGCCGTTTTCACGGTCAGCGTGTCGGCCGCCGGCGTTTCCAGGCGCACCCCGTCCGCGAAGCGCAGCGACGGGATTTGCAGCGCGCCCGTGTCAATCCGGACGCCGACTTCCAGCGACCCCGCGCCGTAGGCGAGACCGACGTGCAGCGGCGCTTGCGGCGCCGTGGTGCCGATGCCGACATAGCCTATATTATCCACGACCACGCGCAGCGGCTCCTCACCGGTCACCGTCACGTTGCGCAGTTGGAGCAGGGGCCCGACGCCCATCTGAGTCACCGACAGCGCGGTCTGGTTGTCGCCGACGACCTGGACAATCGCCCCAGACGCCACCGACTGCGCGTTGGCGTGAACGGCCGCGACGTTGCTGCTGTGGGTCAGCGTCAGGCAGCTGCCCGACGAACCCGGCGTCGTCACCGGCGTCGTCAGCAGCGCCACATTACGCAGGCGCGCGTCACCCGCCACCCGAATCTGCGCGTAGCCCTCCGCCGCCGCGGTCGCCTCCGGGTTCGGCCCCACGGTGACGTAGCGCGACATCCCGACATCCGGCAACCCGTCCGCCGCCGCAGGCACATACGACGCCCGCCCCGTGTTGCTCGCGTACCCGATGACGAAATCGCGATTGCTCATACCCACCGCGTAACGGTTGAACACGCCGCCCCCCGCGCCGCCTTGCTGCGCCCGGAATTGCAGGTACGCGCGCTCGTGAAGGCTGTCGTACACCGTCATCGTCGCATTGCTGCCCGAGTACAGATGAAGCACGTTGCTCGTG
>Ga0209230_10001077_pt1 | contig 10895 bp, 9 predicted proteins | sample LakOntMetagenome_FD_187467 | JGI IMG/M metagenome (GOLD analysis project Ga0209230, IMG submission 187467) | Freshwater and sediment microbial communities from Lake Ontario - Sta 18 epilimnion Metagenome (SPAdes) (version 2) | ecosystem: Environmental > Aquatic > Freshwater > Lentic | place... | reverse complement strand
GTTGTTGCAGAGGTCATCGCCTCGGTTAAATCACGTCACATATTCTTTGAAACACCGATAACCCTTACCCTCAAAGAGACTGTTGCTGATGCAGCGTCCCTGATCCATAAGCGTGCACACGGCGCAATCATCATCGTTGATGGCACTAAGCCAGTTGGAATCGTTACAGAAGAGGATCTAGCGGGCGTCGATCGATTTACACAGCTGAGCCAAGTGATGACTCAAGAGCTCACAACGATGCCAGACACCCTGGATCCACGTCAGGCATTCGAATTTCTGCATGAACGCCTTCGCACTGTTGCTCCTGTTGTTTCAGCAAATGGCGACCTCGTTGGAATTATCACCAAGGTAGGGGCTCTTCGCGCAACTCTCTACACGCCAGCCGTTGATAAGAAGAATAAGTTGCGTATCGCAGCGGCTGTTGGAATCAATGGCGATGTTACGGATAAGGCAGCAAAGTTAGTTGCAGCCGGTGCAGATGTTCTTGTAGTTGATACCGCTCACGGTCATCAGAAGAAGATGATTGAGGCGCTACAGATTATTAAGAAGCTCAACCTCAACGTTCCAATCGTTGCAGGTAATGTTGTTACAGCTGCAGGTGTGCGTGATCTTGTTGCTGCCGGTGCAGACATCATTAAGGTTGGCGTAGGACCTGGTGCGATGTGTACAACACGCATGCAGACTGGCGTTGGTCGTCCACAATTTTCTGCAGTTCTTGAATGCGCAACTGAAGCAAAGAAGTTAGGTGCACATGTATGGGCAGATGGTGGTGTTCGCCATCCTCGCGATGTCGCGCTGGCGCTCGCTGCGGGTGCATCGCAAGTAATGATCGGCTCTTGGTTTGCCGGTACATATGAATCACCTGGCGATTTAATGCGTGATAGCTCTGGTCGCTCCTATAAAGAATCATTCGGCATGGCTTCTAAGCGTGCAGTCAGTGCACGTACTTCTCAAGAAGATGCATTTGATCGCGCACGTAAAGCGCTCTTCGAAGAAGGTATCTCTTCATCAAAGATGTTCTTAGACCCAGCTCGTCCAGGTGTAGAAGATCTCATCGATGAAATTATTTCTGGGCTTCGTTCTTCATGCACATATGCAGGTGCACATAATCTTGCGGAGTTTGCAGAACGCGCTGTTGTGGGAATCCAGTCAGCCTCTGGTTATGCAGAAGGCCGCCCACTCAGCACATCTTGGCGAGGCTAAATAGGCAGTTTTTCAGTATGCGAGAAAGCCGGTACTATTCGCATCCGTAATAAACAATTACATAAGCGTGCGTAGCTCAACGGATAGAGCATCTGACTACGGATCAGAAGGTTAGGGGTTCGAATCCCTTCGCGCGCACGAGTTAAGCTCTCGGTGCCTTTCACACCGGGGGCTTTTCTTTTTGCCCAGGGAGCCTGCCGAAATTCCAAGTTTCATCTAGCGCTCCCTACCTTTCTGGGGCAGACTCTCGCAATGAGAAGCCGACGCTTACTGACTCTCTCCTTGACGCTTCTCCTGACCGCCAGCCTTGCAGGGTGTGGTGAAAGCTCTAAGTCATATGCATCCTTTAAAGAAGATGGTGTCTTCTTCGCCGCTCCAAAAACTTGGACGGGTATATCAACATCTACTTTGAATAAGTATGAGAAGAAATCTGAAAATGCGGAAGCAGGTTCACGCCAAGCGCTCGTCAGATGGCAGATTGCCTATTCAACAGATCCAAAGTTTAAGGTCTCTCAAGTCTTTAACTTAATTGCACCTTCGCAACCTTTAGTTTTTGCTCGAGTCCGCGATCTGTCAGCAACAGAGTTCAATGAATATTCCTATAACTCACTTCGGGATGTAATTGTGCCCGTTACCAAAATACTTGAGGGTGATGTTTCAGGCACACCTGACTTTAAGATTTTGCGTGACCGGGAAATAGTAGAAGAAGGCGCTCGAGGATTGCAGACCATCTATCGCTTTACATTTGAAGGTGTGACTCAAACTTTCAATCAGATATCACTTTTATCAAATGATCGCTTAACTTTGTATCTCCTCGTAGTTAGATGCGAAAGCGCGTGCTACAAGGAGAATAAGAAAGAGATTGAAGAAATCGTTACTTCATATACGGTACAGGGAGCAAAATGAGCCAGCTAGAGAACCGCACAAGTAGGCCTCGCGATACTGATCGTAAAACTCGTATTCATCTATCCTTCTATGACCGCATCAAGTTCTTGCTTTTCTTTGGCCTGACCTATCTCATACTGACCTGGTCGAGCTTGGCGGATAATCCAATATTGAGTGTTGAAGATGCACTGAATGAGACAGCTCGAACTAAATCTTGGTTAATCGTCCTCGCTGTTATCGAAGTCATTCGCCAACTTCACTTCATACTGGCCGAGTTATTAGCTCCGTATCACGGAATTTGGAAGCGCTACTTTGACTTTGTAGATCGCCAGATACATCGCTTAAGCGATTGGACCCGTTTTCGCCTCTCCCGTGCCATTAAATGGGCGCTCATTATCTTTCTTCTTGCAATCATTCTTGGTGCAATTTATGACGAGCCACCGGTAAAGGCGCTCTTCTTAGCACCGAAGGCATTCCTTTCAGCGTTGCCATTTTTGGCACAGCTCATGTTTGCTGTTGTCTTTATTGTTATTCAATTTGCAGCGCTCTTCTACTTCTTAAGTCGTGGCGGTGTTGATACATATTTCCCAGATGACATTCGCACCCGCTTTAGCGACGTGTGGGGGCAAGACCATGTTCTCAATCGCATCCGTGAAAACTTGCTATTCCTCGAGACTCCAGAAGAGATCGAGAAGCATGGCGGATATGTTCCGGGTGGAATTCTTTTGTGGGGCCCTCCTGGTACAGGTAAGACTCTGATGGCTGAATCAATGGCTGGAGAAACTGGAAAACCATTCGTCTTTGTTGATCCAGGCGCATTTACAAATATGTTTATTGGTATCGGAGTCCTCAAGGTGAAGAGCCTCTTCCGTAAGCTCCGTAAATTGGCGCTGCGTTACGGTGGCGTAGTTGTCTTCTTTGACGAGGCAGATGCACTTGGTAATCGCGGGATTATTACTCAAGGTGGGCCACAGCGAACCTCCACCATGAATAAGTCAAAAATCTTTGAAAGCAACTGCCACGGGGGCACCTATTTGTCTGAATCTGCAGTCTCTGCAATTACCCGCGAAAAGTTTGTTATGGGTGGCGCTGCAGGCGGCGGTGGTGGTTCGGGAACCCTACAAGCGTTACTAACTGAACTTTCTGGACTTAAGAAGCCACGCGGCTTCTTCAATCGTATTGTGCGACGCACCTTAGGTATGCGACCTAAGAATCCTCCTAAGTATCGAATCCTCGTTGTGATGGCTACCAATATGCCTGAGTCACTCGATGAAGCTCTACTTCGTCCTGGTCGTATTGATCGCATGTACCGCGTGGGGTATCCAAGTAAGGCAGGACGCGTCCGTACATATGAAGGCTACTTATCTAAGGTCTCACATTCACTTACTGCAGAAGAGATCGACAAGATTGCAACGATTACACCGTATGCAACAGGTGCAACAATTAAAGACACAATCAATGAAGCGCTCATCATGGCGATTCGCAATGGGCGCACTTCAATTGAATGGACCGATATCGTTAAAGCGAAGCAACAGAAAGAACTTGGACCGTCCGAAGATGTTGAATACATCGAACGCGAACGACATGCTGTCGCTGTCCACGAAGCGTGCCACGCGGTCATGGCACATCGCACTCGTCAACACATGTCGATTGATTTAGCGACGATTGAAAAGGGTTCTGACTATTTGGGAATGGTGGCAAGCATTCCGCCAGATGACCAATTCACTCGTTGGAAGACTGAATATCAAGCAGATATTTTGGTCTCACTTGCATCCCTTGCGGGCGAACGAATGTTCTTTGAGGGAGATAACTCATCCGGTGTATCGGGAGATCTCGAGAGCGCAACGACAATCGCATCCCTAATGGAAGGTCATTGGGGAATGGGATCAACAATTTCTTCACATGTCAGCAATCGCCGCTTTGAGATGGGCGCACCTGGTGGCGGAAAAGGGAAAGACGATACTGAAAAGCAGATGAGACTAGCTCTCAGCGATCGCATCGAAGAGAATCTAAGTAAGTTGCTAGCTCAGGCTGAAGAGATATTGATTGCCAATCGCAACCAAGTATTGGCCCTCGCGCATGCTTTAGAGACTTACAAAACTATGTCGGGAGAAGATGTAGCTGCTGTCATTGAGGGGGAGAAAGGGTCAATAGTTGATGGTCGCCCTTACTTGGATTCATCTTTCTTGGCAGAGATCGAGAGATATCACAGCGCATCTGTCGTTGCTCATCGCGAACATAGAGTTCCTGATGTACGTCTGCCCGCTATTCCTCTTACAGGGCGTCCATAACTGTAATTGTTTCACCGAGTACTAATTCGGCAGCAATTGGTCGCCAAGCTTGGCTGTTTTCATTAACCATATGAGCATCCCAGTCTGCACGCGTGCTCCAGATCTCCCAGACATTTACAACATCTGATTTCTGAGTATCACGATAAATCTCGATAAATTCGCAACCTTCTTCTCCGCGAATTATCTGGATGTGCTTGGTGAGAGCCTCAACGAATTGGTCGAACTTACCCGGCTTCACATTGATAGCCACAAAGAGAAATACTTTCTGCATTATCAAACCTTACCGGAAGACTTATGATTAACACATGGCTACCTTGGCGATCGATATCGGCGCCACCAAATTTGCGGTTGCGCTAGTAAACCCAAAGCGAGAAGTTCTCTTCCGTCGAGAGGTTCCGGCGTCGCAACTCTGGGAAGGCCTCGCAAGTGCTCTTACCGAGATAACCGAAAATGAAACAGAAAAGATTACAAAGATTGGAATTGGAAGTGCGGGCCCCATAAATACCCAGACTGGGGAAATCAGCCCAGTGAATATCCTGGCGTGGAGATCCTTTCCAATAGTCGCGAAAGTTAAGGAGATATTTCCGCAGGCGCAGGTGAAGATGGTTGGTGATGCAGTTGCGCTAGCTGTTGCAGAACATGCAATTGGTGCCGGAGTTGGTTCAAAAAATATGTTGGGAATGGTTGTTTCGACAGGTATTGGCGGGGGAATCATTGTTAATGGTGCACCGTTAGAAGGAGATTTTGGTAACGCTGGATACTTTGGACATATCGTTGTTGGCGATTATGACGGCGGTTGTAATTGCGGGCGAGTTGGTTGCGTAGAAGGTTATGCATCTGGAGTCAGCATGGTTCGTGTTGCTAAGAAGAGTGGTTGGAACGGAGATGATTTCGTTGCACTCGCAGATGCTGCACGTGCAGGTAACTCACTTGCGATTGCTGCCATTTCATTCGGCACAGAACATTTAGCAAAGGCGATAATCAATATTGCTCAGATCTTTGACCTCCATTGTGTTGTTGTAGGTGGAGGAGTTACTGAAGCGGGGGATATCTATTGGCTACCCCTACAAAAGGCCCTTCTATCGCACTCAACTTCTCTTAATCTTGTTCAACCGATAAAGTTGCTTCCTGCGCAACTACAGCGCGATGCAGGTTTGATAGGAGCGGCAATGGTGGTGGGTCTTGAGTAACTTCACTCTCTCAATCGATTGCGGTGGTCTATTTATTAAGAGCTGCGTTCTTGATGATTCAGGAACTATGCATGCTGCGCCCACTCGTATCGAAACTCCTTACCCACTTACAACTGAGCGCTTTCTAGAGACTGTAAAGCAGATTGCAGATTCACTTCCAAAGGCAGCGCGAGTAACGGTTGGCGTTCCAGGAATGATTCGTAATGGAGTCGTAGTTGCAACCCCGCATTACATCAATGATGCTGGCCCACATACGCGCATGAGCCAAGAGCTAAAGGATCAGTGGTGGGGCTTTGATGTTCAAGCGGCAATTGAGGATAAGCTCGGAATTCCAACGAAGGTACTCAACGATGCTGAAGTACATGGCGCAGGCGTTGTAACTGGATCAGGGTTGGAGATTGTTCTTACTCTTGGAACCGGCCTTGGCTTTGCCGTCTTCCACGGCGGAAAATTATCGCCACACTTTGAACTTTCACATGCAACAGTTCGTAGAAATACAACGTATGACACATGGATTGGTGATCGCGAACGCCGCCGAATGGGTAATACCTTCTGGTCTCGACGTGTGCGCCTGATGGTTTCAGAGTTGCGCCCTGTATTTCTCTGGGACCGTCTCTATATCGGCGGCGGAAATTCACACAGCATTCAGCAGCGTGATTTAACTCTGATGGGCGACGATGTCGTCATTGTTCCGAACTCCGCCGGTGTTGCTGGTGGCGTTCGTGCTTGGCAGCTTTAGTTAGGCCCTAATAGCTTTCGCAAAGTCACGGAAATCTTCAACCAAGATATCAATCTCAGTCTGCCCGTGAGCAAGAGAAATCAACCACTGCTCATCGAGTCCTGGTGGAGTAATGATTCCGCGGTTAAGTGCGAAGAGCCAGTGCGCTTCAGCAATTCCAAAGTCTGTTGCTTTGTAGTCGCGGTAGTTACGAACTGGTGTTGTTGACCACGTAACGCAACCCTTTACTCCAAAACCAACTGTGTGTGCTGGCAATTGATACTCATCGATAATTTCACCGATACGAGTTAGCGCCTGAAGATTTAGTACTTCTGCATCAGCAAGTGCTTCATCTGTACAAATACGATCAATCGCACGTACACCAGCCATTGCTAGGGGATTGCCATTGAAAGTACCAAAGTGAGCCATCTTGCCGTTGGTAACAAAGTCCATGTACTTCTTCTTGCCGCCAAATGCAGCAAGGGGAAGTCCACCACCAATAGATTTTGCAAGAGTGATCAAATCTGGCTTTATGCCAAGACGAGCAGATGCGCCATGTGCACCAGCTGTCAGACCTGTCTTAACTTCATCAAAGATAAGAACAACGTTGTACTGATCGCAGAGTTCGCGGACGCGCTCTAGATATCCCAAATCAGGAAGAACAATTGCAAGATTTTCGAGAACTGGTTCAACAATGAAGCAAGCAATCTTTTTAGCGTTCTTCTTAAACATTTTTTCAAGAGATTCAATATTGTTAAAGGGAACTACATAGATATCTCCAGGAACTAGATTTGGCTCAACATAAGGCGTTGGCTTCTTTGGGTTGCCAGCCTTATCAATCGGAGGTTTAGCTGAGACTACAAATGGGTCGTAGCTTCCGTGGTAGCCGCCCTCAATTTTAAGGATGCCCATCTTCTCTGTTGCAGAGCGCGCAACACGAACCGCGTACATAGTTGATTCAGTACCTGAGTTGGTAAAGCGAACCTGATCAATTCCAAATCGCTTGCAGATTCGCTCTGCAGCGTCGGTCGATGTTGGTGAAGGGGTTACGAAGAGCATTCCCTGGGTGAGTGAGCTCTGAATCTCCTCTACGACAACTGGATGAAGGTGGCCTGCGAGCATTGCTCCGAAGCCCATAGATAGATCAAGGAGTTGGCGACCATCCACATCGGTCATATATGCACCCTTGGCAGATACGATCGAGATTGGATACGGATCCCAATGCTGGAAACTTGATGTCACTCCTAGTGGAAGTGAATTAAAGGCTCTCTTGCTCTCGGTCTCAGAAGCTTTTGTGCCTTCAGTGAAACGATCCCACTCAGCCTTGAGAACTGATGCAACTTTCTCGGGCGAGACGGGCTTTGATGTGGCAGGAACATATCTATGTGTGTTTGCATGTTGCGATTGAATCGCTGCTTGTGTAGTCATTGTAAAGCTGTACTTCAAAAGTCTCTGATTTAGAAACTTAGTAAAAAGTACTCTCCTTTGAGTGTTGCGTTTTTAAACGCAGACTCATTATCTCTTAAGGCAAAAAACTTTGCAACTAATAGCTTTTTCTCGCGTGGCTATTGGGGAAATACAGACCTAAAAACCATGTGATTAATGAAATCATCCCAATCCTGGGAATTAATTGGATTTGTAACAATGTCGTCAATAATTTTCCCAAGAGTGTATGACTGGATAAATACAGCAAAAACATGGGGGTTTAAATTCTTGTCAAAGTAGCCTTGCTCAATTACTTCGCGAATAATGTCAGTGAGACCTGTCGTTAATCGCTCTTGCTCTACTGCCAATAATCTTTGAAAACGTTCATTGCCTTGCGAATTTCCAATGGTGCGTGCCCGCTCGTAACGAAAATTCTTAAAATCTACCGATTGAGTAAGAAGAGTCATCTTCTTGAGACCTTCGAATAACTCTTCTTTTGTTTTAGCCTGGCTGATAATTTTGACAATCAGTTCGATACTGCGATCAACCCAATTCGCATAACGTGCGACTTGCGCTGATTCTAGAAGTTCGGCCAAGTCTTCAAAGTGGTGGTAGAGACTGCCTTTTGAGATTCCAGATTTTTCAAGAATCTCATCGACAGCAATCTCGTGGGGCATTCTATTTTCTAGCAGAACAACAGCAGTCTCAATTAGATGAGTCTTTGTTGGATGGACCGAATGGCGCATACTGAAGTCTAATTCAAAATGCAGCTCTTATCTATTCACGCTAAGGTCCGGCATATGAGAGCAGAGACAGCAGTACCGGTAAACGAAATCATTGCAACGAGAAGAAGTCCACGCTCCTTCGATGAGGGTGCGGTAATTAGCAATGAAGATCTCGTAGGAATCCTAGAAGCTGCGCGATGGGCGCCATCTGCATTCAATGGCCAGCCTTGGCGCTTCTTCGTGGGTAAGCGTGGCGATGAACTGTTCAGCCAAATTATGGCTTCTCTTGTGCCATTTAATCAATCATGGGCGCAACGTTCATCTGCTCTACTTCTAGTCGCTGCGAAAACAGTTAAGAGTGATGGCACCATCAATGCTGACTATCAATTTGATTGTGGTCTTGCAGTTGGACAGCTTGTTATCGAAACTCATCACCGCGGGCTAATCGCTCATCAGATGACGGGTTTTGATAAAGCAATTGCGCAAGAGAAACTCTCGTTTGCTGCAGAACTAGTACCTGTTGTCGTAATTGCAATTGGAAAGCAAGATGCTCCTGAAAAGTTAAGTGGACCACTCCTGGAACGCGAACAAGCAAAGCGTGAAAGGTTGTCACTTGCAGAGATTGTTGTTAAAGGTTTACCAGCTTAGAAGCGTGAGCGAATCTCCCAGAGATCTTTAAATACTGGGTTAAAGAGGGTGCTTGCTAGGTATTCAACGCCACTTGAACCACCGGTTCCAGCCTTGTGGCCGATTGTGCGCTCAACCATCTTTACATGTCGATAGCGCCACTCTTGGATTCCCTCATCAATATCCAGTAAGCGCTCTGCAACCATTGCACTTTCAGGATCGTTCTGGTGAACGTGAAGAAGTACATCTTGAACTTCAATATTTGATTGATAAGCAGTTGATTTGTCGCGTGATGTAACAGAAGCTGGAATGGCATGACCGCGCTTAACAATGTATTCGAGGAATGAATCCCAAATTGAATTACCGGAAGTAATCCCTGCAATTTCGGCCTGCATCTCTGGTGGAAGATGGCCAGCCATACGGCTATCGCGTCGACCAAGAATTGCTTCTACTTTTCTAAATTGTGCAGATTGGAAACCGCTTGACGATGATAAATACCCGCGGAATGCATTAAATTGAAGTGGAGTCATCGTCTCGAGAATATCTACTTGAGCAACGCAGACCTTCATAATTGTTCGGATGCGCCCCAGAATTGAGAGTGAGTAATGGGTGTCCCCATTTTCAAGTGCACGCTGAGCCTCTGAGAACTCATGTATTAACTGCTTAAACCAGAGTTCATAGGTCTGATGAATAATGATGAAGAGCATCTCATCGTGCTCTGGCCCATCTGAAAGTGGCTTCTGCAGCTTTAGTAAGTCATCAACTGCAAGGTATGAGGTGTATGTCAGCGCTGAATCAAAGTCGTTGCTCATGTAACTCGTGAATCCGATCCTTGGACTGTCTCATACTGACGTGTTTCAGTAAGGTCTTTAATGCGCTGGAATCCATCCCATACCTCAACGTATGAAGTCGGAAGTGGAGCAATTGCAAGGCGAATAGCGTTGGGTGTTCTGTAATCTGGAATCACATTGGCATATTTACGTAGAGCTATACAAATCTTTGCTGCATCAGGATGACCGATAGAGATATGTCCACCGCGCTCTTTAGGATTTCGAGATGTAAGAAGTGTGTAACCGAGCGGCGCGAGCCATTCATCGAACAAATCAATCATCATTTGAGTTCCGATTGCAGCCTTTGAAGCAATCGCATCAATTCCAGCTTCAGCGATCATTTCATAGGCAACTTGTACGCCACGTATTCCGATAATTGATGGGCTAGCAATTTGGAAACCACGAATGCCTTTAGCTTTTACAAAGTCAGGACCCATTCCAAATTGATCTTCATTTGCAAACCAACCTTGAATTGGAGTCTGCAACTCTCCTTGAATCTTCTTGGCCACATAAAGCCATGCAGGAGAACCCGGTCCTGAGTTTCCATATTTATATGTGCACCCAACTGCAAGATCAACGCCATTATCGTCAAAGTTCATCTCAATCGCACCAGCAGCATGGCTGGCATCCCAAAGAACAAGGGCACCGTAGTTTCGTGCAAGATCGGTGATTGATTTGATATCAGAGCGTGCTCCAGAGCGATATTGAATTACCTCAAGGGTCACGAGTGCAACATCTTCTGACATGTACTTCTCAAGAAGTTCTGCAGTTACCAACTCATTCTCTGCAATTGCTGGATCTTCATTATCGATGATGACGAGGTTTAGACCATGTTGCTTTGCAATTCCATCAAGAATGTATCGATCGGTAGGAAAGTTTGCGGCATCTGTAATGATCGTCTTGCGCCCTGGGCGTGCATAGATTGCAGCTAGGCAGAGTTGATAGAAGTTCACCGATGTTGTGTCACAAACAAGAACCTGACCTGCGCCAGCGCCGAGAGC
>Ga0209230_10001075_pt1 | contig 10912 bp, 14 predicted proteins | sample LakOntMetagenome_FD_187467 | JGI IMG/M metagenome (GOLD analysis project Ga0209230, IMG submission 187467) | Freshwater and sediment microbial communities from Lake Ontario - Sta 18 epilimnion Metagenome (SPAdes) (version 2) | ecosystem: Environmental > Aquatic > Freshwater > Lentic | place... | reverse complement strand
AAAATAATAAATCGCATAAGAATATAAATGTACAGTTAAAAATATAAATGTACAGTTAAAAATATAAATTTACAGGCAAAAATATAAATTTACATAAAAATTTGCATAAAAATTTGCATAAAAAACGCATAAAAATTGCATAACAATTCACAATTTATAGGCGGCTACATACTGCGAGACTCGTATCCAACGCTCCTTCCATCCATTGCTGATTTTTTCCTGAGAAATGCTCACCGCAAAGGAACATTTTCACATCGGGGCCAAACGGCTGAACCATGATTTGAGACGTCTTTTCACTATTTGCTCCAACTCCCCAGTATCCAACACCGCAATTCCAATAAAATACCTCGGTTTTTATCGGTTCAGGAATGTTATTGATTCCTGTGGTTTTTTTTAACAGTGTCATTAGTTCATGATTGACTGCATCTATCCCTTTTGTATCATATAGTTTTTTCCAATATTTGGCGAACTTATTGTCGCTATATGATGTCATGATTATACCATTCGATTCGTCGATCGGTATTACCATTCGCAAATGATTGTTGGTCGTTAATTTCGGCAAACCGCTGAACCATTGGTGCGCCTTTTTTCCCGGGGCTTTGGGTATCAGCGGGAACTTCGAATATATTCGACACAGCGGTGCGCACTTGATTTGTGATAATAACTTTGATAGTGGACGGAAAAACGTGATGCTCTCGACGACCTGTTTCGGTAATGCACTTATGCAGTGTTTTGCTGAATATATTGTCGATACGTTTGAACACGATATTTCGAACGCTTTTTCTTGGTTCCACGTAATTTGCCGGATTCGATCAATGGTCCGGTTCTTCAATATTCGAACATTTACATATTTTAATAGCCGTGCTTCCAATTTGACAATGAGTTGTGATAACCCGCCTTTCATTACATAATATTGATGGATTGGCGACAAATGTACTACAATTAAATGGAGTGCATCGTATGCATTCATAATAACCAATTCGCTGTAATAACCGAATGACGCCTTTAAGAATTCGACTTCTTCATGCGTGACTACCGTCTTTGCGAAGTCCACCAGACTTTGATTACGTAGACTTTCGGCGGAAACGGTTTTGCTGGCCCATAATATCTTTGTAATGATTCCTGCATTGGGTAAGTTCTCTTTTCCTAGAAAGTTGTCGAGTGCTGCCATGAGCGCCGGTTCTGGCGAAGGCAATGCCGCTGTGTTGGTTTTTTCGATGAATGTATATACACCGATTATATCGTTTGGTGCGTCCAATATCGAATTCATTCGCTTTCCGGAATTATCTACATATGTCGCGGTGCTCGTTATTTTGGACATTTTTGACTGCAACCCGAGTTCTCGAATGAGTTCAAGTAGATGTGTATGACCACTGTGAAACCTGCCCGCGCCTGCTTCTACGTCCATTGTTGTGTCGTGATGAGTGTAGATACGTCCTCCGATTGTTTTGTATTTTTCGAGTATTAATAGATTTGCGTGGGGGTACTTCTTTAATATTTGATGGGCGGTGTATAAGCCAGCGATTCCGCCGCCTAAAATTACATAATCATATATCATTGATGGTAGTTTTATTATATCCAGAGAAGAAACGTTGACACCGATTACGATTTAAACCGTTCATTTTACGCATCTTCAAATTCATAAACTGCTTTCATCATTTCAACTAATTCTTTTATAGTATTTTTTAATTCTTTAATTTCATTTTTCATTTCAGCAATTTCACATTTTATTGATATTGGGTTTGTTATTTCTGTTATTTCACTTTTTATTTCTGTTATTTTTTTTGGATTATTATTTTGTCTTTTTTCGATTGTTTGTCTAATACATTCATCATCTAATATTGTTTGCTTAATTATTTCTTCCATAGAAACGTTTTTCAAATACATTTTGTAAGCGATTTCTCGGCGTCGTGAATTAATGCCTCCTATGGTTCTGTTATGGGTTTGTGATATTGTTTCAATATCTATATTTTTATTTAATTCTTCTAACAGCATGGCTTCTTCCTCGTCAGTCCATTTTTGTCCCATATTAGAAGGATATTCTTTTTCTGGATTTTGTATTTTCATCATATTCATAAAACTATTCATTGGTTATTATGTTAATTTAAATAATTTTAAACTATTATCAATTTTATTATAAATAATGGGTTTATGTAAATATTTTTATTATTTCTTACTCGCTTGGTCTCTAAGGTCCGGGTTGACTATAATTCACCATGCAAATCATTCGCCGGTCTCCTGACATTCGCTGCTCGCTCACTCCGGCCATGGGGATGCGTGATTTGAACATTAGCTTTGTCATATTTGTATCCACTATATAATTGTTGTTTTGCAAATAAGAGAGTACCGCCGGTATGTCTTCCGCCGTCATGAATGAATCACCGTGTTTGACGGGTGCATATGATTGGTTCTTTGGATACCGTAACAATACATGTACGCAATTCATTCCTTGATAAAAGGGGCTTGCTTGTTGAAATGACGATAACTTTTCAAAGGAAAGCGGTTTGACTAGTTGTTCGAGTGGTCCAGGTGGCATGGTACTTACAGTGATTATATTTTGATATGTTTTGTAATACTGATTTCGTACGGGCTCTAAATACAACACAAATGTGCTGTTGTTGTTTGCGAACGGGCTTTCCATGATTACTAATTGGTGAGAAAATGTTTTACATGTGCGTGTTATTTTGTCTCTATATGTAAATGGAGAGCATTCAAATTCCAGTTCGATATGTACCAATTAAACTTGCAAAAACTGACCAAAAATCACAAATCGGCATGTTGTTAAAATCCCGAAAATTGTATAAAAAAAATAAATACTTTACACGCAAACGTTTGCCGTCTTTTAAGAGTAAGCCGTCCAAACATGTTAGAAACGCGCGTAGAATATACAATATAGAAAACATAAGTCCCACCCCAGAACTCGCTGCGAAAACTGGTTGCAAATTGTCTGCACTGAACCAAATCGTTAAAAAGGGCGAAGGGGCATATTTTTCATCCGGGTCGCGGCCGAATCAAACCGCCCAATCATGGGGCTTGGCACGTTTAGCCAGCTCAATCACTTCTGGCAAATCCGCTGCAGTTGATTATCATATCATTGATCGGGGGTGCAATCATCGTAAGAAAGCATTTATATTAGCAAATAAATCCAGACGAAAATATAAACATGGGCAGTCGAAGACGAAGCGGTCCACATTTGTTGTGAAGTAAACAAATTGCATTGCCCTTATTGGGCACACATATTCGTTATAACACTGTCACTGAACTGATTTAGATACTTTGTGTAAATATATACATAATATCATGCACGTACACGATATGTATTGTGAAGAACATAATAGATTACGGCCCGAAACGCCGTTATCTCCCCCCAAATATAATTGCAAACACTGTGGTAAGCGGAAAATATATGGACATACAAATCCAAACCATGCGTCCAACCCATTTGGTTATTTGTATTTGGTCCCCGTATTGTGTGAGAATTGTTCGGTTCAATTACACAGATGTATGTGGTGTAGTTATCCGCCTGACTAAGTTGGTCGGTTGGTCTGAATAAACATTATAATGACGTATAGTATAATCCAATGGGAAATGTACATTCATGTTTCACCAATCATAAATCATGCTTCCTTTGCAATGAACGATTTACAGAATATTATATTGTGTGTGCCAATTGTAAGAAAACGATGCACGATGAATGTGAATATACATTTAATCGACGAAACTATAGCGATTGTTGCCCCGCATGTGGAGAAGAAGCCCGTATATACTACAAATTCGATGTATGAAAGTGGGTCGGCGGCGAAAAATCCATATGTTGATTTTTTACACCTATCATATTTCAAACGTCGATTTTAATTTTTATTTCTCTACTTGTATTATGAAGACAATAAAACAAACAATGAAACAAACAATAAAACATATCAAAAGGGCAAATAATTCAAAGACAAAAAAAAGATTTTTATATAATCCGAACGATCCAAAGAAGTCATTTGATGTGTATATCGATAAAAACCCGAAAGACACAATTCATATTAAATATACAACAACACAAGATGTTAAGAATACAATTGATAAACTTGAAAAATTGTACAAGGCCAAAAAATATACACATAAACGTATATGGCAAGTGGGTATGATTATGAAAGTGCGTTTAGAAGTATTGAAAAATAAAAAGCCAGAGCAATATAACATGTCAAAAAAATATTTTAAATTTTTAGGGAAACGAACAAAATTAGATGACCAAAATCGTTACAATACTGTATTTCGATAATCAAGACATAATTCTTTCAAATGTGTATATACCAGCAATTTATTTATTTTTTCTTTGCAGAATATATAAATGTCTTCCAATTCGGCGTTCAGCTATTCTAATATGCAAACCTGTCAAAATGGTGGGAAAAAAATCGTGCGCAAAGTGTCGATTAAAAATGGCAAAGGACACAAAAGTGTGAAACATTACAAAGGCGGTAAACTTGTTTCAAATATAAAACACGAATTAAAACCCACTGATATTGAATGCATCAAAAGTGGTAAATTTATTCCTGGATTATTCAAAGATTGTAAGTGCAACAAAACAAAAAAGCGCCGTATTGCGTAAATTTTGTTAATATTGTGGAATATTTACAAAAGGGTATAAAACAAAAATAATAAAAACATATAATAATAATATTATAAAATGATAAATCGTTTTACACCTTTACGCGTTTTCAATATGCATGGCAAATCTGCAATTGCAGTTGTAAATCGTTCCAGAACATGCAAAATCAGTCAGGTTATTTCCAGAAGTCTTTTTAATTATAAGGACCCGTTTTTATTAGAAAACCAATTAAGTGACGACGAAAAAGCGATTAAAGATGTAGCGCACAATTTTGCAAAAGATTATTTATTACCGAATGTGGTTTCATCATTCAGGAATGAAAAATTCGATAAAAATATAATGAAAGAAATGGGCAATGTTGGTTTATTGGGACCTACTATTAATGGTTACGGGTGTGCCGGAGTAAATTACGTTTCATATGGGTTAATTATGCGAGAAATCGAAAGAGTGGATAGTGGGTATAGAAGTTGTGCAGGCGTCCAATCTTCGTTGGTCATGTTCCCTATATATAAATTCGGTTCTCAAGAACAGAAAGACAAATATTTGCCGGAACTGGCAAAAGGTAATCTCATTGGTTGTTTTGGATTAACAGAGCCTGACCATGGAAGTGACGCATCTGGAATGAAAACACGGGCTGTGTTTAAAGATGGTAATTATATTTTAAATGGTAGTAAAAATTGGATTACAAATTCACCCATCGCGGATGTGTTTATCATTTGGGCAAAAGATGAAAAGCATGATATAAGAGGGTTTATATTAGAAAAAAATATGAAAGGATTGTCGTGTCCTAAAATCGATGGTAAATTCTCATTACGTACTTCGAATACCGGTATGATTTTTATGGATAATGTGGTCGTTCCAAAAGAAAATATGCTTCCACATGTGAAAGGGTTAAAAGGTCCGTTTTCGTGTCTTAATAATGGTAGATATGGTATATCTTGGGGGGTTCTCGGTGCCGCGGAAGATTGCTATTTAAGAGCCAGAGAATATTGTTTGGATAGAAAACAATTTAATCGACCTTTGGCTGCAAATCAAATTGTTCAGTTAAAACTTACAGACATGTTAACAGAAATTACCCTTGGAACTCAAGCGTCGTTAAGAATTGGAAGATTGTTAGATGAAAATGTATCTATCCCGGAAAATATTTCTATTATAAAGAGAAATAATTGTGTAAAAGCGTTGACTATTGCGAGAAATGCAAGAGATATGCTAGGCGGAAATGGTATATCAGATGAATATCATGTAATAAGACATATGTTGAACATTGAAGCGGTAAATACGTATGAAGGAACACAAGATATTCACGCGCTAATTATTGGAAAAGGAATCACTCAAATTTCGGCGTTCAATTCTTAGACAATGCTGTATAATAAAAATCGTATGAATATTTTTATTATATTTATTGTAACAATTTTGTGACTGGTCTAATGTGCAAAATTCTCTTTGGAATATCCAATAACCGCACAGGCTATTCTTTTTCCAGCATTTCCAGTTTTCATACTTTCTGCGTTTCCTCCTTGTCCACAATCGTCTTCGTCTTCATGAATAATCAATCCCCTACCAATAATATTACACTTGGACCCGCGAAGTTTAATAACATTATCATAAAAAGTATATTTCGCTTCGCCATTGGAATTTGTTTTGATATTTCCCAAATCACCGACGTGTCTTTCTCTCTGTCCAGGACACCCGTGTGTGTTTCCATATGGATTAAAATGAGCACACATACTCGTACATTTATCTGTTAAATCGCCCGCCTCATGCACATGAAATCCGTGTAAACTATTTTTTTTTAATCCCTTTAGATTTAAATCAATTCGTATTTGCTTATGTTCTAAATCTTCGGTAAATCGAACAACACCATTTATGTCGTTATTAAAAACTGCAATTGCGTAAATTGGTTTATTGTCCATCTTATAATTAAGAAATAAAATAATATTGTTGATTTCAAACCATTGTTGTTATAAAAAATTGATTTATAAATATATCAGCGTTTGAAATGCAAAACCGCATAATTATACAACATGTATTTTATTACTAAAATTTTACAAAGACTTTCATTTAAAGAACTACCGAAACCAGTGGGCAGGTGGACCCTGGATTATTGTGATACAAAATTAAATAATAAGATAGGATTATCTAACGAAGACCATTGTGGTTCGTGTGGTCAATATGCAATTACAAAAACCGAGTTAAATCAAAAAAATATTTCAACCGATGACAAAAATGACACAAATATCAAAGTGTAATCGGGCGGTTGAAATGTAAAATAGGTCGGGTCGGGTGTGTTGGGTCTGTTGGTTGATTGAGTCACGACTTTTTTTTGCATCCGCTCTATATATCGTCTGGAGACAAACATATATTTTTCGATTGAAAATTATTTGTAATGTTCATGTCTTCAGGATAATAATATTTATGCGTTTCATTATTTTCTCCAGTGATTTGCAGCGGAAACTGAATTATCCAATCTTCACTGTAAAACACGTCTTGTAATATATATTTCATGAATTGTTGAATCCATGGCCCAACTAATCTACACCTGTCTTGTTCTGGTATAGATTGAAAAAAATCGTTGAAATTGTTTGCATGATTGTAATATTCAACCAATTCCGCCATTTCTTCTTCGCGTTTATTGAATGATGAAACAAACTTGCCAAACTGTATGTGCGTTTTATATTCATGATCATATAAAAATTCGGCCACCCGTTTTCGATATTGTCCATGTCGAGTCGGTTTGTTTTGTTTTGCATTGAAATATTTTTCATACCATGTTTGGCCATTAAATACAATCGAAAAATAGTATAACGGAATTGGTTCGTCGTGAATCATGGGTTGTAATGAGTGGTTGTAAACGTCGTCTTTGCCTGCATATTCAATGTGAGATTTATCGTCAAAATTTATATGAGTAAGTGTTGGCAATTGTACGTGTACATAATCTAATAATGTTTTTATCATATTGTACATGTAACCATTTGAAATGGACCACTCTTGACCATCGTTGCGCAAAATTCGCATACTGGCGTCTATGTGTTCATTATTTTCAGTTATGATTGAAATCTGTACGCAATCTTGATAGATTCTTCCTATTGTAAAATTGCGGCCATACATTTCATTGTTAGTTCTTGAAAACAATGTATTGTCGGTTATTTGAAATGTATATGGTCCCGATGTAACCGTTGTTGTTTTATTTTCGTTCATAATCATTATATGTAAGTTCGTTTTATATTGATGAATCGTTTTATTTCCGTAAATTCATATGTGTACGAGAAACACAAATGAAACGTATATAAATATTTTTTATTATATAAATGTATCATAATGGACAATCAAGCAAGAATAAATCAATTAGAAGAAGAGAATGCAAACCTGAAAGCAGAATTACAAGCAGTCAAAGAACATCTTAAAAAATACACTGCGCCTGCAAGTAGTAAGGTTTATTATGAGAAACACAAGGAAGAGCAAAAACAACGTGTTAAGGAATATCAGCAACGAACAAATTATAAAAGCGATTACAAGCCTACGCCAGAACAAAAGAAAGAGTATGCACGACGAGCATATTTGAAAAAAAAAGAAAAACTTCAAAAAGAAGAAAAACACGAAGGCGAGAATGTTTAGCAAATTTATATAACTTTATTTATAAATAAAAGTATATAAAATGAAATGTTTAGTAAGTATATAGGAAAGACAAATGTGCAAAGAAAAAGATTGTAAGAAACAACCAAATTTTAACAAAGAAGGCGAGACAAGGGGGCTATATTGTTCGGCACACAAAAAGGAAGGAATGGTAGATGTGAATAACAAAAAATGTCTTGACTGTAAGAAACAACCAGCATTTAATAAAGAAGGCGAGACAAGGGGGCTATATTGTTCGGAACACAAAAAGGAAGGAATGGTAAATGTTAGAAGCGAAACATGTCTTGATTGTAAGAAGATACCATATTTTAACAAAGAAGGCGATACAAGGGGGCTATATTGTGTGGTGCACAAAAAAGAAGGGATGGTAGATGTGAAACACAAAAAATGTGTTGACTGTAAGAAAATACCTGCATTTAACAAAGAAGGCGAGACAACCGCACTATATTGTTTGGCACACAAAAAGGAAGGAATGGTAGATGTGAAACGCAAACCTTGTATTGAGTGTAAGAAACTACCAATATTTAACAAAGAAGGCGAGACAACCGCACTATATTGCGTGACACATAAAAAGGATGGGATGGTAGATGTTAAAAACAAAACTTGTCTTGACTGTAAAAAGAGACCAACATTTAACAAAGAAGGCGAGACAACCGCACTATATTGTTCGGAACACAAAAAAGAAGGAATGGTAGATGTTAAAAACAAAACTTGTCTTGAATGTAAGAAACAACCAGTATTTAATAAAGAAGGCGAGATAACTACACTATATTGTGCAGTACATAAAAAGGAAGGAATGGTAGATGTGAAACACAAAACTTGTAAAAGTGAATGGTGTTCGACATTAGTTCAAAAAAAATACGATGGTTATTGTCTATTTTGTTATATGAACTTGTTTCCAGATAAACCAGTATCACACAATTATAAAACCAAAGAATATTCAGTAGTTGAGTATATAAAAACTAAGTTTCCAAATTTCAACTGGATAGCAGACAAAATAATATCGGGCGGTTGTTCCAAACGAAGACCAGATTTGTTATTGGATTTGTTTTACCAAATTGTAATTATAGAAGTAGATGAAAACCAACACATAGATTATGATTGTAGTTGTCAAAATAAACGCATAATGGAATTATCACAAGATTTGGGACATAGACCCATAGTATTTATTCGATTTAATCCAGACGAGTATGATAAAAATGGAATAACAATAAGTTCGTGTTGGGGGAAAGACCAAAGAGGTATTTGTGTCGTTAAAAAATCAAAAAAAGATGAATGGATGCAAAGATTGCATATATTGGAAGAACATATTAATTACTGGATAAACCCAATAAATACAACAGACAAAACGATTGAAACAATCCAGTTATTTTATGATGTGTAAAATCAGCGTTTGGAAATATTAAATAAACGTGCACATGATAAGTATTTAAATTATTATTTGTTAAAAACCAACAAATAATATTACCGCTCTTGGACGTATTCGAAACGTCGATCTTCCGATTAACAGTCGGATGCTTTGACCAACTAAGCTACAAGAGCATAAGTCTCGCCAATGTGAATCGAACACATGACACACGGATTTACAGTCCATTGCTCTACCAACTGAGCTATGGCGAGTGGGGGTATCAGGTATATGACCCAACCTGATATAAGCTCTTACTGAGATTTGAACTCAGGTTTTATGATCTGCTTTAATGGATTTACCAATTTCAAAGTCATAGGTGCTAAACCAACTACACTATAAGAGCCATTGTACATGTACTTTTTTATCCCCACCCCGAAATAAATACGCGTATTTTCTTTATATTGTTTATCGCATGTATCTTTTCAAAAAATTGATTTTACACTTGCATTAAGTATTTATGTCATATTGATTTCAAAAAGCGTATTTCGCACATACAATAAAATGGCTGACATGGATTCTGCAACGCCTCTTCACAAAATATCCGGGATTTCTTTGCAAGTATTTCGATATAATTTTGATGATAGTTTTATGGATGAACTCACTGCATTTGCCAAACTACACGAACATGATAGCCGACTCGATTTTAAGGACGCATGGAAATCATGGATGACTGAAAATAAAGAATTGGTGGACACCGAAACCGACAGGTTAGTTCAGTTGGGGTTTGCAGGCGACGTTGCCGATAAAATGTTTAAAAGCGTTCGATATTATTTTCGCAAAAAATCTTTGGTTCCGTCGGTTCAGCCGGTACGTAAAACGTACGATACTTTACACAAACCGGTGTTGGCTGCCATGGACGACCATATTCGTACACAAATTAAAATAAATGTGATTGAAACAAAACCGGACGCGGACGGGAATGTGCCGACCGCGGTCTCTACGATTTCTCCGGCAGAAGGGTTTGCGAACTTTTGTAATGAACACCAATTGATTATTTTGGATGCGATTCGAAGTTTGCATGCAGCTTGTGCATGTGATGCGGATATTTATGATGGGACCGGCGACAACATTTTGCCGCCGGTATCTTCGCAAATGAATCGTGAACATGTGGTTGGTTATATGAATAAACTAAAAAAAACGTACAAAAATCGTTTTTATAATATTAAAGTTGCATTGTCAAAAATCATGTAATTGGTCAGTTTGATTGGTGTTTAATTTATTTATTTATAATACAGGTGTTCGGCTTGGCGCTTGGCTCGGTTCTATGCTGGGTG
>Ga0209230_10001074_pt1 | contig 10914 bp, 9 predicted proteins | sample LakOntMetagenome_FD_187467 | JGI IMG/M metagenome (GOLD analysis project Ga0209230, IMG submission 187467) | Freshwater and sediment microbial communities from Lake Ontario - Sta 18 epilimnion Metagenome (SPAdes) (version 2) | ecosystem: Environmental > Aquatic > Freshwater > Lentic | place... | reverse complement strand
ATACCTTTGCGTTTGTAAGTTTTAAGAGTTTTATAAACAATTGGTGGGTCTTTGTGATAACCAATGAGGTCACCATTTACCATAATATGAACGTGATTCTCAGAAGACATTTCTTTGAGAAATTTATAAGAATTACCGACGAGGTCATCATAAATATGAGTTCCCAAGTCAATGAGCGATTGGCGAACAAATGCACTACTTGATGACATTGTAATCTGTGTGCTTAGAGCCATATTTTTAACTAAGCCAACTGAACTACCTTCTGGTGTTTCTGCAGGACAAATCATTCCAAATTGACTATTGTCTAATTTGCGAGGTTGAACCAGTTTGCCACTTTTCTCCATAGGAGTATTGAGTCTTCTTAGATGAGAGAGAGTACTTAGATAACTTAGTCTATTTAGTACTTGAGCGACACCTTGTCTAATATTTGTATATGAGCCAATGCTCTTGACTCCCCAATTACCTGTAGATAGAGCATAACGCATACCTGTATCAATGACGGTTGATTTGAAGAACCGATGAACATTTGTATGATTAATAATTTGCATATGGTTTTGGTTACTTGCTCTCCATTGATGAAGTTCTCTTTGAACCATATTTCTCATTTCTTTAATGAGTTTGCTATAACATTGGCGAAAGAGATTACCAAGTAGAACACCTGGCGGGTCAGCACGCTTATGAATATAGCTATCACGATTATCGTATCCATCATACCCAATGTAAATTCTGAGTATTTTGCGAACCATAAACCCAAGATATAGAGCCTTTCGATGATAAGAAGGTCCAACGTGTGGTAGCAGGTCTTGTGTTAGGACATTCTTTAGGACTTTCATTGCGTGTTCAGCATTATCCATATATTCGCGAGGTGTTCCAGTGACACCCATTAGTTTTAATAGGGATTGACGAGCATCATCGGTTGTTCCAATATCGGATGCATCGTCGGCACTTGCGAGTAGTTCAGCCATAAGTCGTGCATTTTTAGGATTATCTGTATCCAGAACAATATGGGAAATAATTTCTTTATCACTTTCAATTCCAAGTGCACGAAATAGTACAAATATAGGAACTTCGGAACGCAGAAAGTTTGTATGAACTCGTAGTGTTCTACCGAGGTGATTAGGACGAGCAGATAGATTAATTGCAGTTGTTTTAGGTGGTAGAAATACACCATCGTGCATTGACCTTACTTCAGCCGTGAGTCCAGATTCATTGATACTTCCACTGGGTGGAAACACGAGTGTTCTGTTCTCACTAATACGGTCTTGAGTAATAACTACTTTTTCATTACCATTAATAATAAAATAACCTCCGTGGTCATATTTGCATTCTTGTTTATTGAGCGATTCGGAGATTCCATTTAGAATTTGTAAAGTACAAGCCTTAGACCTTACCATAATAGGCATTTTTCCAATACAAATATTCTTTAGTTGAGATTCGGTTCGTTCTTTTATACTATCTTTATTAATATACTCTGTTGTGACGTGAATATCCACATACATATTCGCAGAATAGGATAAGTTATTCATACGAGCCATATGAGGTGTCATAACAATTTGAGCGCCTTCTTGTGTTGTAAACATTGGTTTGCTAATACGAGGATTAGATACCAATAGAGATATTCTTTGAGTAAATTCGTGAGCTTCCGGATCAAAGTTGTGGCACATTACAATGGGATTGAATCCATTGATAACTTGAGCCAGTTTTTTATCCAAATATTCATTGTAACTTTCAATTTGATGGCGAACAAGTGCGTGTGAGCTTTCCGCACCACCATTTGATTCAAAGAATTGCTCTATGACTTTTGCGGTAATGGACTCCATTTTAATATTATATTTGAGTGAAGGTATCAACTCAATTTTTACGTTGTTATATTCTTAAATCAATTATTTAAGAGTTATTACTATAGTAATAGTAATGAATCCAGAAGTTTCTTCAAAGAAACGTCCTATTGAGGATTCTCCAAGTGATAGTAAAAAACGTCTACGAATTGTGAAAGACAAAGAATGGATACTATCAAATAAGAAGGTACTTGTATGGGATTACAAATTATCTTATAAATACTATGACCATTATCGTATTACGATAAATACGATTGATGATATGATAGCATTAGATGATTTTTATTTAACTCATTGCAATAAGAATAATACTTCAAATATTGATTTTTATCGCATTCATAGACTGCGTCCAGCATTTGAACAATTGATGGATATGGTTGGATTAAAGGATGCAAAGGAGCGTTTGTTGTCAATGGTTATTTATTATTTACAAAAATTGGATAAGCGTATAGTGGATAAGACGAGTAGTGTAAACGTGCATGAACGTGATATGTTGCATACGGTTGTATATGGAGGACCGGGTACAGGTAAGACTACATATATTGAGGTATTGGCAAAAATATATGCGGCATTGGGTATTTTAAAAACATCAAAAGTAACCTTTGTAAAAAGAAGTGATTTAATAGGTCAATATTTAGGTCATACAGCAGTTAAGACGCGTAAAGCGATAGAAGAAGCATTTGGAGGAGTATTAGTGATTGATGAAGCATATAGTATTGGTGATACGGAACAAAAGGATAGTTTTGCACGTGAATGCATTGATACATTAAATCAATATTTAACGGAGGCTCGTGATAAGTTTGTATGTATCATTGCGGGTTATAAAGAGGATTTAGACAAACGTTTTTTCAAGACGAATCCGGGTTTAGAGAGAAGATTTCCGTTTCGTGTTGAGATTCCGGATTATAATGAATCGGAGTTACGTGAAATATTCATTAAATTGGTGAAACGGAATGGATGGGAGATAGACGAGGATGCGAGTTCATTAAGTGTATTTGAAAAAAACAAAAAGGCATTTCAGTTTAATGGAGGAGATATGGAATTACTTTTTACAACAATTAAGTTTATTCATGGTCGCCGAGTATTTGGAGAAAGTAAAAATAATAAAAAAATAATTAATAAAGATGATTTTGAGAATGGGTTAAAACAATTCCTTTCATCTGATAATGTCAAAGATAGACTTACGAGAGATTCATTTGATTTTGTTGCTCATTTATATATGTAACAATTTCATTACCAATCATTTCTGGAGTTTTACCTTCAACATTAATGCATAATACTGGACGACCATTTTTAATGGCTTTAAGATAACAATCTTCGTGTAGTTCGTGAAGTTGTTGTAAATATGAGAAGGGAATATTGGTTTCACTATTGCGTCCTCTTTTATTGATGCGTTTGGAGCATTCAAATGGGTCACTTTTAAGATAAATATATAGATATGGTTGCCAATTAATTTTATTATAAAGTTTTTGTAAAATATTAATTTCTTCTTCGGTCATTGTTTGTTCTTTGATAGCGATATTTAGAAAAACGTCTTCTTGAAAATAAGGAGAACGTTCCATAAAAAGGATTGAATCATTTTCTTTTGGGAAACAACGGTCTAACCATACTCTAACTTGGAATGGGAATACATTGCTTTTGTTTTTATAAAGTTCTTTAAGATGCGGCTCCCATAGTTCAATGGGTTCAAGGTCAATTGGAACATTGTAGTTTTGATTGAGCCATTTAAGTATGGTTGTTTTACCAGCACCAATATTGGCATCAATCGTAGTAATAAGCATTTTATAAATATGAATAATGAAATATAAAAATCAATTTTTGTTTAATAAATAATTATCAAAGACCCTTTAATAAAATAATTATCAAAGACCCTTTAATACTTTATCAAAGACGGTTTGTACTTGTTTTTCAGTGAGTGTACTTCCCTTGCACGTCTTTATGATTGATTTTTCAATAAGATGAGCGACGTGATGAGCTATTTCCAAGAATTCATTGAATACAGAGGAAGGTAAATGGAGGTCACTTATAATGTGATGAACAGCGGATTTTGCTAAAATAGAATGGTGACTTGGTGCAGACCCACCCATAAATTGGGCGGAAGTTTCAATACCAGCACGAGCAGTATTTGTAGAGAATTGTACGGAAGCAGTATCTGTGCCTGTACCAAAGCCAGCATCATAGCGACCACTTGAGTTTCCATAGTATTCGGAAGGGAATGTATCTCCGCCCTTCATTTTCTTTATACGTTGATGAAGGAATGTAAGGTCAGAACCGTGTACTTTTGGTTTATTGGTATTTAATTTAGCAGAAAGTACTATTTTTCTTCCCATATAGTCAATAAGGTGAATCATTTGGTCTGCGATAAGACGAGTGGTTGCTGCATCAGCGGTTTTACCAGTTTTTTGCAATAATCTCTTTGCTGCTGGCAAAAATGATTTAGTATGCATTCTCTTATTTATAGGTGGGATTATTATGTTTGAATAATTATATTTTAACTAATAAATATGCTCTTTCGTATGATTATAAAGGTTATTATTTCCCTTAGCACGATGTATTCAATAAAGTGGTGTAATTTAAAATATACAAATGATACGATTCTTGAAATAGCGTCAATGTTTTCTATTACTGCGTTTATTGCTTGGATAGTTTATGAAATTATGAAAGAAGAATCTCATAATAAAACATTAATTGCAAAAGAGAAACTATTATCCATACAATTAGAAAAACTATTGATTAAAAAGGAAATGCTTGATATAAAACGAGAACGACAAATCATTGATAAAAATCATTGATAATAATCATTGATAAAAATCATTGATAATAAATTATACATTGTTTATAGAGAATATGTCATTCACACCAGCTGAATTAAATAATAAAACGGCATTAACACAATACAACGGACGGATTAATATTATGGAGAGACAATCCGTCCCTGCATTCTATATGACACAACCACCTGCAAATAATTGTGATTATGCAGGTCGTGCTACCTATGGACAACAAGTGAGAACACCTCTAAGTGAATTATTCTTCTCAGATGTTAATATTGACGCACTTCAAAAAGGAATTCAGAATAAGATTTACAATGATTCTAAAGGTCAATATAAGGTTACTCGCCAATCCGATGATGAATTAAAGGTTGTAATGCGGTCTATATTTTTCCAATACGCAAAACATCGTACAGATGGAATTGTAGACCAAGTAAGAGAACTAAATGGTCTTGTATTAGATTGGTGTGTTCCAGAAATATTAGCAAATATTCGTCAATATAATTCTTATAAAAAGGATGCTAGTACATTACCTATGCCAATGGCTTGGGGTTCATTTGAATCCAATAAAGGTATTAAAAATTTAGAAATGAGAACATTCTTTTAGAGATTTTTCCCTTTTCTTATTACAGATAGAGGTTTTAATGGTAGATGCAAAAGTAACTACATTAGCTCAACAAAAACAATTAGATTTATATGAAATCAAACGTGCTAATTTATTCAAAGGAACAATTGCTGTATGTGCTGTATATGGTGCAATTGCTCTTATTGTATTACTTATAACTATTTTTACTGAATTTGGAAAAACCGTTTTAGCCGATACAATGTTTGCATTCACAACAACATTCATTGCTGGAATGATTCTTATTGTTGTTATACTTGGTATATCTGTAACTGCATATGAAATGCCAGATACCAATTTCTCTACTTATAATACATTATCTTGTCCCGATTATTATAAATTAGAAAAAGAAACACCCGAAAATATTGCATTATACAACACTGGTATTAAAAATAAAATGACTTATAAATGTGTTGCAGATACAAGTGTATGGGGAGTTGGTTTTGGCACAGGATCTATAGGTGTTGGCACAACAACTGTTTTAAATAAAGAATATTATACTGGAATCGGTACTGCTGTCTCTAATAATAAATGTAATACTATATTTCCTTTATATTTATCAAGTCTTGAAACTGATAGTAATCCTACAGATTTACATTGTAAATGGAGTAAATTATGTAATGTTCCTTGGTCTTCCGCCTGTAGTAGAGATCCAAGTGCTGTAACTCTATAAATTATACGAACCCTATAATTATTAAATTATAGCAAGACCACAAAAATTGATTTAAATATTAGATTCTTTTTATATAAACCCGTCTATATTATCAGAATGCGTGTTATTAAGCGTGATGGAAACTACGAAGATGTGTCCTTTGATAAAGTACTACGCCGCATTCGTACATTCTGTCACGACCTCAAAGGTGTAGATTCGGATGCAGTCGCTCAACAAGTATGTGGTCGTATCTTTGATGGCGTTGAGACAACCAAACTGGATGAACTTGCCGCAATGATTTGCAGCAGTATGCTAACCGACCATCCAGATTATGGCACACTTGCTGCACGAATCGCAATCAGTAACCATCAAAAAGCGACTTCCCCATCATTCAGCGAGACAATGTATGTTCTCTATAACCATAAAGATATTCACGGAAAGCCATCTCCTCTTATTTCAGATGAACTATGGGAAATTGTAAAAACACACAAAGAAAAAATTAATAGTGTCATTGACTATGAACGTGATTATTCATTTGATTACTTTGGATTCAAAACACTGGAACGTTCTTATCTAATGCGTGTCAAAGATAAAGTTGTAGAGCGTCCTCAACATATGCTAATGCGTGTCTCACTTGGTATTCACGGATGGGATTGGAAAGATGCCATTCAAACATATGACCTTATGAGTCGGAAACTATTTATTCACGCAACTCCAACTCTATTCAATGCTGGAACACGTCATTGTCAACTGGCTTCTTGTTTCCTTGGAATTGTTCCTGAAGATAGCATTACAGGAATCTATAAAAATCTATCCGATTGTGCTCAAATCAGTCGTCTCTCTGGAGGCATTGGTATTGCGATTCATAATGTAAGAGCCAATGGTAGTCATATTCGTGGAACAAATGGTCGTTCATCGGGTATTGTACCAATGCTTCGTGTCCATAATGCAACCGCACAATATGTAGACCAAGGGTCTCGTCGTAAAGGAAGCATTGCTGTTTATATTGAGCCTTGGCATTCGGATATTGAGAGTTTCTTAGATCTACGCAAGAACCATGGTAATGAGGAAGAGCGTTGCCGTGACCTATTTACAGCCCTTTGGATTCCAGACCTATTTATGAAACGCGTTCAAGAAAAAGGAATGTGGTCTCTAATGTGTCCCGACGAATGTCCTCATCTACACGAATCATATGGCGAAGAATTTGAGGAGCTATATATGAAGTATGAGGCAGATGGTAGATTCCGTCGTCAAATTAAAGCTCAAGACCTTTGGTCGGCAATTCTAAAGAGCCAGATTGAGACAGGAACACCTTATATTCTATTCAAAGATTCTGTAAATCGCAAAAGTAACCAAAAGAACATTGGTGTCATTAAAAGTAGTAACCTATGTGTTGCACCTGAAACAGAGATTCTAACAAAGGATGGATATGTTCGTATTAGTCTACTTGAAGACAAAGAAGTTGAAGTTTGGAATGGTGAAGAGTGGAGTCTAACAACTGTAAGAAAAACCAATGATTCTGCTGAACTAATGAAAATTTATGTCGTTGATAATTCAGTAAAAAATCAATTAGAATGCACACCTTATCATAAGTTCTATCTAAAGGATGGTACACAAGTGCAAGCATCTGAACTGAAAGAGGGAGATGAACTTCTAAAATGGAATCATCCATCGGATGGTGACATCGTATTTAAATACAAGATTGAAAAGGTTGAGCGAACGGGTCGTATGGATGCAACCTATTGCTTTAATGAGCCTCTTCGTCATATGGGTGTATTCAATGGCATTCTAACTGGAAATTGCACGGAGATTATGGAATATACCGATGATAAAGAATGGGCTGTATGTAATCTTGGAAGTATTGCTCTGCCTTCATTTGTTGAGATGGAAGATGACAAGCCTCAATTTAACTTTCGCAAACTACACGAAATTGCAGGTGTTCTAACTAAGAATCTGAATAAGGTAATTGACCGAACTTACTATCCAATTCCAGAGACGAAACTAAGTAACCTTCGTCATCGTCCTATTGGAATTGGAGTTCAAGGTCTTGCAGATGCTTATGTGATGATGCGACTATCCTTTGATAGTCCCGAGGCTTCTAAACTAAACCGTAAGATATTTGAAACAATTTATCATGGTGCTCTAAGTGCATCCGTTGCAATTACCAAAAAGAGAAGTGAATGGCGAGATGAACTTGATATGCTTACACCTTCGGATGTTCGTTATAAAGAAATTATGGATAATCTGCGTCTAACACCTGAAGAGGAGAAACTCAATGAATGGCGTGGTTCATATGCAACCTTTGCGGGGTCACCAGCATCTCAAGGACTGCTACAGTATGACCTATGGGATAATGTAACGCCGACTGACCTTTGGGATTGGGTAACACTCAAGAAGGATATTATGCAATTTGGACTACGTAATAGTCTACTGCTTGCCCCGATGCCTACGGCGAGTACAAGTCAAATTCTTGGATTTAATGAAGCATTTGAGCCATTCACAAGTAATCTATATCAGAGACGTACACTTGCAGGTGAGTTTATTGTAGTGAATAAGTATCTCATTTGGGATTTAATTCGCTTAGGACTATGGAATAAAGATATGAAGAATCGTATTCTTATTGGAAATGGAAGTATTCAGGAGATTGTTGAGATTCCAGAGGAAATTCGTGTTCTTTATAAGACAACTTGGGAAATCAAACAAAAAATACTTATTGACCAATCTGCTGACCGTGGTGCATTCATTTGCCAATCACAAAGTCTAAATCTGTTTGTGGAAGACCCTAACTTTAGCAAACTAACCAATATGCATTTCTATTCTTGGAGTAAGGGACTAAAGACTGGAATGTACTATCTACGTACTCGCCCGAAGGCAAAGATGGCATCTTTCACTATTGGAAAGTCACCTTCTAAAAATAATGAGCCAGTTATTGCCGAGGGTGCAGTATGTCGTATGGAAGAGGGATGCATTATGTGCTCCGGTTAATATCTTTCAATGCTACAATTTCTTTATTCATTTTAATATATTTTTTGTTATGTGCGCCCAAATAAACGATACGTTCTTTATTACCGATTTTAACTTTTTCAGAGGATTTACGTAAAGTTAATTTTCCACCTTCTTGAGCTGATGGCGCAAAAATATTTGGTGTAGAATCTATACGTTTTTGAAAGTATTGCAGTTTATCATTATATTTTTCTAATAATTTATCCATTGATTTTAATACTTTTCTTAATTGGTCTAATAATTCAAATATAGGTGTTAATAATTCAGGGTCTTGAATTATTGCGTATTCTTTTAATTCTTTATAGGATTTCAGATATTTATATCCATTTTGATTTTTTAAGTAAATTGAAAAATTATCCCTATAGACATTTGAGAAAACTATAGTAATATTTTCGTAATTAAAATTAATGCCTTTATTTTTTAATTTTTTTAATTTTGATATATCTTTAATCAAATATTGTTTTAATGCATCTATATTAATGGTATCATTGATATTATCTCTATATTTGAAATGGAATGGATTAACAGTACCAACTGATATATGACTTGATAAATTTAGTCCGTATATATAATTAACAAATATTTCTGTATTTGCTATTTTTATATGAATACGTGGTTGATTATTATTAAAATATTTTTTAATATTATAAATTTCATTTAGGATTACGCCAAATTTATTTAATAATTTTACAAATTCGGGTTTAAATATTTTATACTTAATGTTGATATCATCAATAATCGCTTTTCCAATATGGGGATGTGATTGAGATAAAGCTTTAGTATCTGCTCTACTTAAATGTTTTGAAATATGTGGAGAAATGTGATGTATAATATCTGCAAGTTCTGTTTTAGGTGAAGAATGTGTGAATTCTAATAAAACATCGGAAGGTGAACGGATTGAATGTGATTTAGGCATTATCTAAAGTAATATTTTATTTAAAAATTAACTTCATATATTATATTAATTTATCTTATTAGAATAAGTATGCAAGATGGTAAGGATTTGCCTTATGTATTTATTTTAGATTTAGATGGTACGATTGTTGGTTCAGTGGAGTTTCAAGTATCACGATATTCTTTAATTCAAACATTAAAGAAGCATGGCTTAAAAGCTCCAGCTCAAAAGGAAGTTCCCGAGGCATATTATCGTGAAGAATTATTAATTCGCCCAGGGTTTCTTGAATGTATTCAAACGTTAAAAAGTAATTTCCAGTGGTGTCATATATTTATTTATACAGCTTCTGAGAAAAAGTGGGCGAATCACGAAATACAATGGATTGAGAAATCATTAGGTATAAGTTTTGAAAAGCCAATATTTACGCGTAGTGATTGTGTTATACAAGCGAATGGTTCAATACGTAAATCATTGAGAAAAATATTGCCTCGTATATTCCGTACATTATCAAGGCAAAAGAACTTGACACCTCACGAAAAAGAATATATAATTAAGAACCAACTTATGATTATAGATGATAATTCTGTATATTTAGATGCACAAGAACGTATTTTATTATGTGCTTCTTATAATTATCTCTATTGTGAGAATATTTTAGAGGGTATTGACAATCAGTCACTAAGTCATCCTTCAATTCGTGAAGAATATACAGGTCTTGTCAAAGAAGGATTGGTTCATCCTCACGCATATGATGAAGGGAAAGACCATCATACTAAAAAAGCAAGTATCCATTTATGGATGGCTGAAAAATGTAAAATGGTATTTCAACGTAACCAACCCTATCACAAAGATGTCTTTTGGAAGAAACTAAGACATATTATAATAAAAAATAATATTATACGGTTTTCATCACAAATTATACATCAATTACAAAATCTAATGTACCCTAAAAAATAAACATATTTCTATGTTTTTGCATCCTGTGGGGCTCGAACCCACGGCATCTGGATTAAAAGTCCAGCACTCTACCAACTGAGTTAAGGAAGCATTTGTTATGCTTATTTATTTTTTGCATCCTGTGGGGCTCGAACCCACGGCATCTGGATTAAGAGTCCAGCACTCTACCAACTGAG
>Ga0209230_10001073_pt1 | contig 10918 bp, 10 predicted proteins | sample LakOntMetagenome_FD_187467 | JGI IMG/M metagenome (GOLD analysis project Ga0209230, IMG submission 187467) | Freshwater and sediment microbial communities from Lake Ontario - Sta 18 epilimnion Metagenome (SPAdes) (version 2) | ecosystem: Environmental > Aquatic > Freshwater > Lentic | place... | reverse complement strand
CATCATATCTATTACAACTACATGTATGTAATATTTTAAGATTATATTTATCATTCCACCAATATTGTTTTAATAATTTTACTATTTCTACAGGACAACATAATTGTATTGCAAATAATATTGGTATATATTCTACAGACTGGTGGACAGCGTTATAAAATTCTTTATCTAATACTGCTCCTTCTTTTATGACTTTTTGAATATCTTCAAGTACTTTATTTAAGTTTTTAGCTACACGAGATAATTCTATAAGTATATATAATTTTTCAGTTGGGTCCATTTATTATCTAATTGTTATCCAAGAATTTAAATCCTTATTATAAATAAGAATGTTACGGTCAGGAGGAGGTTCAGCAAGACTCCGTCGTTATACACGCAGAATGATAAGAGCCGGTTGGAGACCTAGTATCCATACAACTGGTGAAAGAATGCGTTCTGGTGGTAGACACACCTTAAGAGTACGCTCAAAATAATTTATCTACGGTAACGTTAAATGTTTTAATTTATCTGCTATTTGTATTATTTTTTCTTTAATATCTTTAGTGAATTTGTATTTATGTAATTCATCTAATTCTAAATATTTAAGTGATTCTTCATATTTTTTTTTTGTGGCATTTATTAAATCATTATGCTCGTCATCAAATAACATCGGAGGTATTTTTCTAACATATGGTTTATATATAGTACTATATATTTTATAAAATTCCTCACTATCTTCTGGTTTATCAAGACATCTAAACCCAGAAGAAATATCTGTATGTCTGTCACTGATTTTTTGAGATGATACAGTATTTTTACGTTCTTTATCTCTTTGTTTACGCTCTTTTTCAGACGTTAAATCTTCATTTGCCAGTGTACCTGGCCCAGTCATTACATCTAAAAAAATTCTTTATACGATTCATCAAATTCATCTGCACGAATTGATAAAAATTTATATACATCTTCCATTGTTGCATCATATTCTACTAATAGTTCCTCAAGTGTCATTGGTGTTTTATTCCAACTAAAACATCCTTTTCTAGGATGAAATTTCATTACATATACATAATCAATTAAACTTTAAATATAAATTATCTAATTGTATTAGATATGCCTTGTTATAAAGCTACAAAGAAGGATAAAGATGCACTCCAAAAATTCAAAAAAGGAAAATCAATAGGATTTACAATGCGTTCATCACTAAAAGCAAAAGGATTGATCCCGAGGGCATCTGGTAAGAAGATAGTGAGTGATAAATACAAATGTGGAAAGAAAACAAGACGTGTTCGCTAGACGCGTAACACCACATCAATAAAATCATATAAATACAATTAGCAATGATACCATATTTAATAAGTTCTCCCGATTTAGATACAAATAGAGAAACCTTATCACGTTCAGGATATCAATTAGGTGACCTTGTAAGTGCCGTTGATAGAACACTAAAAGAAGTTGGTCCAGTCGCAACAGGTAAACTAATGCATTATACGGCAGATTTAATTACATCTGGTGGTAAAGATATATTCGCGCGTATGTGTTATGAACATTCCTTTGAGAATATTGGAATGGCATCTCCACGTATTTTCATGTACTTACGCAGGCGTTTTAGAGAATTAGATGATATATATGAACGCCTTGAAACTGAAACCTTTTACAGAAATCAAGACGTACAGAAAAAGATAGCAGAAGTTGCTCTCGTAATACAAACACAGCCAAAAAAACCTAAATTGAAACTGCCGACAGTTGATATACGAACACACGGTTCAAAAGAATGGTTGAGGGCGCAGCTTCGTGCACCTGACAGCATAGCCGTTAAAAAAGTTTGGCAATCTTCACATGACCAAGCAGAACTCTTACACGCAGCCAATGAAATGTTATATGCATGCCAGGAAGGTGCCTTGAGTAGAGCTCTTTTCTGGCTTAAATGGATGTTTGATGAAGATGCTATGCTGCGAAAGGAATTGAAAGGAAACGCAGGATTGACTACAATGGATCGCGGGGGAGGAAGTTCAAAAAAACAAGGAGCTGCTGTTGGACAGTATATAGCCGCTATTCTTGCAGAAGCCTATAAGGATTTAGCAGGAAGAGGTTTTATAAGAATGAATGAAGAGTTTCAAGGACTTATTGATTTATATAGATGTTCTGATGCACGTATAACAGGACGTAGGCGCCAGGATACATTAGTGATAATGTTACAGATACTAACAGAAGTACCAAGGCTGCGAGTACCAGCTGCACCAGAGTTAGTAAAAGATAAGGTTGCGATGGAAAGGGCTGCGAGTCAGGCTGTGATATTTTTTGACGAAGTGCTGTCGCATCCCCCAGTCGGCAAACAGCTGCCGAAAACAATTGCAAAAAAGAAAGTACAGAAACAGAAAAAAGCTGTCAACTTTCAGGATCAGGATGATTTGTATAATGATGTATTAAATATGTATTTTGATCGCAAGTAGACACCTTATAATCCTTCACTTATTAGTTTTTCTCGTAATTCACTCATACCCTTTTCACCACTAATAGCTTCTGCCAAAGTACCATTATATATGTATTTACCTTCTCCAGTTGTAGTATTAATAAGATATTTATAGGAACCTTTAGTGTATTGATAAGGAGCGCTAATAGTTGTTTTTTCCATATTTGTAAAGGGGCTCTGATTTATACCAAACCATGAAGGGAGTGTATAACTAGGGAATGTAAACTTTTTATCATCTGTTTTTTCTTCATTTGATATAATAAGTTCATCGTCAACCGGCCCAGTAACATCAAAACGAATAACTTCACCTTTATTATTCACATACGTGAATAACTGTCTAGGATTTACTATAAGTGAAATAGCTTTTTGAATGAATATAGATGATATTGTATGGTCGCCGCCGTTATAGAATACTTTAATAAACCCACCTTTTTTAAATAAAAGTGCAGGAATATTTATAATAGGAATTTTATATGAATTAACTGCATCAGATGCTACAAAAGATTCTTTATCTTTTACAATTGCAATAATTCCAATAACTTTATTAAGATTTGCAAGAGATGGTGTTAAACTTTTAGGAAGAATCCCCTTTAAAGTAATAGCCGGGTATTTCCATGTATCGCAAAATTGAGATATATATGTATTTGATTCTCCTATTAGGCGATTAAATGATTGTATAGACATATGGCCATGTTCAAGATAATTTACACATAAAATAACAGATTCATTTTTGGGTTGAAAAGCAGAAGACATCGTTACTTATAATCAGAAAAAAAATGAATTTAGTTTGAATTTAAATTTCAGATAATACATTTAAGATGTCAACGACAAACAATGCAACATCAAGACTTTTGAATGCCAAAAAGGCATATTTTGAATCAGGGGAGGATATTATGGAAGATGAAGAGTACGATGTATTGGAAGAAATTGTACGCCGTGATGGCCAATCTGCCATTATAGATGAAGTAGGATGGAAACCTTCTGCTGATGGAGTGAAGCTTCCTTATTCTATGCCATCTCTCAAAAAAATTAAGCCAGGTGAATCTTCTCAATTCTATCAGAAAACAGGTACACCTAGAATGGGTAGCAGCGCAGAATTATCTTATAAAAGCTCCTGGATTGTATCTGAAAAACTAGATGGTGTCAGTGCACTCTGGACTGGAACCAAACTCTACATGCGTGGTAACGGAGTCGTGGGTCGTGATATTACACCCTATATGAAATATATTACAGGATTGCAACCCCTAAATGAAGTAAAAGCTATCAGAGGTGAGATTTGTTTGACAAAGGAGCATTCCCTAAAAGGCCAAGGACCTGCGCGCAGCCAAGTAAATGGTTGGCTTCATAGAGATACAGTTCATACAACACTGAAGCCGCGTTTCATTGCATATCAAGTTCTTGGATCAAATATGACACGCAGACAGCAATTTGAGTTTATGGATTCAGCCTCCTTTGAAGTACCATCATATGAATATCTAACAGTAGTAAATGATGGTATTCTTGCAAAAATACTATTAGATAGAAAGGAGAAGTCGGCATATGATATTGATGGAATTGTAATTGGAACCGCAGAGGATACTGAAGAGGCTACAACCGCCGATGCACCAAAGACCCAAGTTGCATTTAAGATGCCATTGGATGAACAATGTGCTCTTACAGAAATTGTAAATATTGAATGGAATATGAGTAGACTTGGATATTTAATGCCACGCGTACAAATTAAGCCTGTTGCAATTGGTGGTGCAAAGATTGAATGGGTAACTGGACATAATGCTGAATATGTGATGAAACAATCTATTGGCCCTGGTGCTAAAATTAAAATTCGTCGCAGCGGTGATGTTATTCCTATTATTGATACAGTAATCAACCAAGCAGATAACCCCCAGATGCCAGTAGATATTGAATGGACATGGGATGGAGTAAATGCAAAGGCTGCAAATGGAGGTGAAGAACAATTAAAGAAGCAGTTGTTGCATACATTGAAGACACTGAAGGTAGAAGGAGCTGGTCCATCGGCAGTGGAGGCACTTTGGGTATTTAGTGTATATTCATTTAGGGATTTGTTGAATTGTCATAAAAGTAAGTTGACAGATGCACTTGGTCCTACACTTGGGCCTCGTTTAATTGATAGAGCAAGGATTGCACTAGCACATGCAAATCTTGAGACATTAATTGTAGCATGTCCTTTGAGCAGAGGAACAGGTGCATCAAAGATTAATGCAGCAATTGACAAGGAAAAGGATATTACTAAATGGATTTCTATGGCAGCACCTTCCGGTTGGAGTTGTGATGCATGGGCAAAGTTTATTAAGGACATTCCAGGTATTATTGCACTTCTTGTGTCATGGGGAATTGATTTGGATGAGTTTTCAAAAGTGGAGTCAGTTGAGAATGGCGAGAGTAATCAGAATAAAGTTGTAGAAAGAGGTGAAGTATGTTTTACAGGCTTTAGAAATGCAGAGTTAGAGGCAAAAAGTGAAGCATGTGGATTTAAGTCAGCTTCAGGAGTGAAAAAAGGGCTGAAAGCACTTATTATTCCCGATAGCGAGAATCCATCATCGTATGCAAGTTCTAAAGCAGATAAAGCAAGACAGTATGGAATTAAAATTATGCGGAAATCAGAATGGGAAATTAAAATGGGAAATTAAAATGGGAAATTAAAATGGGAAATTAAAATGGGAAATGCATATCCGTAACTACTAATAGAATATGAATACAATGAATGTGCAAAAAAAGATAAATAGTGGGTCTGGCTCTAGCGTAGCGACATCATCTAATAGTACTACTACAGAAACAGGGTCAAACTCAAAAATATTTATGATTATTGGATTTATAATTGGAGTAATTTTATTGGTTATTGCAATAATTTTTATTGCTAAAAAATATAAAGAAACAAAACCAAACGATCCTGTCAAACAGACAGAGGCGGCTGATGCACTTTTAAAAGCAAAAGGTGGCGGTAATCAAGGTTTTCAAAATCAGTTAATTAGCAACAGCAACAGTAACAACAACCAAGAAGACACATCAGACGACCAGCCTCTTATAAATTATAATGTTCTTGGATGTAGATTAGCTGGATATCTTGGACCAGGAACTCTACAAGATAGGGATAATTTTGGTACATTTGATGAAAAAACAGCAATAGATAAAGCACTTTTATTAGGCGCGCGTGTTTTTATTTTTGATATTGATTATTTAGAAGATAAACCAGGAGACCCTGTACTCGTTTCACGTGATAGAAAAGGTAATCTTATGAGTGTTTCAAACTCCAACAAAGATAATGGGCCATTTAAGAATGTAGGTTCAATATCTAAATGTACAAATGCAATAGCGAATGGTATTAAAGCTGGTAAAAATAATAATGAACCAATTATATGTGTATTATCTTTCCTTAGATTACCTAATGGTAATCCACGAGGTGCTGATGGTTTAAGATTTATGCAAAAAGTATATACACAATTCAAACCATTAATACCTTATATATTATCATCAAACATAAATGGAACATATGTTCATAGACGTAAGGAGACTGAATTATTTTTAAGTCCTAAAAGTAATTATAGAAACAGTGTGATAATGTTAACAAATATTGATACAACTGGTTTTACGTTAGAAAAATTACCAGATGGAATTGAATTAGAGAATGGAGATTTAGATAAGATAATACATGCACGCATATATTCAAGTTTAGAGAAATCACCTCTTAGATTATATGAAATTGCAAAGAATGGCCAAGTAGGTGCTTCCTACGCAAATACAATTGAATACTATACAACAATACCACAAGATAAGATTGGGTATGAATCAGATATAACAAGGAAGAATTGGTCATTTGCAATTACTCCTGAGTTTGAAGATAGTACACCAGACTTGGCAACTCTTGCAACACTTCATGATAAGATAGGAGTTCAGTGTATACCTATAAATATGTTTTATGTTCCTGATAATGCAAAAGAAAATAATGGTGATATTGATATAACAAAGATACCTATATATTCTGCTAAATGGTTTAAGAGCAGAAGTTTTAGATTGAAACCGGTTGCGCTACGATATGAATTACCGTCTAGAAAGGTAATTGATAAACCTAACCCTCAAATGGACACTCGTGGTGGATTTGTACAAACTACTTCTGCACGAAATAAGTAGTATTAATAGTTATATTATGGATGGATTATCTTATAAAAAAACATTTAAATCTGACCTTGTTGAGCAACAAATGAATATTTTAAAGGATATCGTTGATAAGGCACAAGAACGTATTGATTTTGACGCAGCCCACGATGAAGAAATATTATTAGGCATACGTGTAGTAGAGGCATTTCTCCGACAGAAGCATCGTATATGTTATGGTGGTCAGGCCATAAATGCATATTTACCACGTAAACATAAGTTCTATAAACCAGAGACATCAATACCTGATTATGATTTTTTAACACCAGCCCCTAAAAGTGATATTGAATATCTTGTCAAAAAACTTAAAGAAGAAGGCCTCAAAGAAATAGGTGTTCGTGAAGGAATGCACGAAGGTACTACGAAATTATATGTAAATTATGTACCCATTGCCGATATTACTGAAATGAACCCCTATTTTTATAAAAAGTTGGCACAGAGGGCTAATAGAATTGAAGATATTACGTATATAGACTCAAATACATTACGTATGATGATGTATTTAGAATTAAGTAGACCTCGTGGAGAAGTTTCAAGATGGCCGAAAGTATTTGAACGTCTTATGCTCTTAAATGCATATTCTCCTATGCAAGAATGTCATTCAAATATGAAACGTAATAAGACACGTGTTCCATACTATATAAGAAAAGAGATATTAAATTATATAATAGGAGAGGGGCGTGTGTTAGCGGGAGGAGAGATAACAAGTTATTATAAAGCGCGCTTGTATGGCGATAGGTCTGTTGATTGGTTTTTTGAACAAAGAAATCCTATAATATTTTATTCACCTGATATTAAACATGATGTAAATATATTATTTTCAAAATTAGGTGATGATTTTACATTAAAATCATTTCCAGCAGAGGCGGATTTCTTTCCACAAATTGATGTAGTATCGTGGAAAGGTCGTCCTGTATTTTTAGTTATTCAACAAACCGCTTGTCATTCTTATAATAAACTCCCAATACCTGATGGTCGTCAACTAAATATTGCATCAATTGAAACACTAATTACTCTTTATATAAGTTTAACATTTAGAAAAAACTTAGAAAAATATATGGAATTTCCTATATTATGTTTAGTACAAGAACTAATTGAATTATCTATGTTATACCGTAAGAATTATAAAGATTCAAGGACATCAAGGACATCCAGGTCACTTCCGTTTATATCAATAGAATGTAGTGGTCATCAGAAGCAGATGCCAACACTTCTAAAAGAAAAAGTGCAAAGAATTCGTGCAGCAAAAAATGCAATAAGAAATGCAGCAAAAACTGGTCCTCTAAAAGCACTTAATATTGTAAAATCTAGAAAAATAGAAGAACATACTAATCAACATAATATTGTAAAACCTAGGAAAACCCGCCGTCATATATAATATATAATTATACTAATAGTATTAAAATATATTATTTAGAAAATATTCATTTTACTCTAAAAGAACTTATATTTGCCCATAAACGTGCATCTATGAACCCCTGTTTAACAGCAGCATCAACATCAATATGTACACTGTCAGATAGCGTGTCATTTTCAGCACTACCTTTAAGTTTATCTGATTTCTTTTTTGCTTCAAGTCCTCTGCGCAGCATGTCGCGAATATAATTAAGATCATTTAATTTTGAAAGAGCTCTAACCCTGACAGCAAGAGCCGCATTCATCTGTGCAAGAGTTGGCCCGCAGCAACTTTTAGTCACAGCCGCAGCAGAAGTACCAGAACCAAAATCTTGAAATCTACTAATTTTAAGATCGGCAGCAGGCATTACATTTCCATTCAATGCACCATCAGAGTCTTTAACAGCCTTTTCAGCCTGGTCTGTATAATAGTTAGCAAGCGTTTTCCAATCAAACGCTGATGTAGGAAAACATTCTATAAATTTCATTGCACTACCATCTTTAATAGCATCTTTTGTGGAAGCTAGTGCAGCATCTAGTTCGGCGGGAGAGCATCGTAAAGGGCTAACTTTAATTTCTTCATAGACTTTATTTATAGCTTGGGGTATAAACTTTTGTATATCACGTGTATTTTCTTCTTGTGCAAAAGGCGCTGCAATTGCTTCTAATACATCTTTTTGAATCTTCCATAAATCTTTATATAATGATAAATGAGTATCAAGAATAGGTGAATTCTTCAACCAATCCCGTAACGTAATAGTATCCTTTATCAACTTTGTTTCTTCTTCTAAATCCTTAAATGATTCCCTTGTTGTCTTATTATAAACACCTATAAACTTAATAACAACTGCAACAATTAATACTAATACAAGTATAATAATAAAGTTTGCTTCTTTTTTAATCATGCTATATATAACTAATAATACGAGTCAAAAGTGTACATAAACGATATCTAAATGTGAGTAGTTATGTCAGTTCAATTGTCAACAGAATGGTTTAAAACAATAAATGGAATATCTGGAGAAAATATTACTGATATTGCAATAGCATCACATGGTATATATGTAGTAGGTAATTATTCCCAAGACACCTCCGGAATAAACATAGGTAATAATATTAATCTTCCAGGAACATCAAACACAAAAAGACATTTTATAGTAAAATATGACCAAAGTGGCACACCTTTAGCAGCATATACCATTAGTGGTGGTACTAATTTACAATCACTATATGTATGTACTACTGCATCTGATGTATTTTTTACAGGTAAATATGATATAAGTGGATATAGTATTACATTACCTGGTTCCGCTGGTACATTAAATGCAATTAGTACAGTACAAAATGGATATGGGTATATAATACGCTGTAGTAATAGCACACTTGTTCCTATTTCATCTAAAAGGATATTCACGGCTACAATTGGATTTATAGAATCAACGATAACTGGAATAACGTCAACTCTTGAAAATACAACAGAGTATATATATGCATTTGGGCAGTATAATTCTACAGTGGATATAACAACGGATAATATGGGATTTTCAGCAAATACTTCAAATGCAATGTCGCCATTTATATTAAAATATAATGCATCAACTGGTACAGTTATATATAGTTATAGTATCTATTCTACATTAGCGGATTCCATGTTAAATTCATATAAGTTTATGTCAAATGACGGTTTATATGTATATGGTACATATAAATCTGCTACAGTATCTGGTGTAACTAGAGGAAAAAACAGTTTATTTACTGCACCAGCAGCGCCTACAAGTATTACATTGCCGATAACAGGAACAAGTACAAGACATTCATTTATAATAAAGTATGATTTAAGTGGAAATACAAAATTTATAAAAACAATAAGTGGTTCAAATATAGTTGCAAACAGTTTAACTGTAGGACCTGAAAATATATATTGTGCTGTCAATTATGTTGGGGGATTATCGGGTGAATTATATGGAGGATTATCTGGTTATTTTACATCAGATAATACACGAACTAATGCAGCAACTAATTGTGCTATTCTTGGTTTTAATAAAATAAATGGTGCTGCAAAAATATATCAGAATTTTCGTGCAACGAATGGTCTAACTGAATTAACTCAAATAGATGTAAATGATAAATATGTATATGCAATAGGTAATTATAAATCAAATGTTGTTGTAAATTTAGCAGATGATGAGAATAATATAAATACATTGGAGCAACTTCCAGCATTAGGAGATTTATCATCTGCTGGATTTTTTATAGCATTTGATTTTAGCGGAACGCCACAAAAAATATATTCTCTTATTTTTCAAAATACTGTACTATCGCAATCAAAAATTAATTCTATAGTAAGTACTGTTAGTGGTGTATACATATGTGGTAATTATTCAGCAAGCAGTCCAACAACAATAAATGGAATACAATTTCCAACTTCAAATTATTATAGTGCATTTACATTAAAATATGACTTAAATAATAATCCAGTATTTGTTAAGTTTGTTGATGGTAGTTCAACTGATTCGGCAATTGCTGTAAGGCAGTATAATAATAATTATTATATTATAGGTAATTATAATAGTAATCAAACCTTTACAGTAAGTGGTCAATATGAAAATATTTCAGTTACATCTAATAGTATGAATCCTACTGGTATTTTTATAACAAAATATAAAGAAATATATGCACCTTCTTTAACTTACGTTACAAATACATCATCTAGCCTAACAGTTAGATATAATATCAATACAATATATGATGCATCATATGTAATAATATATAATATATCTGGATCTTCTACAATATTAAATGCAGGGCTAACTGTATTACCTACTGTTAGAACTACTCAAGGAAATATAACATTATACAATTTAACACCTGGAACAACATATAATATATATGTAAGAACAACAT
>Ga0209230_10001072_pt1 | contig 10933 bp, 2 predicted proteins | sample LakOntMetagenome_FD_187467 | JGI IMG/M metagenome (GOLD analysis project Ga0209230, IMG submission 187467) | Freshwater and sediment microbial communities from Lake Ontario - Sta 18 epilimnion Metagenome (SPAdes) (version 2) | ecosystem: Environmental > Aquatic > Freshwater > Lentic | place... | reverse complement strand
GATGCGCTGCGGAAGTTTTTGGCAACCTCCGTCGGTTCTCCGGATATAAAGGAGTCGAGCGAATGAGTGTAACGGAAAAACAAGCAATGGACGCTCCAAGAGGCCTTCCAAATCTTGGGAATACTTGCGGGATCAATGCGCTCTTGCAATGCATGTGCCAACTATCGTCGTTTGAAAGTAAAATTGCAACCGTTGGACCACGCGGAGATTGGGCAAATGCACTTGCCTCTGCTATAAATGAAAACGATCCAAGGCCTATGTCAAAACAAATATTTGATTACTCGAACGGCATGTTTGCGGAAGGCGAGCAACATGATTTGTCTGAATTGTGGATTTTTGTTACAGATGCTATGCAAAACGAGGGACCCTATGTGGCGCATACGGGCAAAGCCCACCGCAAACCCGCTCGCGGGGCGGCAAGTGGGGACAAGTTCTATGAAAGCCTACAATGCGCCGCGGCCAAATGCTTACACACTTTCTTTCCAAAAGGAGTCACGAGTGCCTATGCTAAAGTCATGGGACAAACGATCACACAAATACATTGCCAAAAGTGTGACTTCATATGCCACAATCACGAGCCGTTTTCTTTAATTTCGGTCGAGCCATCACCACATCTCGAGGACAGCATCGCCGAGTTTTTGAATCCGGAAACAATTCACCATTGGACGTGCGATCGGTGTAAGTCGACGGAGTCCGAAAAACTAGTGCGCTTTTGGATGATGCCCAAAACACTTTGCATTGCGCTCAAACGGTTTGAATTCATCGATGGCCGAATGCATAAGAAACACACGGCTGTCACAATCCCCATGCGCCTCAGATTTGCATCGGACCTTATTCTATCCTCGGGAGGCCCGGTAAACACATGTGGATCAGGCGCTGCGCTTTATCGTGTAAAAGCGATCGGGTTACATCATGGCAATGGGCACGGCGGGCATTACACGGCACTCGTGTCTGCTCCAAACGGAAGTTGGTATCACATGGACGATGACGTGGCCTTCAAGCTCGATGATGTCAAAGATACGATGAAGAATAATACGCGGGCATATCTCATCTTTTATGAACAAACATGACGCGCTTCTAATGCTGTTACGCGATCCTTCAAGTCTTTGAGAGCTTCCACTATGAGACCTGCCATGTTTCCATAGGCCACACTCAACCGTCCAGAAGCATCCGTAGCCACAGCTTCTGGGAGGACTTCAAGAACATCTTGGGCAATGAGCCCCGTCTCTCGAACGCCTTCGGTCCGATCCGAGCGTGAAAATGTGTATCCGGTCAGTTGCGAAATGCGATCAAGAGCATTGCTAATTCGCTCAAGATCATACTTGACGGCTCTATCCGAAGTTGAAACGAAGCTACCACTCGCAAACATACTTCCCATTGCCGTAACGTTGGACGAGGAGTAGATGCTTCCTTCTATGTGTAGCTTGTTGCCTGACTTGATAGTTGAAGTGCCGATTCCAACAGATCCAGCGGCATGTATCAGTGTATTTGAGCCAACATTCGACGTCCATTGACTACTTGTCGTCAAAATTCCATTTTGATAAATATTGCCAATGATATTTGTGTTGCCATTTATGGACAGATGATACGCAGGCGATGGCGCTGTACCAATTCCCACATTACTCGATATGAATGTTTGGCCGATGACGTGTAAGGGATATCCTGGTGAATTATTGCCGATCATGTTAATCCCGACATTTCTATTTGTATCGGTTGCGCTTACGTAAAGAACATTACTACCATTGTCATTTTTTACTGACATTGTGCCCTTGACATCAAGCGGGAACGTAGGTAAAACATTGTTGCCTAGACGCACTCCAAGACTTCCATCGCTATTGACAGCTGAGTTTTGGTTTAATGTTATTTTTCCACCTGTTGAAATTTCAATACGATTTCCAGTTGACGATCCCTCTGTATTTTTATGCTTAAAGAACATGGTTCCCTCAGTGTTCATACCCATAACCCCCGTCCATCCTTTGGAAGAGGGTAGGAGTTCATAACTCGGCTCACTTGATGTGGATACAACTCGCATGCAAGCACTGTTCAATCCATTTACAGACAAACCACATGAGCTTATGTTATTTTCCCCATTTTCCACGGAAATGTAAACTTTTCCCTCTGTTGTAGGATTGCGTTTAGTTGCATCGTTCGTTACCTGATCAACAGTGTCGTTCTTCGTGAAATATATCATTGACCCTTGGAATAACAGATTCGACGTACGCAAGTTAAAGATAGAGTTACTTCCCGTGTTAATGTTCGAATCAAAACCTTGAAATGCAAGGATCTCATAATTACTGGCATAAAGGTAATTTGTTTCAATATCCCGAATTTTCCCTACATCTGCAAAAAGGTTTGAGGTCTGGACATTGCTCAAAGCAATAATGCTCGAGTCGCTGAATGAAATTACACCTTCCGATCCACGTATCCTTGTCGTCTCAATCGATGGAAGACGCACGTCGCGCGGCAATGTCACATCGAGTCCATAGTTTGAGGACATGCCGTCTGTCACCCCACCGAGACGCAAGGCTCCATTGCTAGTAAACTCCGCAATGCACACGGAATTCGAGTCGAACATCGTGAGGAATGAAGGATGGTTCATTTGGTCACTCGAGTAGATTCCAACAATCGCATTGGATCCAATGCTCGGAGCAAGGTTAGAGCATTGATCAATATGCAACTTATGCATTGGTATCGCAGTGCCAAAGCCAACATTCGCAAACTGGTCGACATGTATGATGTCACATGACGTATCTTGAATTCCTTTGACGTAAATTAGCGGCCCATCTTCGTAAGCTTCGATGTCAAGAATGGCCGTTGGGTTGGAAAGACCGATTGCAAGCCGACCATGTGAGTCAATGGCCATGGCGGTCTTGAAGACCACATTGGAGTCCCCTGGAGGTTGACTCTCCATCATGTCAAATTGAAGCAAGTTGCTATTACGGCCCCAAGTCGCAGTCATAGTAAGTGGGATCGTGTCGGACTCGGCTTGAGGAATTGTAAACCGCGCATCCTCAATTTGCGCAAAACCCGTGACAAACATATTGTTAAATTGCTGATCCGAGCTGAAGATTTGCTTTCCATTTACGGTAAAATTACCATCAATTGAGCAGCTCCCTGTATCCTTATTTGCCACAGAAATGATAACATCCTCATTACTCGTGATTTGGATAAAAGACTCTGTAAGTGTGCGAAGAGCCGGGTTTTTAATGCCCCTAAACACAAATGCAGTGGCATTGCTTGCGACGTATGAGTCGCCCGAAACATGAGTGTTTCCTTGCACATGAAGGAGCTCTAAAGGAGAGGTTGATCCAATGCCAATGCTCCCATTCATAAACACTCGACCCGTTGGATAAATTGCAAGTACATCGTTCATTACTTCATCACCGGGACTTTGCCATGTTGCAAAAGGAGTGCTTGCATCTTGGTCGTTTGGCGAAATGACGCTCATATTCGACGTAATGGTAGAAGTGGCACGAAGAACACCATCGACGGTTGCACTTGCAGACCGCAAATTATCCGAAACATACAGCGGCTTATACACTTGCCCCGATTGGGAATTGAACGAGAATAGAGTGGATTCGTTGTCTTTTAACACAAAGTGCTGATTGCTCCGCCCTTGTGTGAAATTGTCATACAAAATATTCGTATCATTCATCGTTGAGTTCAAGATAATAAGATTCGAAAAAGCAGTCGAATTTAAAATAATGCGCTCGCGATATTGTTCGGTTGTAGCCGGACTACTCGTATTAGTACCTATACGAATAGACATTATAGGCAGAACCCTCCTTATTGTTTTATCGCTATTATTTATTTAGCTATAAGAGCGTACAAAGCCTTTACAGCATTAAACACAATAGGCAATAGTCGATCGCTATTTAGTAGCTTAAAATCATTGGTTACTTTACCGTACAGGAAAATCTGATCAGCCACGAACTTTCGGGAAAGATTCCATTCGGTTGTTATGACATCATTAGTAACATCCAAAACCATGAGATCATGCTCAATCCCTCCAACAACAACGCGCAGACAATCACCACATCGGAGCTCACAATGTACCCCATTCGAGATGTCTTCAATATATGCCAAGCTCGCATTCTCGCCATATACGATTGATGATGCGTATCGCATGATCGACGGGACTGCACCGCTTATCGTTTTGATTGCTTGTGGGGCATGTGCCTCTACCTCTTGAGCCAAGAAACCTATGATTGCATCGGCCCCTGCGTCAACACTAACCGCATTTTTCATTGTATAATGATGCACGGGGATACTTAATACCGTCTGTAAGTCAACCATCGGATCAGAAACACCAATAACATTTTTTGCTCGCCTATCCGATGTCGTGAGATATGCAGGCGCTTGAACATTGTCACTTACCCTCAAACCAACTCCCGAAATAACCGATCCTGTAATATCAATGCCCGAGCTTGCTGTTATATATCCCATGCCATCTATTGCTGCTATCGTGTTCGTATGCACGGATGTCGACCGCATATCAAGGACATTACTTAAGATGGTTTCATGGCAGTCTATCGTCCCACTTACACTATCTATGCCATTTGTCTTTACACCATGATCGCTGTGGATCCACCCACGAACGTCGAGGGCATAATCTGCTAAAGGAGCCATGGTGCGAATACCAATGCTATTGTTGGCCACGATATGCAGTAATGGTGTATTATTCGAACCTACAATATGGAGAATATCTGTTGTGCCCTTTTGCTCGACTCGCACCGTCGGAGATGGTCCATTGTCATCAATGATTTCCAATAGAGCAGATGGTGCTATTGTCCCAACGCCGAGTCGCCCACCAGTGATGCATTGATTTCCATGAACATGAAGAGTTTGTTGAGGATTTACCAAACCGACTCCAAACTTTGATGCTCCAATTCGCGTGCTGTACGTGCTTTGCAACTGAGGAATTAGCAAAGGGTTAATCTGCTGTGTTTCTGTCATGAGCCGGACAATATTAGAACTTATATAGGTATCAAGTATCCTACCACTATTTGGGTCAAGACGCACCAAGTCTTGCGGAAGGTTCGTGTATGTCTCCAAACCAGGTAGAGTCACGGTAATGTTGCTTCGCACGATAAGAGAGTCAATATCAAGAACTCGTGAATAGTTGAATCCTATTGCCCCCTGCGATCCTCCCGAACCACTAATGCTATCAACAATCATAGTCCCTTGTACCTTCGCATTACCAGCAACATCGACGAGCACACCTGCAGCCGGAGCGTTTGTGCCTATTCCCAATTGACCAACCGTGTTCACTCTCATGGTCTCTACGCCCGCATTGAAGAACCGCAAGTTCCCATCGTTTGCTCCCGCGTACTCTTCAGCAGTGATGTACGTCAATTGATTCGCGCTCTTCACTCCACCTAGAGATCCCCACGTGTCTCCTGCTCCAAAGCCTTCAAAGTTGGAGGAAGTGGTGTTGAAGCGAATGTAGCCAACTTCGGGTACACTTGGCCGCTCAGTAGTTTCACCACTTGGGATGGCAATAGCATCCTTCCTTTCACTTACATCAAGCGATACTTTGGGTGCGTTTGTGCCAATTCCAAGGTTCCCAACTGTATCAAGCCTCATTGTCTCCAACCCCGCATTGAAGAACCGCAAGTTTCCATCGTTTGCCCCGGCGTACTCTTCAGGAGTGATGTACGTCTCTTGATCCGCGCTCTTCACTCCACCAAGAGATCCCCAAGTGTCTCCGGCTCCAAAGCCTTCAAAGTTGGAGGAAGTAGTGTTGAAGCGAATGTAGCCAACTTCGGGTACACTTGGCCGCTCAGTAGTTTCACCGCTTGGGATGGCAATAGCATCCTTCCTTTCACTTACATCAAGCGATACTTTGGGTGCGTTTGTGCCAATTCCAAGGTTCCCAACTGTGTCAAGCCTCATTGTCTCCACCCCCGCGTTGAAGAACCGCAAGTTCCCATCGTTTGCCCCGGCGTACTCTTCAGGAGTGATGTACGTCTCTTGATCCGCGCTCTTTACTCCACCAAGAGATCCCCAAGTGTCTCCGGCTCCAAAGCCTTCAAAGTTGGAGGAAGTAGTGTTGAAGCGAATGTAGCCAACTTCGGGTACACTTGGCCGCTCAGTGGTTTCACCACTTGGGATGGCAATAGCATCCTTCCTCTCACTTACATCAAGCGATACTTTGGGTGCGTTTGTGCCAATCCCAAGGTTCCCTGCTGTATCAAGCCTCATTGTCTCCACCCCCGCGTTGAAGAACCGCAAGTTCCCATCGTTTGCCCCGGCGTACTCTTCAGGAGTGATGTACGTCTCTTGATCCGCGCTCTTTACTCCACCAAGAGATCCCCAAGTGTCTCCGGCTCCAAAGCCTTCAAAGTTTGAGGAAGTGGTGTTAAAGCGAATGTAGCCGACTTCGGGTACACTTGGGCGCTCAGTGGTTTCACCGCTTGGGATGGCAATAGCATCCTTCCTTTCACTAACATCGAGCGACACTTTGGGTGCGTTTGTGCCAATTCCAAGGTTTCCGACGGTATCAAGCCTCATAGTCTCCACCCCCGCGTTGAAGAACCGCAGGTTCCCATCATTTGCACCCGCGTACTCTTCAGGAGTGATGTACGTCTCTTGATTCGCGCTCTTTACTCCACCAAGAGATCCCCAAGTGTCTCCGGCTCCAAAGCCCTCAAAGTTAGAGGAAGTGGTGTTGAAGCGAATGTAGCCAACTTCGGGTACACTTGGGCGCTCATTGGTTTCACCGCTTGGGATGGCAATAGCATCCTTCCTTTCACTAACATCGAGTGATACTTTGGGTGCGTTTGTGCCAATTCCAAGGTTTCCGACGGTATCAAGCCTCATAGTCTCCACCCCCGCGTTGAAGAACCGCAAGTTCCCATCGTTTGCTCCCGCGTACTCTTCAGGAGTGATGTACGTCTCTTGATTCGCGCTCTTCACTCCACCAAGAGATCCCCAAGTGTCTCCGGCTCCAAAGCCCTCAAAGTTAGAGGAAGTGGTGTTGAAGCGAATGTAGCCAACTTCGGGTACACTTGGGCGCTCATTGGTTTCACCGCTTGGGATGGCAATAGCATCCTTCCTTTCACTAACATCGAGTGATACTTTGGGTGCGTTTGTGCCAATTCCAAGGTTTCCGACGGTATCAAGCCTCATAGTCTCCACCCCCGCGTTGAAGAACCGCAAGTTCCCATCGTTTGCTCCCGCGTACTCTTCAGGAGTGATGTACGTCTCTTGATTCGCGCTCTTCACTCCACCAAGAGATCCCCAAGTGTCTCCGGCTCCAAAGCCTTCAAAGTTGGAAGAAGTGGTGTTGAAGCGAATGTAGCCAACTTCCGGTACACTTGGCCGCTCATTGGTTTCACCACTTGGGATGGCGATTGCATCCTTCTTATGACCGGCATCAAATGTCACTCTAGGTGCATTTGTTCCAACACCAATTAATCCCTCCCCTGTTATCACAAAGCTCGTTGCACCATCCGAAAGCGCTATCTCGAGCGCGTTTGCATTTAAGTTATCTTGTCGTATGTAAACGGCCGATTGATTTGAGCTGATTGGGTTATGGACATAGACTAGCCCTTTTACTTGTCCCGAGGGAATGGTTGTACCAAAGGATCCGAATGCTGTTTGGCCACCATCTTGAATGAAAAACACAACATTCCCGTCATCCATGACTTGCATGATGTTTTCGGTGCCTTTTTGATCAACTACGAGTGCTGGACCCGTGCCATCGTTTATGACCAAAAACTGGTCCGTATTGCAAGAGAACGTGTTCATCACAAAAAATTCCCCCCGTACCCGTAAGTTGCCGTCGACCGATAAGTCATTGATATTTGTAAGATTAAAGCCGTTTAGTGTAATATTGCTTCCCGACACGGGCATGATTGTGTTCGTGTATATCGGACCATCAATGAAGCCTAGGTTTTGAAGAGTCAATCCAGACATGTTTAATGTTCCTATGTCATTCGCAATGGTGTTGGTGTACAGAGGGCCATCGATACGTCCTAGATTCGAGATAGTCAAGCCCGATAAATTCAAAGAACCTGTGTCATTCGAGATTGTATTTGTGTACAATGCACCATCGATGAGGCCTAAGTTCGAAAGACTCAATCCTGACATGTTCAAAGAACCTGTGTCATTCGCAATGGTGTTTGTGTACACAGGGCCATCGATGCGACCTAGGTTCGAAAGAATTAAGTCAGACATGTTCAAGGTACCTATGTCATTGGCGATAGTGTACACTGAAAACGTATTTACATTGGAAATACTTGATTGATTGAAGTCAATCGCGTCAATACCTAGCGGAGCACTTATGCTGATCGTTTCGATGGGTGCCATAGAAATGGCATTTGATCCAGGGAGGCTATCAATTTGCCCAACAACTAATGAATTCACATTTGAAACACTTGATCCCATGAAGTTTATTGCTTCAGTACCCGCACTGCTGATATTTTGCACATGCACGATTGATGTAGAAAAATCGAGTGTGCCGTTTGAGCTCGTGAGGTCATTGACTATAAGCTTGACATTAGAGAAAGTTGAACCATTTACATCAATGATGTTAGTCTCTGTACCCGAAATGATGCTGTTGATCACCACGGCTCTCGTGCTTGCAGTGATTTTGTTGACTATGATCTCATCCACATTTGACATCACGATCCCAGAGAAATCGATTTGTCCCGAGGTTGCATCAATCCGCTCGACGTGAAGCAAGCTTACATTCGAGAGCTCCATACTCGATAGATCAAGTGTGTCATCAGATGAGGTGATTTTAGAAACATTTAACGGAGTCGTTATATTTAATACCCTCCCCTCTGTGCCGATAGCATTACTTGTGCCTATAATATCGCTCACATACAACCTTGAAACATTAGAGAGCTCTTTGTATGATACATTGATTGCAATATTTTTGCTCGTGATCTCATCGACAATGACAGCCCTTGTGTCAATTATCTGATTAGCCATTGTTATAACGGAATTCGCATCGCCAAGTATGTTCGTCACTTGAAGCGTAGCGACATTTGACAGATTTTTATACGAAAAGTTGATGTCTCCCGTCGAGCTATTGGTAGATACTTTGTCGACTAAAAGAACGTTGTCGGCAAAGTCAATCTCTCCTCCAACCGAAGAGATGCTTGATGCAACAATGCGCTCAGCAAATATATCGCCTACGTTTGAAAGCACGGATGCTTCGAAGTTTATTGTGCCTGAATTTGCAGTTATGGATTCAACAGTTAGCCGGGACATGTTAGACACCTCGGTTCCAACAAAATCGATGGACCCATCGGTTCCCACCACATCAGAAACAATGATGCGATGCACATTAGACAACGTATTTGCCGAGAAATCAATGGTCGAATTTGCATCATCAAGCGATTTTATGGTGCTCGTTGCAAATGTCGATGTAATCGAAACAACCCCGGCATAGGGTCCATTTAAATTAGTAATCTCGGCGATTGATAATGCTGCTGATGACTCGATAACTCCAGTATCACTTTCAAGATTAACAACAGATAGTGTAGATACATTTGACATTCGGAGGCCCGTGAAGTCAATCGTGTCGCCCGTATCTGATCGAATGGTCTGTGTTACAATGTCCGGTATGCGCACATTTGATAAAAAGCTTCCACCAAAATCGATTGCTTTAGATTGGTCAAGTGCCACAATCTTTTGTGTTCCTGAGAGCGCTAGCTCGTTAACATTCGACAACATGCGGCCGGTTACATCAATACGATCTGAGTCCGATGTGATCGATGTCGTAATGACCGCGTTCACATTTGACAAAGTCCGATAAGACATGTCAATAGCAACTTGGTCCGATGTGATCTTTTCGAGTTTAAGAGGAACACGGACTTCAATAGTCCCGGGACCATCAAGATTGTCTGTAAAGAGTGTGCTCACATTGCTCAAGGCTTTATGGGATACATTGATAGATTGACCCAGGTCGTTCGTCAAAATGGGCGCGTCAAGCTTATATGCAGAGAGAGTGCCTTTGAGATCAACTGCATCTTCTCGAACTTCCATCATGTCATATCCATGAATGGACGTTCGCAAGTTGCCAAAGCTCGTTGTAAAAAGACCTGTTTGCGGAAAGTTGCTAAATGAGAACGAAGGCACAGCGGCAGATCCATTATCCCGCACCAAAATACGACGGGCCTCAAGCGTGCTCACATTGCAAAAGGAGTTATCATTAAACTCGAGCTTCGCGCCTGTATTTTCCGGTGCCGTCATTCCATAAGCGGTAATGAGATTGCCGGCCCCCGAGCCAGATCCGGAGCCAAGGATGAGGTTCTCCGCTTGAATAATGCCTTTAACGACTAGTAGGCGATTTGCGGGAACGGAAGATGGATCAGTTCCAATACCAAGGCGCCCATCTTCGCTAATGATGATAGAGTCGTTTGATGCACCTATAGAGACCCTCAATATTTCGCCACCTCCAAGACTCGCTTCTGGCTCGTGAATATGAATGCGGGCAGATGGCATGGCCGTGCCGAATCCGATGTGCCCTTCGCGATCAAACACAATAGGAACATTTGAGGGGCTCGTGCTCTCCATGATCATCATGGGCTCGTTGCAAATCGAATGAAGGTGGAATGTTGCTAACGGATTCATCGTGCCAAAGCCGACTTCACCGCCATCCTTTATGAACATGACCGTGCGTTCATCGTCTTTGACTTGCATGATATCGTTTACACCTGTTTGTGACACAATGAGCGCAGGCCCTGTGCCATCGTTAATGATTTGCAGTTGATCCGTATTTATAGTAGTCGTTTGATCCACCACAAACTGACCTGTTATAGTGAAGGTCCCGTCGATGGTCAAGTCGTGAAGACCAGTTACATCCGCGCCACCGAAGGATACTGTATCCCCCGTTTGACCGATGATAATGTCATAGTCATTGGAAGCCATTGGAGCATGTGCACGGATCCCAACACCGCCATTAGAAGACACTTCGAGT
>Ga0209230_10001070_pt1 | contig 10944 bp, 9 predicted proteins | sample LakOntMetagenome_FD_187467 | JGI IMG/M metagenome (GOLD analysis project Ga0209230, IMG submission 187467) | Freshwater and sediment microbial communities from Lake Ontario - Sta 18 epilimnion Metagenome (SPAdes) (version 2) | ecosystem: Environmental > Aquatic > Freshwater > Lentic | place... | reverse complement strand
CTTCGAAGAAGAGTGGCTTGCCATCTTTCCAGAGTGATTGGTGAACGTGCATACCTGAGCCGTTATCTCCGAAGAGTGGCTTTGGCATAAATGTTGCGGTCTTGCCGCCTTCCCAAGCAACGTTGCGGATGATGTACTTAAACTTCATCAACTCATCGCCTGCTGTGAGAATATCTGTAAAGCGGTAGTTAATCTCCATCTGGCCAGCTGTTCCGACCTCGTGGTGTGAACGCTCTACCAAGAGACCTGCACGACCGAGCTCCATCACCATCTCATCGCGAAGATCAGCAAATTGATCTGTTGGCGAAACAGGGAAGTAGCCGCCCTTAACGCGTGTGCGATATCCGCGGTTAGGTGTTCCATCTGGATCTGCAACGATGCCTGTATTCCATGCACCCTCATATGAATCGATGTGGTGATAGGCCTCGTTGATGCCTGTCTTAAATCGGATTGCATCGAAGATGTAGAACTCGGCTTCTGGTGCGAAGAATGCCTGGTCTGCGATACCTGTTGACTTCAAGAACTCAACTGCCTTCGCTACAACGCCACGTGGGTCGCGTGAGTATGGAGTGTCATCTGAAGGGTTGTGCACAGAGAAGATAATGACGAGAGTCTTCTCAAGACGGAATGGATCGATATATGCAGATGATGGAACTGGAAGGAGCTTCATATCTGATTCATGGATTGACTGGAATCCACGGATAGAAGAACCATCAAACATCAGACCATCTGTAAAGACAGCTTCATCGAATGATTCAACTGGAACGTTGAAGTGGTGCTGAATACCAGGAAGGTCTGTAAAGCGAACGTCGATAAGTTTGACGTCTTCCTTCTTGATATAGGCAAAGATCTCGCTTGAGTTCTTAAACATAAGTGGGACTCCCAATAAGTCGCGCAAAAGTTTGCGATTGGCGAAAGGCTCGACTTTGAGCATTTCTATGTGGCAGAGCCTATGGCTTGATGGGTTACAACGGCTATTTTCAGTGTTACGCCCATGTTACAAAGTTTGGGTAACAAATCGACCAGGTCGCCTCAGATAGGTAGGCTAACCACATGTATCCACGCATAAGCCAGGGTCGACGCATGCTCGGAATAGCCCTTGATTGGCTAGCTGCCTATGCCATCACCCTCGGATTCTTCGCAGGTGGGGGAGACTTCTTAGAGCGCAGCCGTGGGGTGGGCGGAACCGTCCTTCTAGTGATGGCCCTTCAGTATCTGATTCTGGTGAGCTTCGGCGGCTCATCCTTCGGTCACAGATTGGTCGGACTCAAGGTGATTCGATTTAGCGACGGGGGAACGGCTTCACCGGTACAGGTACTAATTCGAACCGTTCTGATGATCATCATCATTACCGCAATTACATTTGATGAAAATGGTCGCGGCGTCAATGAGCGTTTATCCAATACCGTCTTAGTGCGACGATAAAAAGATTATTTGATCTTTACGCCCTTAGGCATTGGACCCTTAGGAATAGGTAGCGACATTCCACCTACAGCCTTCAGGCGCATGCGAAGTTCGCGCATCTGGTGAGCTGAGAGCTTCTTAGGTAGTTTAGCCATATGTTTCTGCAATTTTTTCAGTGGAACCTGACCTGCGCCATCTCCAACGATAATTTCAGTAATTGGTGCACCTGGGGCAAAGCGCTCTGATTTCTTACGCTCATCAGCAATCATCTGACGAACAGCAGATGAGCCTTCACCAGTAAGAACGATTCCAGCACGCCCAACGCTGCGGTGGACCATATCTTGATTTCGATTGACTGCAACTGCTGGCGTTGTAGTCCAGCCTTTGCGAATCGCCATCAATACAGATGCGCCTGCACCGATCTGTCCTTCGATTGATGCATATGCAGCAGAGCCCGCTATACGAGTAAAGATAACGAGTGCAATGATGATTGAGGTAAGAAGTCCAAGGACTCCGGCATAAATTGGATGGTCTGTGAGAACGCCGATTGTTGTGGCGATTGCAACGACTGTGACAACTACACCTGCAAGTAAGAGGCCAATCCAAGGTTTTACTGATTTAGTGATTGCATAAGCATCACGGAATTCCTTGAATCGCTTTGTCTTGACCTTATCTTCTTTATTCTTAGCCATGTCCGTTAGTTTAGGGGAGCAGGCGCAGTACCACCAAGACGAACCGGCGCCCAGCGCTGACCTTGATGTGAATCTGGATACTTTTCTTGGACCTCATGGAGCATCTTCAGCATGGCGGAGCGAAGTAGCGCCTCACCCGCATCCACATCACTATCTTTTTCAAAGAAGATTGGTTCGCCAAATGTGACAGAGATCGGCACACCGCGCTGACGTAGATTGCGCTTGACCTTCTTGGTCCAGAGTCGCTGAGAGCCCCAGATGATTGTTGGAATAACTGGAACTCCGGCACCTTGTGCCAATCGAACAGCGCCGCTCTTTAACTCTTTGATCTCGAAGGAGATCGAGATGGTTCCTTCAGGAAAGATGCCAACGATTTCCCCGTCGCGAAGAGCGCGTAGCGCCGCCACAAATGAAGCCGATCCATTAGAGCGATCAACATTGATGTGATGCATTCCGCGCATAAGAGGTCCTGCCAATTTATTGTCGAAGATCTCCTTCTTCGCCATGAAGCGCACATAGCGTTTCATTGGAAGTGCCGCGGTTCCGACTAATGCAAAATCCAGATAACTAATGTGGTTCATTGCAAGAACTGCGCCACCATGTTTCTCATCAGGAAGATTTTCCTGTCCTTGAAAATCAAACTTTAAATCTAACGCTCTCCAGAAAGCTTTAACTGCGCCGATAACTGGGGGATAGACGAGTTCAGCCATTGAGGGCGCGCTTTTCCTGAGCCTGCTTATAAAGACGTCCGGCTCGGTAGGAAGAGCGAACTAGTGGCCCGCTCATAACTCCACTGAAGCCGATATCTTCCGCCTTCTTCGCGAGATCAACGAACTCATCTGGCTTCACCCAGCGCTCGACGGGATGGTGCTTATTTGTTGGGCGCAGGTATTGCGTAATCGTTATCAAGTCGCAACCGGCAGAGTGAAGATCTTCAAGAGCTTGCACAACCTCGGAGATATCTTCACCCATTCCGAGGATGAGGTTTGATTTTGTAATCAGTCCAAATTCGCGAGCCTGGGTAATGACATTGAGCGAACGCTCATATGAGAATGCAGGGCGAATTCGTTTGAAGATGCGAGGAACTGTCTCGAGGTTATGGGCAAATACTTCTGGACGAGAATCAAAGACTTGATTAAGAAGCTCTGGCTTACCGCTGAAATCAGGAGCCAACATCTCGACGCCGGTCACGGGATTGAGCTCGTGCACCTTGCGAATTGTTTCGGCATAGAGCCACGCGCCTTCATCTTCGAGGTCATCGCGAGTAACACCGGTAATCGTTGCGTACTTCAACCCCATTGATTGGACCGATTCTGCAACACGACGTGGCTCGTCCCGATCGAGTTCTTCTGGCTTACCGGTATCGATATTGCAGAAGTCGCAACGACGGGTGCAACGGTCTCCACCGATAAGGAAAGTTGCTTCCTTATCCTCCCAACATTCAAAGATATTTGGACAAGCTGCCTCTTGGCAGACGGTATGCAGTGACTCGGTCTTCACTAAGGTGCGAAGACGCGTGTATTCAGGTCCCATATTGGCGCGGGTCTTAATCCATTCAGGTTTACGTTCGATCGGCGTCTCGGCATTACGGGCTTCAATGCGAAGTAGCTTGCGGCCATCTGGTGCGATTGTCATGCGCTCACCTTTGTTAGTGCTTCATATAAATGCTTCTCTACTACGGGGGTAACTTCTTCGATAGTGATTGCGCGATTGAGTTCGCGTTCGAGCGATGTCACAGCGGCATCTGAAATTCCGCAAGGAACGATTGCATCGAAAGCCGTGAGATCTGGATTTACGTTTAAAGCAAAGCCATGCATTGATGTTCCGGATGCAACGCGAATGCCGATGGCGGCAATCTTTCGTTCGCCTTTCTCATCAACGATCCAGACGCCAGAGCGACCGGCTACTCGAACTCCGTTGATTCCAAAATCTTTACAGACTCCGATGAGACCCGCTTCAATCTCGCGGACGAAACCAACGAGCTCGTGTGGATTGCTCAGGCGCACAATTGGATAACCCACGAGCTGTCCTGGGCCATGCCAGGTGATCTTTCCGCCTCGGTCTACATCGAGAACCTTGGCGCCATTTCCAGGACGCTCTTCATCCAAAGTCCGCTTTCCGGCGGTATAGATAGATGGGTGCTCTAGGAGAATTAAAGTATTGGCACGCTTTCCGGCGGCGACCTCGCTATGGATGGTCCGTTGGATTGCTAGGGCATCCTCATAATCGACCAGGCCACTTCGTTGAAGGGCTAATGGAGACGAGTCTAAAACCGGCACCGGGTAAGCCTAAAGGTAGACTCCCGCCCATGCTAATCAAGAATAAAAAGCCCGTTTCCGTTGCCGTTTTAGTCGTTATCGGCTGGTTCCTGATAACCGGCATCTTTGGCCCACTCTTTGGCAAGCTCACTAGCGTCCAAGAGAATAACAACTCGTCATTCCTACCTAAGGGCGCAGAGGCGACCTTGGCCGCAGATGAGATTGCAAAATTTGCCGGCGATGCATCATTTAACTTTCCGACCTTAATTCTTCTTGAAGGTGAGGCGACACCTGCCGCTATTCAGGCAATCAATGCGCACCTCACTGCGGTCGGTGCGCTGACTCTCGATGGCACGCCAGCGAAGATTGGTGACTATCTTGTTAAGGGCGAACCAATTACCGCATTTCCGTCCCAAGATGGAAAGGCAATCCTCGTCAACGTTCCATTGAACGGCGAATCTATCTCCGAACTTCTCCCTAACGAGAAGCCGGTGCTTCCAGCAGTAGTAGAAGCTCTTCGCGAAGATATTGCTGATATCGCTAAGGCTCAGGGTTTAACTCCATATGTAACCGGTCCTGGCGGTTTGCTGGGTGACCTCTTTGAAGCATTTGGAACTCTCGATTCAACGCTTCTCTTAACAACACTCGGTGTTGTCGCAATTATTCTTATCGTGGTCTATCGATCACCAGTGTTGTGGATTATTCCTCTGCTCACATCACTCTTCGCGCTATCAACAGCAGGCGGAATCATCTACCTTCTCGCTAAGGCAGATATCATCGATGTCGACGGCCAATCACAAGGAATTCTTTCGGTACTTGTAATCGGTGCAGCAACGGATTACGCACTTCTTCTTATCGCGCGTTATCGCGAAGAACTTCACCTGCATGAGAATCGTTTTGATGCGATGCGTGCTGCTTACAAGGGCGTCTGGGAGCCAATCCTGGCATCAGGTGCAACTGTTGCAATCTCTCTGATGATGCTGCTCTTTAGTCAGTTGACTAACACTGCAAGCCTCGGGCCAATTGGTGCCATCGGAATCGTTGTCTCTGTCATCACGATTTTGACACTCTTGCCAGCGCTCCTAGTTCTCTTTGGTCGTTGGATTTTCTGGCCGCGTAAGCCGCTCAATGATGGTGATGATCACGTTCTCTCAGGCACCTGGTCAAAGGTCTCAAATTCGATTGGACGCAATCCTCGTAAGGCTTGGGTAATTACCAGCATTGTGCTCCTTGCTTTCGCATTCAACTCAACAACTCTCAAGGCAGATGGACTTGGCACGGTTGACTCATTTACCGGTAATCCAGAGTCAGTAGTTGGTCAAAAGCTTCTTCTGAAGCACTTCCCAGGTGGAGAAGGCGATCCAACCCAGATTGTTGTCTCTCAGGGTAAAGCTGATGCAGTGATTGCTGCAGTCAGTAAGGTCAAGGGCGTCTCCGACGTTGCCTATGCAGTCGATCCAATGACACAGAATGTAAAGGTTGTTGGCGGCAAGGTGATTATCAATGCAACGCTAGATCAAGCTCCAGATAGCGTTGAAGCCGGTGAATATGTTACGCCGATACGCGAAGCAGCAAAGAGCGCTGATGCATCCGCACTTGTTGGTGGAACATCTGCTACTTACTTCGATGTTCGAACTGCAAATGATCGAGACAATAAGACGATTATTCCAATCATCTTATTTGTCATCACCCTCATCCTTGGTCTCCTCCTCCGAAGCATTCTAAGCGCTGTGGTTCTCTTGGGAACGGTTGTGCTCTCTTACTTTGCAACGCTGGGAGTATGTGCGCTTGTCTTCAACCACATCTTCGGCTTTGAAGGCGGGGATACGTCTTTCCCACTCTTCGCTTTTATCTTCTTAGTTGCACTCGGAATCGACTACAACATCTTCTTGATGACTCGTGTTCGTGAAGAGTCCGCCAAAATTGGTACTCGTGCAGGTGTAATCAAGGGCGTGACTGTGACCGGTGCTGTAATTACTTCAGCCGGTATCGTCTTGGCTGCAACCTTCGCAGTGCTTGGGCTATTGCCGCTTGTTCCGCTGGCTCAACTCGGCTTCGCGGTTGGTTTCGGCGTTCTGCTCGACACAATCATTGTGCGCTCGATTCTTGTGCCGGCTATGGTGCATGAGATCGGTCCAAAGATCTGGTGGCCTTCGAAGCTTCAGAATAAGTAAGAGTTCATGTCATATGTAGTTATTGGTGGCGGTCTTGCAGGTATCAGCGCAGCGCTGACCCTGCAAGATGCCGGTGAATCAGTAGAACTCTTCGAGGCATCCGATGACCTCGGAGGACGAGTTCGTTCGGATTACATTGATGGCTACATCCTCGACCGTGGCTTTCAACTTATCAACTCAGGCTACTCAGAACTCAAGCGTTTAAAGGTCATCTCTGAAATCGATTTCTGTAAAGCTGATAGAACAATCGATGTCGTTACACCATTTGGAATCTCATCGATTGGGGACCCCCGGATTCATCCCTTTGCGGCGATCAACTCACCTCTCGGCTCTCTCTCAGAGAAGATTGCGGTGCTGAAGTTTGTGGGGGATAAGCCCAATGGCGAGATATCTCTTCGCGATGCGCTTCTTGCCTCTGGGACTGGTGACTTGTACGAGAATGTTTTGAAGCCCTTCTTACGGGGCGTTTTTCTCACCGATCTCGAGAATATTGATAGCTCATATGGCCGCGAAATCATCAAAAGCTTTGTGCTGGGAGACTCTGGATTACCTCGCGCCGGAGCTGGTGCGCTCACTGAAGCGTTGGGCGCAAGAATCGAGAACGTCAACCTCAACTCTCGGGTCGAATCGATTGCTGATTTTGCTGGCAAGAAAATCATTGTGGCAACAAGCTCTGCGGTCGCTGCAAAGTTACTGAATAAAACTGATTTAACTAATCACACATCAAGCTTTACTTGGTATCACTCGATTCCGGTAGGGGTCGTGAAGTCCAAGCGCCTACGTGCAACTAGTACGGCAAATCCAATCCTAAACTCAATCGCAGTCAGCAACATTGTTTCGCAGTACGCGCCAGCAGATAAGACTTTGATCTCGTCGACCTCATTGGTTCAACTCAGCGATGAGCAAGCGCTTAACGAGATTGCCAAGTTCTGGCAGCTTTCGCCAAGTGATTTCTCTTTAGTGAAGCGATATGAAATCCGTGATTCATTGCCAATATTTAGACCTGGTGCAGGTGGTCTCACAACATCTCGTTCGCAAGAGAATGTATTTATAGCTGGAGATTACCTAACAGCTGGCTCACAGAATGGTGCGCTGCTATCGGGTCGCCTGGCGGCGCTGGAGTCACTCGCTCACTAATGCAGTGAGCGCATTGGTGATGTGTGGGTAATCCCATTCAAAACCAGCATCAGTCAGAGCTTGCGGCATGACCTTCTTAGATCCAAGAATCTCGCTCGAGAAACCACCGAGTGCAACCTTGAGCGCAATGCCCGGAGCTGGGAAGAGCGCAGGACGATGCATAGCGCGCGCAAGAGCTGATGTAAATTCCTGATTAGTTACTGGGTTCGGCGCAGTGAGGTTTACTGGACCTGAAATGTCATGATCGAGAATAAATGTGATTGAGCGAATGAGATCGTGCAAGGTAATCCAAGACCACCACTGCTTGCCATTGCCCATCTTGCCGCCAAGGCCAAAGCGAAAGAGCGGCAGCATCTTGCCGAGCGCGCCGCCTGTTGGATCGAGAACGAGACCGGTACGAATCTTTACGGTGCGAGTGTTCTGTGCAAGATCTGCGGCACCTTCCCATTCGCGACAGACCGCCGCAAGAAAGTCATCGCCACACTTATCTGATTCAACAACAGCGCGGTTTCCTGACTCTCCATACCAACCAATTGCACTAGCTGAGATAAATACATCTGGCTGTAACTCTGTGACTGCATTGGCAATCGTTGTTGTACCCATGAGGCGGGAGTTAAGAATCTCTGCCTTGTATTTTCTGCTCCAACGCTTATCGCCAACTCCGGCGCCTGCTAAATGGATGATGGCATCAACGCCGCGAAGCGCTTCGAGATCAACAAAATCTGTCTTAGGGTCCCATTGCACTTCATCAGGAGAGACAGGAGCGCGGCGAACAAGTCGCTGAACTGTGTGTCCCTCACTCTTGAGATGTCCAACTAGGGCTGAACCAATCAGGCCAGATGCACCGGTAATCGCGATGCGCTGTGGGGTGCTCAAACTAGAGACCTAGATCGGCTTCGAATGCGCCGCCTTCTAGTCGCTCTTTGAGAGTAACAAGGAAGCGAGCAGCATCTGCGCCATCAACAACACGGTGATCATATGAGAGACCGAGATAGACCATGGAACGAATCGCAATTGACTCTCCGCCATCATCGCCCTTAACAACCATCGGACGCTTTACAACAGCGCCAAGACCGAGGATTGCAACCTGTGGCTGATTAATGATTGGAGTATCAAAGAGCGCGCCGCGTGAACCAGTGTTGGTCAATGTAAACGTTCCGCCACCGAGCTCATCAGGAGTTACCTTGTTATCGCGTGTGCGAGCGGCGAGATCTGCAATCTTGCGAGCAACTCCACCCATATTGAGATCGCCAGCGTTATGGATTACTGGAACCAAGAGGCCGCGCTCTGTATCGACTGCAACGCCAAGGTGCTCTGCACCGTGGTAAATGATCTGGTCGCCTTCGACTGAAGAGTTAAGAACTGGATGCTGCTTTAACGCTTCACAAGCAGCAACTGCAAAGAATGGAAGGAACGAAAGCTTGACGCCTTCACGAGCTTCAAATGTTGCCTTTGAGCGATCACGCAGTCGCGCAATCTTTGTGACATCTACTTCAATCACAGTTGTGAGTTGAGCAGAAACCTGTAGAGACTCAACCATGCGGGCAGCAATTACTTTGCGCAGTCGTGACATTGTCACAGTGGTTCCGCGTAGTGGAGATGCTGCGATGACAGGAGCTGCTGCACGAGGTGCCTGTGAAGCAGGAGCAGCTGCGATTGGTGCAGCTGAATGAGGCGCCGCTGCCTGAACATCTTCACGACGAATTCGTCCGCCGATTCCGGTGCCCTTAACAGCTGCAAGGTTAACGCCGAGATCATTAGCAAGCTTACGAACAATAGGAGTCACATAAGCATCTGCTGGTTGCGAGAGCGGAGCTGTCGGTGCAGCAACAGGCGCTGGAGGAGGTGTTGCAGGTGCAACGACAACTGGGGCAGCCTGGACTGGGGCAGCCTGGACTGGAGAAGGTGGTGGAGTAACAGGTGCAACTGGAGCGGGTGCTGGTGCTGGTGCAGCCGGTGCTGGTGTTGCGGCGACTGCGCCTCCTGCTGCTCCGACGAGTGCAAGGCGAGCACCAACTGGAACTGTTGTATCTACTGGAACATCAATTGCTAGTAGAACACCGGCGACTGGTGAAGGAATCTCAGTATCGACCTTGTCGGTAGAAACTTCGAGGAGCGCCTCATCGACTGCAACAGAGTCGCCAACGTTCTTAAGCCAACGTGTCACAGTTCCTTCAGAGACAGATTCACCGAGCGCTGGCATTGTGATGACAGTTCCGGCAGATGTAGCTGCAGGCGCAACAGGGGCAGGAGTTTGAACAACTGGTGGTGTAACTGGCGCTGGTGCTTCTACGACAACGGGAGCGACCGGTGCTGGTGGGGGAGTTGGAGCAGCTGCCGCAGGTGCAGGAGCTGAAGCACCTGCGCTATCTGCGATGACTGCTAGTTCTGCGCCGACTGGCACAGTCTGGTCTACGCCAACAACAATCTTCTGAAGAATGCCGGCAACAGGTGAAGGGATCTCGGTATCGACTTTATCGGTTGATACTTCGAGGAGTGGTTCATCCATTGCGACATGGTCGCCCTCAGCCTTGAGCCAACGTGTGACGGTTCCTTCGCTGACTGATTCACCAAGTGCTGGCATCGTTACTGAAAATGTCATCTGATTTTCTCCTCTATACCTTTAACTAATTCTTAACCGTGGGCGTGAAGTGGCTTGCCAGCGAGGGCCATATGAGCCTCACCCATCGCCTCGGACATTGTTGGGTGTGCATGAAGAAGAGGCGCTACATCATCTGCAGTTGCCTCCCAGTTAAAGATCAATTGAGCTTCTGCAAGAAGCTCGCCGACGCGTGCTCCGACCATGTGGATTCCAAGTACTGGACCATTCTTCTGAGCAATAACCTTGATAGAACCTGCAGTCTTAAGAATCTGCGCCTTACCATTTCCAGCGAGGTTGTAATCAACTTCGACGACGTCGTAACCGCGCTCCTTTGCTACCTTAGTCGAGAGACCAACGGATGCGACCTCTGGCTCTGAATAGGTAACACGTGGGACGCCATCATAATTAATGGGACGTGGGTTAAGTCCTGCGATGGTCTCGGCGACGAGGATTCCCTCTTGGAATCCAACGTGGGCAAGTTGCAAGGTAGGAATGATGTCGCCGACAGCGAAGATGCCAGGCACATTTGTGCGGCAGTGGTCATCGACCAAAACATATCCACGATCCATTGCAATTCCAGCTTCTTGGTAACCGATGCCATCGGTAACCGGTCCGCGACCAATAGAGACGAGCAAGATTTCAGCAGTGAATTCGCGACCATCTTCCAGAGTTACTGT
>Ga0209230_10001069_pt1 | contig 10948 bp, 9 predicted proteins | sample LakOntMetagenome_FD_187467 | JGI IMG/M metagenome (GOLD analysis project Ga0209230, IMG submission 187467) | Freshwater and sediment microbial communities from Lake Ontario - Sta 18 epilimnion Metagenome (SPAdes) (version 2) | ecosystem: Environmental > Aquatic > Freshwater > Lentic | place... | reverse complement strand
AAAAAAATAAAGCCCCCACCCCTAGCCGATATTTTTTGAACAAAACTGAACAATTCGAATTCGAATTGTTTTTGAAAAAAAAAAACTGAAAACGGAAAACGGAAAACGGAAAACGGAAAACGGAAAACGGAAAACGGAAAACGGGAGAAACGGAAAGCGTGAACGAAGCAAAGGGGAAAGGAAAAACCCGGAGCGGGCAAAAAAGGGCAAAAAAGTAAAAATGCCGCGCGTCTCGCTCGCGCGGAAGACGTGCCAGCAAAGCGTGACGTTCGACGCGCCGGCGTCGACGGGCGCCGTGCGCACGAGCGTTCGGTTCGGCTCGCTGTGCATCGAAGTCTCGTCGGACGCGACGGCGCCGGTTGCGGCGGCGCAAATTGCGGTCGTCGAGCCTGCGGTGATCGCTCGACCGGCGCCCGCCGAGCAACAAGCGCCCGTGGCGTACGCGTCTGTGTGCGCGAGCCGAGTCTGCTGGCACTGCGCGGACTGCGTCGCGCACGTCGACGCGAAACGGCTCCCCGTGGCGTACAACGCCATCCGGAGGCTGTTCCGGTTCGAGGGGTTCTTTTGCGCGTGGGAGTGCGTGCGCGCGTACTCGCACGCGCTCGACTCTGACGGCGTCGGGAAGCGCGCGTCGATGCTCACGTTGCTGCACATGCAGCTCTACGACGACGCGATCGGGAAGGTCGGAATCGCGCCGCCGAGGGCGGAGTACGCCGTGTTCGGCGGGCACATGGAGTACGAGCGCGCGCGCGAGGGCCACGACGCGACGCTCAACGAGCGGCCGTTCACCGCGAGGCTTGCCGCGCGCGCCATCTCGGGACACGGGGGCGATTGGTTCGCCGTCGAGCCGGGCCCAGAGTCGAGAGAGTCAAGGGCGGAGTGAAAAGACGCCGCCTATTGGGGCCCTTTTTTGGGGCCCGCCTGTTAGCTCCTTTTAGGCTTTCCTGTTCGTGTTTCTCGGCGGGCGCGCGGCACATTTCATTTCTTTTAGGCCGCACGTTTACAAATAAAAACCGCTGCTTACTGCGTGACAAAGAGGGTTCTCCCCTGGCCAAAAAAAAAACCAAAACGCAAAAAAGGGGCCCTAAAAGGTTCCAAAGGGATCCAAAGACAAGACCTCGAAAGGACCTCGAAAAGCCCGAAGCCCCTCAGTCGCCCTTCACACCACAAAGAAAAAGAAACGGAAATTGAACAAGAAAAAGAAAAGAAAATGAGCGTCCAGCGACAGCACGCGGTGCACATGCTGCGGTACTTAGGCGTGACGATGACGGGCCGGATGCGGAAGACGGTCGCGCTCACGATGCTCCTCGCTGTATACGCCGCGCGCAGGATCCAGCGGTGGTTCCGCAGGCGCACGCAGGTCAACGAGGGTTGTCCGATTAGCCTCGACCGCGTGCGGTACCCGTACGTGAGCCTCCGGACGACGCGGATGGCGTTCGTCCGATACAACATCCTCCCGTTCCACGAGTACCTGTGCTCGCACGGTGGCGGCGTGGTGCGCGAGCCGACCACGAACACGCCGATCTCGCCGCGCACGATGCGCCGGATCGTCCGGCGCTTGCACGCGTACGGGTACACGATCCGACCGGCGGGCTCGAGCCCCGTCGCGTCGGTGGTCGAGTGCCTCGAGAACGTGGTCGACACGCTCATGACCGAGGCCCTCGACGACGACGCCGCGTTCACGGACGAGGGATTCCAGGAGTGGGCGGGCAACTTGGAGCGCGCGATGCTCTCGCTCGCCGCGCACAGCAGGAGCGCCGCGCGGATGAAGCGCGAGCAGTGCCTCGCCTCGTGCCGGTGCACGGGGCTCTGCGTCGAGCGCGTCGGCCTTGGGCTACCCCCCTGCGCGCACGCGGAGACGCGCGCGGTGCTCGGCGCGCTCGTCACGGCCACGACGAGGATGTAGAGAGGAGAGGGGCATTTTCCGTGTCCATTTTTCCTTTTTGGTGCGCTTTGTTGCGCTCTTTTTTTGCTTTTTTCTCGCCTTTGAGGGCATTTGTGCACCGAGCTCACTCTGGCTCGGTTAAAATGCGACAAAGTGGCACGGGGCGCGTCGCCTCTTCGTCTACGGAGCTGGGATCCACACCACCAGCGGGTTCCGCGGGCTCCGCTCGCTCCGTCGGGTCCGTCTGGTCTGCCCGGTCCGTCGAGTCTGCCGGGTCTGCCGGGTCTGCCGGGTCCGACTCGACGACGGCCGCCCTGCGCGAGCTTTCCGCCTTGGCGAGATCCTCGTCGATGCGCTTCTCGAACGCGAGGCGCGCGCCGTCTTGTTGCGCGCGGTGCTCGCGGAGGAGCGTGTCGAGCTGCGCGTCGCTATGCACCTTATCCACGATGAGCTCCGCGTCCGGGTTCCACGCGCACCAGCGGTACATCTCCGCCACGTACACGTCGAACGCGGGGTCGATCGCGTTGACTCGCGCGGCGTGCGCCCTCGCCTCCTCGAGCGTCGCGAAGGCGCCGTAAACGCGGAACCCGCTCGCGTCCGCGCGCTGCGGCGCGGTTGGCGAGACGAAGGAGAGCGCGACGAACATTTGGCCGGGGACTTCGAGTGGGAACGGCGCGAGCTCCATTTATGGTTTAAGTTTTTTTTTTTTTTTTTTTTTGGGAGGGGGGGGAGGTCTTTTTGAGGTCTCCTTTGGGGGTCTTTTGCCTTTTGTGCCTGTCCGCCCCCTTTTCGCGTGCGGCTCGCAACCGCGTTTCGTTGGTTGAGGTCCGGTTTGGAAGGGCCGACTCCTCGCGCCAGCGCGGGCCTGCGTTGGCATGAATTTTCGTCGCGCGCGAAAGCAAAAGGCAAAAAGCAAAAAAAAATCCAAACCGGAATGGGAGACGGGATCGCAACGGTACGCGAGTCGGGGGTGTTCTACCGCGTTTTGACGCGCGTCTCGAGGCAGCCGCTGCAAGTGCGCCTCGCGACGTGCGTCGTCTCGAAGCTCTCGGGCGTGGAGGGCGGCATGCGGCGGCTCATCCTCGAGATCGGCGACGACGCGCACGAGCAGTACGTGCGGCTCAGGGACATCCAGACCACGTCCCAGAAGGCCGTCGAGGACGAGGAGCGCAAGTGCGGGCTGGTTGCCGCGGTCCGTCCGCTCATCCGACCTCCGATCGGGCTACCCGGTTCGCCGCGCATGTCCGTCTCGTGCGTCGGCGCGACGCGCTACTTTGTGCGTGAGGGCGAGAGTGCGAAACCTGTTCCGGCGACGGACGCGGAGATCGTTAGCGGCGCGAGGGTGCACGTCCAGCTCGAGCTCGTCGGTCTGCGGCGCGACGACGACCTTCGGTGGCACTACGACGTCGTGGCGGCGCAGATCATGGTCGTGCGCGATCCCCCGGCGCCGGCGCCAGATGCGCCGTGCTTGCTGATCGTGGACGACACCGAGGCGGAGGAGTGGGAGACGGGGAGCGTCGCGCCCGAGGCGGAGCACCCGATGCTCAGCGCCGCGCTCGCGGACGATGAAGGTCCCGTGGTTCGCGCGAAAAAAACTTAGGGGGCCTTAGGGCCCTTAGGGCCTTAGGGGCCTTAAGGGCCTTAGGAAGCTTAGGGGCTTAGGGGCTTAGCTTAGGGGTTTTTTAAGAAGCGCTTTTTCAAAAGATTGGGCGCTTTTAGGAAGCTCCAAGAAGCGCTTTTGACTGGGCGCCTTTTAATTTTTTAAAGAAGCCGCAGAAGCGCTGTAAGATAGCGCTTACGCGCGCACTTAGTGCGGGCCCCCTTTTCGGTGTTAGACAGCTCGGTTTCTTTCTTTCTTTTTACCTTTTTTTCTTTTCCTTTTTTTCTGTTCTTTTTTCCTTTTCTTTCTTTTTCCACTGCATCTAATTCGGTTTGGAAGGGTCTCAAACTCAAACCAAGAGCTCGGAAACCAAAAAACTCAAACCCAAAAAGAGCAAGGGCAAACCAACAGAGGCAAAAAGAAAGCTCGTCGGCGTTTTTTTTCGGCGCTGCGGGAAAAAAACGGAACTGCCCTTGAGAGAAAAGGAGAGAACCGGCTGAAAGTGCTCGCGAAAAGGAGAGCGACAGGGGGAATACAAAAAAGCCCCGTAAAAAAACTCGATAACCTAACCTCGAAACCCTCGAAATGGAAGCGTTCAAGGACGCGCTGGGCCGTCTTTTCGGCGACAGTAGGGTCGGCGATTGCGAGGCCGCGATTTCGGCAGGCGCGACGCAGTCGTTCGGGTGGCCCGGGTGGTCGATGCCGAAGTGGACGTATAACGTCTCCGGGACCAATCAAGCGACGTCGGATGTCGTTAAGCTGATCGGGAGCTTCCTGAACCCGCCGGTTGGTGGCGGATCGATGGCCGCGCGGGGGAGGTCGATGCTTGCGGGCCTCAAAAACTTAAGCAAGACGGGGTGGGTATTGGTACTGTTGCTCGTTCTGGCGGTGCTCTTCGTGTATTACCAGCTCGACCAGATAGTTTGGCGCGGTGTTTACCGTGGGTTAGATTGGGCTAAACCGAGAAAGCCGGGGAGTGGAACTGCTCTTCTAATTAAAGTTGCATTCAAGGTCCCCCTTAGCGTTGCAGCGGAAACTGTATCTACCGTCGCTCGCGGAGTACAAAGTGTGGCAAGCGGCGTGGGAAGCGGCTTAGGCTCCTCGGTGCGCGGAGCGCGCACCGTGGCCGGCCTCGCGGTGAATTCCGTCCGGGCGGGCGCGAGAGCAGTAAGTAGAGCAGCACTTGGCAACGGAAATCAAAAATTCGGGTCGGATAGTAGCGACTATACCTTGCGCGATGTGGACGAGCTGGCTTTGGGCAGCGACGCGAGTGCGAGTCGTGAGAGTTTGAGCGAGGTCGACTGGAACGCGACGATGCTCGCCGTTCAAGATGCCTGCATCTACGTGACCGATCCCAGCGCGGCCACTGCTACTGCTACTGCTACTACTATTAAGGCCCGCGCGCACGCGCAAAACGCGGTGGCGTACCAGGCCGGTGTGCTCCGTGACGCGATTGTCGTATCGGGCGAGCGTGGTAGTGCGTACATTCAGGTTCGCGACGCGCTCCGCGCGGCGTGGCCATACGCGACAGAAGTGACGCACGCACAAGCGGCGGAGTCTATGCGCAAGACGATAGACATTCTGGTTGAGCGGGCGCAGAGGACGCGAGATGTGATGGTCGGTGCGACTGGCATTGGCCTCGGACAGATCGCACGTCTGCTGCTTCGATCGGCGGCCGGAAAAGAGCACGCGGTTCCGAAGGCGGACTTGGCGTGGAGCGCGCACGTCGAAGACGCGAGGGTCCTTTTGGATTTGCGAGAGGAGAGTGAGAGGGTCACACGGGGAGCAGCATCAGGTGAAGCGAGCGCCGGTCGCGCTAGAGGGTGCATTTTCCCCGTTGCGTGCGATGGTAAAGGTAATTACGCGAGAACTGATAATGCGAGAAAGGCGGGCAATGGTACCGCCACCGCCGGCACTCTGTGCAAGTGCATGAAACTGCCACTCGAGTCGCGACTTTTGTGTCGCGAGCACACAGCCAAGATTCGGGGCAAAATGCAAGAAATGCAAGAAACTTGGGTTGCTTCCCGCGGGACAATCGAGGGCGCGTTGATTGCGTGGCTCGTAGCGGAACTGGCGGGCGGCGAGTTGAAAGACACCGGAATTAAGGAGTCGGACGACGCGGAACGCCAGATGCTCGCGGAAATGCGCGCCGCGTCGCTATGGCTCCCCGCTAAAGCTCGCGAGGTGCCCTCGTTCGGTAAGCCAAGGCGAAACCGTAACCGTCGGCGAGGTAGTAATGCGGCGGAAGTAGCACGCCCGGTGGAAGCAGCTAAGCAAGCTGAAGCTGCGGCGGCTCTTGGAATTGTGGGCACCCAGGTTGCAAGACTCGAAGCCGCTACAGGCGGCCCGGCCGCCGCGAGAGTCGCCACCGTCGCCGCAGGCGCTGTTTCTAAATTTACGCCGGCGGAGGAGGGGTTCATCGAGTATCACAAAGCCAACGGTACCAGCCAAGCCAGCTTAGAGACTGATGTACTCAATAAAAGGGTCTTACGTAAAAAACTCCGCGATCGTTTTTCGAGTGTAAGCGTGCTGAGCGAAGCTGTCGATGGGATTATTGCGGATCTCGAGAAGTGCGAAGAAGAGGCTGAGAGCGGGACGCTCGCGGATGCGACTCGAATCGTGACCTTGTTAGCAAATGCAGACGCTAACCCCCAAACGTCCCCGCGCGTTCTTTTGGGGCTCGCAAACAAGGCGTTCCTAAACGGTATACTCGCGAAGGCACATACAGAGCAGAGCCAGAGCCGCGGGACCGTTTGCGTTCCGGCGGGGACGGTGTGCGCCATGATCAACCGGCACCTCCCCGCGTTCCTTGCGCATCAAGAGCCAGAGAGACACGCGGACCTAGCGGAAGTGGCTGAGTTGCTCGTGGGGGTGATCTCTGCGGTCGAGAGTGGCATCGACGCCGCAAATGATGTCTCGAGTGTGATTGGCGCGCTCAGGGTGGTACAATCGAATGTGCAAGATGTGGGCGGGAATCGGCCCTCTGACGCGCAGGTAGGCGCCTTCATCCAAGCACTAGAGCACATATCGACATGCACGATACTGTATTGCGAGCGTGAAGGAGGGGAAGGTGGCCAGGGAGGCCTGCCTGACCTGCTTGGGGGTCTCGCGTCTCTAGGGTCGAGCAGGTGTAGACTTGCTGTCGCGTGGCTCTCTGCGAAGCTCGTGAAACCTGTCGCTAGCCCGGCTGGCGATTCCGGTTCTACTGATCCTACTGCTCTTTCTTCCGCATTCGGCATTGATTTTCTTAAAGGCATTGCTGCCGGCGGTGCACGCTTAGCGAACAGCGCCCTTGGTGCGGGGGGCACGGTACTGGAGTATGCAGGTGACATTGCCGACTTCACAGAGGCCGTCACGGGGTGCTCGGCAGAGATCGAGAAGAGGGCTCTGGTATTCGTTAAGCTTTTCGTGAACCTATACCACGTTCTCGTGAGCGATAACGTAGAAACGATTAAGACCACGAGCACGTTCCTAAGTGCCGTGAAGCTCAGTGCACTCAGCGCGGAAGAGCAAGCAACCATAGCCGAGGCTAACGGGTTATTGAAAGCAAGGCAAGCCGGTTTCGGCATGATGGATTCGGTTGATCAAGCGCTTGATCAAAACGCGACTCTGCCTGCTACGCCTGCTACGCCTCTGAACGGAGACGTAGAGCAAGGGCGAGTCGCTGCGAAATCCAGGGCCGGTGCGGCGGGTGCGTACATCGCAAGCATATGGAGAATGATCGTGGAGTTCTTTGTCGCTATTCCCGGCCATCTATTGGCCTTAGCGAAAAAGGGAGCCGGCAATGGTGGTTCGGTTACCAACCTTTTTGGTGACTTAGCGCAGCTGCTTCTTGAAAAAATTCGCGGTCTTGTACAAGAAGCAACCGCGAAACTGGCAAACGGGAGTGTGCTTGAATGGGGGGATATCCTGAGCCTCTTCAGCGCGGGGGGCGCGGGGGCCCTGAAATGCGCGTATGAGATCAGGACCTGGTTGGTGGGAGACGAGGGCCTATTGAGTATCTTGAGGAACCCACTGAGCGTTTTGAAAGGTAATCCGCTCAACGTAGGGAGGACGCACCTAAAGGTTCTCTCGTATGCCGTTGCTGCGGCGGTGTTGATCAGGTTTGCTCAGCTCATTGCGCTGTTTGGCACAGAAATGCAAGACGCGATCAAAAAGGTCATTGGTGACGCCGCTGTTGCGACGGCACACGCAGGCACCACCATTAAAGCGGGAGTTACCAACCTGAAGAGCTACTTTCCCGCGAAGGCGGAAGTGTGACAGCCGCTTACGTTTTTTTCCTCTCCGTCCACTGGAGGCGGATGCTCGAGTGGCGACAGCAATACAGACAACGACGCGTGGAAGTGCTGGATGCGCGGTAACGCGGCGCGGAGCCACGCGTGGTCGGGGACGACGCGAACGATGTTGAGCTGGAAGTTGGGCGGCGGACGGTACTCGACGAAATCCGCGCGTGGGAGACCGCAAATGAGCATGTTGATCTGGACCTGCGCGTAGTACTGCTTCGGTATGGTCCCGTGGACGATGGCGCGTCGGTACGGACACTTGACCTCGAGCATGATCGGCGCCAGGTCGGGGTCCGGGACGGCGCCTTGGGCGCCCGCTGGGCCGCTTGTCCCGCCGACGGAATCCCCGAGGCCGTTGCTGAGGCCGTTGCTGAGGCCGCTGCAGGGGCCGCTGCCGAGACCTAAGAACGCGCGGACGGAGGCGGAAGATACGAGCGGCGGCGGCTCGTCGCCACACGGCCCGATCGCGCGTACGACTCGTGGCGTCGTCACGGTAGGACACGCCGGCGAGTCGGGTTGTGGCTTGCCGATCCCGAGGCTGATATGACTCGTAGGGCTCGTAGGGCTCGCCTCGCGGAGCACGGTGATTCCGTCGGGGCTTCCCGCCAAAAAGAATAGCGGCGAGCCGGTACCGTGGATCGCCTCGTAGTCGATGAGCCCGACCTCGAAGCTCACGCGGCCGAGCGCCGCACAATACGCCGCGATGGCCGCGGACTCGTGCGCCTGCCCGTACCTGGTCGCGACGTTCCCCGTGAACGGTTTCCCGAGCCCGCGCTTCCGTAACGACACGTCCTTCGCGCCTTCGTACGGGTTCTCGCCGAGAATGGACGCGATCTCGGACGCCGTGATGCGCGTCTTGCGTCGCTCGTACCACTCGGGCGAGCGCTGCGCGACGACGGGCACCGCGAGGATCGCGCACAGCGCGTCCATTTTCTTTTTTTGCGCGTTTTTTGTTCGTCGATTTCGGCGTTTCGGCGTTTCGGCGTTTTGGCGTTTTGCTTTTTCGTCGTTTTTTGCTTTTTGCTTTTTGCTTTTTGCCGTTTTGCTTTTTGCCGTTTTGCTTTTTGCTTGTTTGCTTTTTGCCGTTTGGCTTGAAAATCGTTTGAAAAAAAAGTAAAAAAAAAGTAAAAAGGTAAAAAAAAGTAAAAAAAGGTAAAACAAATACAAAAAGATTAAATTGCGGTTTGCGGTCGCGAAACCCAAAAACGTAAAAGTAAAAAAAACAAAAAAAAACGAGGCCCCGCGCGAAGGCCCAGCACGATCGGCTCACACGACGCGGGCGACCTCGTACGAGACCGTGACGATGATCTGGATCTCGGGCGGAAGCGAGAGGCCGGCTCCCGTGAAGACGAGCGCGGGGTACCGTGGCTCGCTGAACACGAGCGGCGCGGGGGCCGTATTTACCCACGGCACGAGCACGGTGAACGTGGTCTGGATACCGGGCTCGGCCAACCGGTTAAACGACCCTGGGCTGCTTTGTCGGAGCGGGATGATCGCCTTCGTCGCGGCGGAGACCGTCCCCTCGGCGATGGCGACGCACTGGAAGGTCGCTGCGTCCGCGCCAAGCGTCGTTGCGTACGGGTCCGTCACGAGAGCGATTTCGAGCTTGGCGGTAGAGTTCGAGGCGAAAGGTACGGTCGGCGGCACGACGAGCGTCACGATGAACGACATGACGCGCGACATGGCGGGGAGCGCGCGGTATATCCCCTCGTTGTGCGTCGGCTCGAGCGCGAGCACGGTTCCGTTCGCCAGCGCGACGCGTGACGTCTGCGTGTTGAACGACTCCTCGACGGCGATATTCTGCGCCGTGGCGAGGCAGCGCACGCGAAGCGCCGTCGGGATGCCGCATCGGGACATAGCCGCGGCCACCTCGAGATCGAGGTCGCTCACACACGTGTCTAGTTCCATTTTCTTTTTGTCTCTCTTTTTATCTCTTTTTCTTTTTATTTTTTTCTTTTTTTGGGGGGGCTTCTTTTCGGGGGAAAAGTCGGCCCAGTTTTATTTTTCCTCTCTTGCACGCCGTTTTTTTTTGTTGTTTTTTTTTGTTTTTTTTTTGTTTTTTTTGGTGGCGCTCGACAGAGAGGTCTATGGGGGGAGGGGGAGGGAAGGGTTTCCAGGTGGCGGGAATGGGGCACAGGGGGGTTTACGCGCGGCCCAAAAAACCCCCGTGGTAATGGGCGGTTTTTTCGAGTTTTCGAGTTTTCGAGTTTTCGAGTTTCGAGTTTTTGGGGTCCCCTGTGGCCCTTTCCGAGGCCGTATGCTTGTTTTGCATGCGCATTTTCCGCGCGGCTCGACGGTTCGAATGTGCTTTTTTTTTGTGGGGGGTTTGTCTGCTCTTTTCTACGGGCCCCTTCTCTACGCCTCGCGCTTGGATCGCTTACGCGGCTGCTCTGGCGCGGACTCCGTCTGCGTAGGCGTCGGCGTCGGCGCGACCTCGGGCGTCGGGGTCACGGTGACGGTGACGGTCTCGGTCGTCGAGGCGCCCGCTCCCGCGGCGAGGCTCATGATGTGCTTCTTCAGGTACCTCTGTAAGTTGAAGTACGTCACGACGGCGCCGCTCTCGGGGTCGAGGAGCTGCTTGAGCGCGGAGGCGCCTGGCTTTGTGAAGTCGATGCTGCGTCGGTTCCCCTCCGAGTTGAGCGTGTTGTCCTTGATGTACTTGCACACGAGGCGGGTGACGTCCGTGCGCGCCATGTGCGTCCCGCGCGTCACCGCGAGGAAGTCGCACAGCTCGTCGGAGAGCTCCGACGGGCGCGCGAACCCGGACGGCTTCCTGTTCGGGTCGTCGTTGACGGGGCGCTTCTTGCGCGTGCGGTCGACGCGCTTCGCCGCGCGGCGGAGAACTTTCAGATCGCCGAGCACGAGCGCGAGCTCGCGGCGGAGCGACTCCGTTCGCTCGGAGACGCGCATGATGAGCGCGTCCATGTCGAGCGCCTCCGGGTCGGCGACGGGCGTGTCGAGTACGACGGCGGCTTGCACTGCGGTTGCCATTTTTTCTCGGGTGTGGAAGAGTTTGGAAAAAGGGCGGGGATTCGGGGTTTTATGTTTTTCCGAGAGAGGGAAAAACGGTTTCTTGGTGGCGGGTTTTCCTTTTTAAACAACTAGCCCCCGCGTGAATTTTTGGGCCAATCTGTACGCGCGGCCATGACGCGCGGGGTTTCGAAGCGTCGGCCCAAACAA
>Ga0209230_10001068_pt1 | contig 10951 bp, 1 predicted proteins | sample LakOntMetagenome_FD_187467 | JGI IMG/M metagenome (GOLD analysis project Ga0209230, IMG submission 187467) | Freshwater and sediment microbial communities from Lake Ontario - Sta 18 epilimnion Metagenome (SPAdes) (version 2) | ecosystem: Environmental > Aquatic > Freshwater > Lentic | place... | reverse complement strand
TGCTGGTTTGGCATTCGACAAGTAATGGTCAATTGGAAGTTTTCAGGCTCAACGTCGCATTCTTTGTCCCCCAGTTGAACAACACACTGCTTGCCTTTCCTGATGAAAAGCTTGTCCAACACTGGGTCCAAAACAGGATCGAGTTCTTCTTGCACATTTGCAAGTAACAATGGATGTCCATACGCAAGACAGTCCTCCAAATTCTGCCTGAAGGCTCTCTCTGTGAAACTCGTTTCTTTCAGACCATTCGATGCATCCTTTGCTCGAGTCCATTGCAGTCCCTGTCCCTGAGGGTCGATCATGATAGGATATCGGCTGGCTTTTGTCGTAAGTATTCCATTTTGAACTGAGAGATCATCGGTGGGTAAGCCCTGCAAATTCCATTCTCCGCGGAGAGCATCAGTCGTGAGCATATCGATGAGGCTTAGGTTCTTTGTGAATGGCACCTTGTTCTTGCTCAAATCTTGGATGAAATACTCCTGGACCAGCTTGTCCCTGAAAGTCTTGTTGAAAGGACCGCAGTAAGACATGAAAGCACACGCGAGCGCACAATCGCCGACCAGGCGACAAATCTCATCGGCAAATTCTGCAGATTGTTCAGTCCATCGCACTTTTTCTCCGGCCAAACCACTGATAAGTGCATTTGCTGCGTCCATACGCCTCTTGGTGTTGTCTGCTTCGTCTTGAAGTCTTTGCTTGTCGGCCATAGCCGTGTCGAACTTGACTTGCATTGCGTCTAGAGCATCTTGCGCTGCTTGCAATTCCGCATTCGCATCGGCAAGTCTCTTGTTCGCGCTTGCAAGCTCAGCCTCTTTGAGACGAAGGGAGTCCATCTTTGGAATCACAACCTTGGCGATTTCGTGATACGTCACCATTGCCCTCACCCACTTGCACAGACCCACGGCCATGCCAGATGCTTTCTGAGCTGCCTCAACTGTGAACAGCTGGTGTCTTACGTACGGCTGCAAAAGCTCGCAATCTTCGTCGGTTATCATTTCTTTCGGGAACTGCTGCAGATCTGTCAAGAATGTGTTCTCCGTCATCATATTGAAAGCCCACGGCTTGTACGCGTCCTCATAACCAAAGATGTTGGGCTGAAGCTCCACTTGCTTGCACTTTGGAATGAATTTCCGCCGCAACAGGAGCACACCATCAAAAATGATTTTGATGACAATGGGCGGATTTTTCAGTGCCTTCAGATTCTTGATGTCGTCTGGTTTGATAGCATTAAGAGCACTCTCCGCTTCCAACAGCGCTGGCTTTGCTGCTTCCAGATCTCTCTCAACCTCTTCCTTTTCGGCGCCTATGGTTGTAGCCTTTTCATAGGCTGCATCAGCGATGATCTTCACTGCTGCCTTCGTCTTATCAGCTGCCTGTGTGTTAATAGCGATTTCTTTGATGAGCTCCGCTGATTTTTTTGATGCCTCAGCAAGTGTCACTTCCGCTGCAGCTAACTGCACCTTCATGTTGGAAACATCTTCCTGCGCTTCACGCAATTTCAAGAGTCCATTGTTGATCTTGTCAGCAAGTGAGTTAATTGCTGTGAACTTGTCTGTGTACAACACTTGGTAAGACTTGAGGAATGACAGGTAGGATTTGGGCGTCACATACACATTCCTGCGGTACTGTCCAAAATACTCTAAGGTTGTGCTCTGGACGAGACTGTGCACATTGGCCATGTGGTTCATAAGCGACATCTTGCCCTCTGCATCGGTTGCCATTTGGAAGTCGGAGATGAATTTCTCCGAAACATTCTGCAAGCCCGCTCTTGGCCATGGCAAGAACCAGTCCACTGTTGTACAATTGATGATTCCAGGGAATTTCCTCGCTCGGCTCGCAAGTGTATCACCGACAGGTGACATGCACAGACAGAGATGCAAATTGTTTCGAACTCTGTCCATGAAGAATTTCATCAAGTTATCTGCGGTGTCAATGAAGCCCTTGTGCAGCTTTTTAGCTATTGGCCTGCAGTCCCCAAGGATGGCATCGATCTCGTCTTTCGGGAAGAGGTTTGAAACTTCGCCGGTGGCTAGTATCTGATTGATGTACTCCAAGAATCCTTCGTCCTTAACCTCAGCATCCGTGAAAATGAAAGTCACAGGCTGGCCTTTGACGCCAGCGGTCCTGTAGAGCAGCTTGATGTCTTCGAACAGGTTCGTCACTCCGTAGAACTTGGTGATCGTAATCTGGAAGATAAAATTTCCAGCAATGAACGAAGCCAGTTTGGTGAGGCTTTGCTTTCCGGACCCACCTACACCTACAAGCATTGCAGAACCTCTGTCCATGTTAATCAGACGGCTAATGCGCATCAAGTGCTCAAGGGCGTATTCAAACAATACTAGCTCCAGTTTGCCACCCTTTGTTTCCTCGTTGTGCTTTTTCTGAAACTGGAGCGCCTTTTCTCTAACATGATTCAGGTCTTCAACGTATTCGTAGAGTTTAGGGCGCTCGTCCACGCACACGCCATCGTCATCGAACTCTGGTTCTTGCAGGAAATTGACGAAGTAGCATTGGCCTTGCACGTGTGAGGCGAGCTTCGAATCGATGCACTGTGTTATTGTGTTCATGATCATGTCGTTCGTCCAATCTTTATCAGGCTGATTGGTGAGTTTGTCCACAAAAACACGCTCACACTCATGACGCCAAAGCCTAACAAGATAAGCGTCATCCTTGATAGACTCCCGAGGGGCTTCAAATATGCCCGCAAAAACACGCGAGAGTTCGCGCATGTTGAACATGTAGTGAAATTTTGCTGGTGTCGGCAGCATCTTGACTTGCACTTTTTGCCAGAGATAAATTGTGGCATCAGTGAGTTTGGCTGCTACCTCCGCAATGGCTGGATCGACAAGACCTGGGGCCAGACGGCCGCGAATGATAGATCCAAAAATGTTGTCGATGGCAATCATGGAAGGCATGGTCACGTTTAATAGAACAAATTGCCGCTTCAGCCGGTTTGGAATGTCGTTGCGACCCCCACCGGGATGCACCATGGCAGCGCAGTAACATATGTCGATGATTGTTTTCCAATCACCGGGCTTGTCGAGACTGTAACAACCCGCCTCATTGATGGTTTGCCTGACAATTTCGTTTGTGATTTGATCACCCCAGCTGTTGATCACCGGCATGCTGATATCATCAACAAAGAATGCACATTTCTTTCCGCCTGGAGGACCAAATGTCTTTCCTTGACGTTTCTCGATGCAGCTTTCGAGGGTTCGCTGGAAAATTTCCGGAGTCGTAACAAACGAGAACGGTGTCATCTTGACGTTGTAAACCTCATTATCCAGGTTTTGTAGGTATTGCAACATCGTGGCTGTCTTGGACACTCCAGAATTTCCTGTAAAAAGCACAGGTTTGCCCTGCGGCACTAACATCTGCAAAATTGATTGATATCTGACACTGTCGAGAGTTGGAATCAATAATTCAGCAAATTTAGGGTCGTAATCGCTGGGATACTGCCACGGCACAACTCTTTTAGTCCAATGCTGCCATTCTCCAGCCTCAGTCACGAAGTATTCCCAGCACGTATCGTCTTTTTCGGGAGGAGCCTGCTTAGTGAGACCTCTCAAAATTCTGTCAAAAACTACACGATCATCGAGCTCCAGTAGCGCTCCTAATGACCAGCATAAGGAATAAATGAACAGCTTCTCCATGTGGCTTTCTGGATAGATCATTTTGTTTTCCTCTGACGATGCTAGCAGAGCTTCCAGCAGCTTGAAACAAGAATTCAAGTAAATTCCGTCTGTCGAGTACATGACAGCATTCACCTGCTTGTTTACACATTCGAGCAACGGTGGAATAAACTTGTCAAGGAGCGGCTGCAGAATTTCTGCCTCCTTTGGTCTGCGAGTTGCAAGCCACGAGGGCATCAAAGGTTCCCAGCCCAAGACAGTGATGGACACATAGATAATGCCCATCCTTGAGACGGTAGCAGGCGAGGCATTCATGAGATTCTCAGGTTCAAAGAGGGCCTTCATTGATGAACTCATAGGAATACGGTCCCCATTTGCAAGCGTCAAGAGCTTGTTGTCGTCCAAGACAGTGTTCAAGTTCTCAATCCAGATAGCGTCTACCGGACCGTCGAGGCAAATCCAAGTATTTTGATTCTTTGCCTTAGTTCCCTTGCGCCACAAAACGGCAAAAACACCGTCCGTCCAGTCGCCTGTAGCTGCATCCATTTTTCCAAACATTTGGGCCGCTGTGATGGCTTTCGGGTTCATTTTCATAATCACGTGCTTCACGTCGACTACAGACAGTCCTGCAGCAAGCGTCTCCATCATAGTCGTCTTGCCTGCACCAGTGGGACCGACAATACCGATGCCATGCCGAACATAGTATGTCTCAAGCAACTGTACACACTTGGAGGCCCAGTCTGGCGCCTTGTCATATTGCAGGTTCGACTCAGCAGCAGCCTTTCTCATTGCCGCTTCGATCTCCGGGAAAGTCGCCTTCGCTGCTTCCATGTTCGGGAACAGATCGCTGATGAGAGAGAGGAAGAGGGGCACGTCTTCAGCGATTAACTTCGAAATATTCATGTCACGGAGGGTCCTCATCATCATCAGCTTCTCAGGCGCCTCAAGATTCTGCCTTTTGACAGTACCAGCGGTTCTGAGCACTGAGAGGATATTTCGCAGACCATAGTCATAATGTGTCTGCTTTGACAGCTGCTGCTTGCACAAGAGATATAGCAGGTCGAATTTCTTGGCGATGATTTGATTCTCAAAATAGCCGCACGATGCCAGCTTTACCCTCATAATAAGCCCAAAATCAGGAACCATCATGCAGACACCTCTGAACAAGCTCTTCAAATTCTGTGGGAGTTCTTGACGCCCTGCATATCCTGGATTCATTGTGATAAAATAGGAGCAGCCAGGCTTCAGGTTCACCACCTGGCCATCCACGAAAGTGAACTCTGTTCTTCGTTCTCTCTGCGCAGTCAGGACGCACGCCACTTGCTGAGCTGCCACCGAAAGGACATCAAGATCGATTCGGTTGAACTCATCAAAGCATCCCCAGCAACCCGCCATTGCGAGACCCTTGTAAATCTTTCCGAGAGCCTTGTAATCCATTTGGTCAGAGCAATTGAAAACAACAACAAAGATGCCAAGCGTCCGGCCCATGTCTTTTGTTGTCTCTGTCTTTCCTGTACCCGCCGGTCCCGCCGGCGCTCCTCCAAGGAACATTCCGATGGCCTGGGACAAAGTGATGTAGCATCTGTCCGTCAGTGGCGTGATCACTAAGCGCTCTTTGCATCCCAGGTATTCGTAGCAGTAATCGAAGTCGACATCGCAAATGGAAATCACGGTGGTATCTCTTTCGTAGCGCCAATAAAACCTGGCCTGTTTCTGCCACTCAAAGTCTCCAGGGTCCTTGACTTTCTTCTTCAAGAGATCGTCACAAATATCTTTCTGGTGTACTTGAATCGTAATCAGAGTCTCAACATTTGTCCTGTCGAGTTTGCTAAGGTCGGTAACAGTCATGCCAATGAGCTCATTAAGAACCGCAAGAGCCTTTTTGTTGCAGGCAGCCATGGCAGACTTATCGGATTTGGTCCTGAGCAGAGCCTGCTCATTGTCAACAGTCCACGAAAACTGTATGGCCAAGATGCAAATCTGTGCCGGAAATTTCTCGATCACCCCATCACCTCCTTGCAGAGTCATACCTTCGCATTCAGCAGCGCAGTCGCGGCAAATGTCTTGCAACGTTTCTTGCATCATTTTCACGATGTCTGCCAAATAATCCTCCACGTTGCCCTTGAGTTCGATTGCCACAGAAAAGGGAACGGACTCAGCGTCGTTGGCAACCATAGTGATGGCAGAATTCTTTTTCTGCTTCTCGAAAGTGACAGCTGCTAGACTGTCAAAGACGTTCTGGAGATGTTGCACGATAGCGTGCGGATCTGAGCCCTGGCTCAAGATCTCCAACAGAACATTATCCGACACAAAGTAAAAACGCGGGAATTGAGCACGTTTTGTTTCGAGGTACCCCGTGAGGGATTTTTGACAAAGCTCAAGTTGCTCCATAAGGTGTGGCAGGAGCGTCTTCATCAAATCGTTGTTACAACAGCATTCAACGCAATTGGGATTTTCGTTCGCCTTCTGGGTAATTTTCATAAAGTTCTTGTCGATTCCCGAGAATCTTTTTGCCTCCTGCGGCAACTGTTTTGCGATGTCGCCACTCGAGAAAACCGCCTCCATATAAATCCACAAGTTCTGCACTGCAATCCACTGCTCGACAATATCATAAACAGTAGACAGCGATACAACCCAATATTGGAGCTTCTCGCGGAAAGGGGCAGAATATCTGTTGCTCGCCATGGATCCAAGCTGCATCTGGCTATCTTCCAGGGACTCCATTATTTCTCCAAGTTCTTTCGGTTTCAAGATGACGGGACCACGATTCTTGAAATTCTGGAACTGTAAAGTGTTTACCAGCCAGATTTCCTCAATTGCTGCCAGTTTCTCCTCGATCTGAAGCTCCTTGGAGGAGCCTCCGGTGATGTCTTCAATCTCTTCTGCATTTTTTAGCATGTCCATGTCAAGGATATGCTGAAGTTTACAAGCGGCCGTTGACGGCCCATGTTCGTCCATCGGCAGCTCCTTCTCGCATACCCGCTGGATGGCTTCCCAGTGCCTCACACGCATGGAGGATTGACTGAGCTGTTGCAGCAGAGGAAGCACCTCGAAGAAATTATCAATGGTTGTCCTGAGCTCACCATACGCATCCCAGTCCCTCAACTGCTTGGGCATGCGCTTGCACTGGGCTTGAAATTGACCCGCTGTTTCGGACATGCTGTCGATTTGAGCTACAACATCTTCCCACATCAGGTTTCCGTAACCTTTGATGGTCTGCACTACCTGAACATAAAGCCCATACAGCTTATCCAGCAGCTCAAGCTCCTTTTGTGACTCCTCCAACTCTGGGTACGTGGTAATCGGCAATCCAAAAAGCGACTCTCCTTCCACGTACGATTCCCATTTCCTCTGGCGCTCTGAAAACAATCGTTTGTACTTGTTCAAACGCTCGGCCGCTTCCATAGGCGGAATGCCGGGAACCATAGGTCCATTCGCTACTAAATTTTCCCTGAATTCCTTCACGTCCTCCACAAATACTTTGACATCCGACATTAAATTCTGCTTGAACCCACCTTGCAACTCGCTGAGTCTATCGGTCGCATCCATCGCAGCGCTGCGCACCTTTGTCCACGCATTCCTGAGGTCGGCGAGAGTGTCTACTTCTTGCTTTTCAACATATACTCCATATCGTTGCAACATCGCATATTTGTTCCGGATCGGCAATATCATCATGTCGATCTCTGCTTCTCTCTCCCGAATGCTCTTGAGGACAGCCATGACTTCACGGACATCGTCGAGGTCTTCGACTGGTCTGTCCAGTTTGCGACATACCTGCAGGAGGTGAGCATCATGACACATGTCATATACGTGAAGAGGGAGAGCATTAGCACGCAAGTGCAGTTGAGAAGGGAAGCTCACCTCTTTCATGAACTCGCAAAAGAGATTCATCTCATCCCAGGCCTGATTGTGGAGATTTTTCGCATATTGTGATTTCCAGGCCATAGCCTCGGCCCGTAGCGAGTCCTTGACAGGCGTAGCATTCAGGCACATGCAGCCGATCGTCTTTGTCGGTGGCAGATCAGCAATCTCTCGTTCAAGTTTATCGTACTTGGAAACCTCAGCGTCAAAGACATCGAGGGACTCTCCTTTCTTCATTGCAGGGGAATTCATGAAGGCTGAATACGCCTGCGACTTGTCAATCTTCCACAAGTGGTCGTAGCCCATGAAAAAGTCGAGGTATTCTTGTACCTGCCTTTTGGTCAGCTCGACACTTGCAGTAAGCAGCAGAACCATTTTGACAATCTCCTTATCTTGAGCAATATTCTCATGAAAAGTTTTTAGAGAGGAGATACCGTTGCTGCGATCCTGACCCCACTGACAAATTCGCTTGGAGCAGCGCAAGACATTGAGGCCACATCGATTGATTGCAGCCTGGATTTCTTCAAGCCCCGGATTTATGGTAATCGCTGGGAGCGAAAGTTCAACGTTCAGGTCAAAGAATGGTTTAGATTGTGTTTCAGTCAAGGAGGCAAGACCACTGCCTCGATTCGCCAGCCTCTTTTTCAGTGCGAAGAAAGAGTGCTTCGTAGAGTTCAGAATAGCAAGATACATGAGTCGTTGGTAGTGGTCCCTCAACTTCTGGGCCTTTTCATCGTAGTGTGGATCTTGACGGGTGTCGTCCAAAGGGTAATTTCGAACTAACTCGATCAAGTCCTCGGTTGCCCTTTCTACTTCCAAATTTTTCGTATCCATCATCTGGATCTTTCGCTTGGTAATCTTCTCTTGCATAGTGACAAATGCATCAAGGGTTAATGTGCTTTCAGCAGAAACATCTACCAGCATGGTTTTGCTGATAAGGCGCAAGTTTTTTTCGAGGCGCACGTCGACGGCCTCGCTGATTTTGTACATGAGTTCCTCGAATTTCGAGATTCCATTCTGGATCCGCAATACATACTGCTCAATGTTAAGCGACATCCATGTGAGTAGACCCAGCCCGGGTTCGATCTTGCTGTCTAGATTGTGGTAATGTGCCTCGAGGAGAGGTTTCATAAGTGGAATTACGTGCCCCATGACCCTCTCATGCTCCGTGAGCACGTGCTTTAGCTCCGCATAATACAATTTAAACTTGTCCTCTTGCAAAAGGACCATCTTGGCGCTCTCTGGAATGTCTCCCTGCATGCGCTGGAGGCATTTAGAGTCCCGAATCAACTTCAAGATTTCGTTATCAAAATTCACGAAGAGCTTTCCAGTCCGCGGGTGCTTGACGACCAGGGGGGCGAGCAGACCAACCTTTGCAGCCTCGATCGAATCACACCACGCACGTACCCAGAGCGTTTCAAATTCAATCAAAGCTTTGCCGACCTTGTTGTAGAGCTTGCAGATTTTTCGCGCATCTTTGGTGTTCATCAGCGCCTTGTTGTTCTTGAACATCTTCATTGGGTCTTCGATGCGACGGAGCAGCTGCCGTGCCCACATGACATTTCCTGCAATCGGCGCCGAGTTGCGAATCACAGGAGGTGCCATTTTGTTCTTCTCATACAAGTACTGCACCGCCAGAACGTCCTGCCCAAAATTGTCGAAAATGACAGCGTACTTGCCACCGAGGTCCCCCTTGAGCGAATCCCTGTGGATGGCATCGTCGAATGTGCGAAGCAATGCGAGAGCACGTTCAGTGCTATGAATGTGGTCAAAACTAGAGTTGATGAAATTGGCAAGACTGGACTCGAGCTCTCCGACATTGACGTTGAATTCGAGGAAATCTCGGTCGAATCCGTTCTTAGTGTAGTCTAACAAATCGTACCCCTTCTTCTTGAGGTCGTCAGCCATGGTGAAGAAGGTTTTCATCATCGGCTGCACTCCCTCCAGATTGTGCGAATCAAGTTCAGTGAACTGCGTGATGGTTGTGAAAAGGTCCTTTAGCTTCTGAACTCGCTTGGAAAATTGATCGATCTTGCCGAAAATTCGGCTTTCATTGAAGTCAAACTGTTTTCCTTTGGGCTGTGTTGCGAGTTTGTCCTTTACCGCTTGGTACAACTGCTGATACGTGTCGTTCAGTTTGATGCAGTTTTCAAGCCGCGGGATGAGATCGGCATATTTCTGCTCCCACAAGTCGACTTTGCGCCCAGTTGCATTTGGGCCTGGGTAGAGAATGTGTTTCTTGCACATTGTGATCATCTGATTCGTGATCTTGAAGAAGAGGGTCGTCATGTGCTCTGATGTGCTGTTAGCACAACAGGCGTCAGCAGGAGGTCGATACACGGGCATATTCAACACGGGACACGCATCAAGAAATTGTTGGCAGTGGTACAGACCTGTAGTAACGGGCGATGGTGAGCATCATCTTGATGTTGTTGATAAGCGCGGGGAGGCTTTCCATCGCCAGCAAAGGATTAGCACCGTACAGCGGCTCTGTGTACTTTTCAATCGAGGATAAGTACTTGCTGTTATCCTTGGCCTCATTCAGTGCGTCCGTGACTGATTGGTCGATCAGCTTCCACTTTTTGATCAACTTGGCCTTGGCGGTTGTCAACACGCCAATGATGTTTTTCGCCTGCTTTTTCTTCAGCTGCTCGGCTACGCTGTTGAAGTATGACATGCGCTGGCGCCAGTATTCGAACTCGCTGTTGGGATCCGCATCATCTGTTTCGCCCTTGGGTTTATCCATGAGCAGCCGCTCGAGGTTGGTGCACCAACTTTCGACTACTGCCTCGTAGTGCATGACCATGTCGGTATCCATTGCAGCCCGTGCCCACGCGGACTGGACCGTCGCCGACGGACGGCTGTCGTCGAACACAAACACAAACCTGGCATCTGGTTGTTGCAGCTCAACCTCCTTGCTCATGCTCACCACTGAATGCTCCAAAAACGTGTCGAACTTGTTGACAAGCGTGACATAGTTCTTTGCCTGCAGAAATACGTGCTGGTCTCGTCACTTGCCCTTCCCCCCGCCCTGATTTGTGCATGGAGGGCACACTAGGACATACAGGCCGCGGCTCGCAGCACTCTACAGCGCACGCGCCTTTTTTTCCTCTACACTCGGCGCATGCTGTATTCTAGGTCAAGCAGTAATAAACACCACTCTGGTCGGGCCCTTCTACAGAGGAAAGGGCACAGGGAAACGAAGAGGCGGGCGCTACCGGTTCTTCAGGGCAATTTCTCCACTCCTCCTGCGCGCCAATCAACGGACGGTACACGTGTGTGATCAAGGACTGCAGGCTTTCCAGCGGCATGCCCATGGTTTCGCCGCAGAGCAAATCTGAGTCCACCGTCTTCAGGTCGACTGATTTCGCCGTGTTCGTCCTGGTGAAGTACACGCTTTTGCTGTTCCCAGACAAGACGCAGCCACAGGCACCAGCGCACATAGTCAGCAACGCCGG
>Ga0209230_10001067_pt1 | contig 10955 bp, 9 predicted proteins | sample LakOntMetagenome_FD_187467 | JGI IMG/M metagenome (GOLD analysis project Ga0209230, IMG submission 187467) | Freshwater and sediment microbial communities from Lake Ontario - Sta 18 epilimnion Metagenome (SPAdes) (version 2) | ecosystem: Environmental > Aquatic > Freshwater > Lentic | place... | reverse complement strand
GGAGTGGGATCTCAACGGTGCGTGTGCTTGTGCCTTCAGGTGGAGCAGCCGGAATCTTGATCGGAAGGAAGGTTGCGCCAACGCGTTGAACAAACGCCTCAAACTCTGCAGGGAATCGGCTCGGTCTGCCCTCCGTGTCGGTCATCACCCAATCAATTGCCGCGTCGGCGATCACGCGTCCGCCCGCAGTAAAGAGGCGGGTGTGTCGTCGCGCCATGACGTGGCGGAATCCGGCCAGTGAGGTGGTTGCAGTGATCACCTCATTGGAGTGCGGAGGTTGGTCAATGAGTAAGTCAATGCCGCGCACCACCCAGCCGACACCACGCGCTTCGTACCAGGCGCGTCCGTATTCGAGCCGTTCACTATGGAGCCAGGCCACATCTTGTGCGTGGCGCAGTAGCGATGCGGCACGCATGCGCCCGTCACGCCCACACTCGTCGAAGCGCACGCCGCGCCCCTCTTCGCGGTAGCGCGCCTCAGCGGGGAGGGCGACCTCATCTGGGGCGTCGCCTGGGGTGAGCCGTGCGGCAAGTGCCTCTTCTGCGCTCACTTCGCTCACCGCGGTCACCCTGCGGCTAGCCGTGCCAGCGTGTCGAGAGTGATCATTCGCGTCTGTTCGCGTGGGCCGCGCAGAACGCTGAGTCGCGCAGCAACCGTGGCGGCGGTATCAAAGGCAACGATCCCGATCGCAATCCGAACTCCAACCCCCGCCGCTCGAATCCGCGCATCCTCGAGCTCGGCAAGGAGGCTGTCGTCGATGCCGCGCGCCCCCCACTTGCAGTCCCAGAGCTCTGGCACTGGGCCAGTCTCTACGGTCACATCAAATGGATGCGGATCGGCTGAGGCGCCGTCAACAGCGAAGCGGCGTTCACGGCGAACCATTCGTTCAGGTTCGCGCGAGAGTGCGGCGCGGCGCTTGAGTAGCTCAGCGGTGGTCGCCTCAACGATTGCGCCGCGATACTGCGCGTTCGACTGCGCCGCCTTCCCGCCAATCGCAAGTGCCCCTACGACGAGCGCGTCGCTCGGCGCACGGTGCGTTGGGAGAAGTCCAAAGTAGGCGGCGGCGGTTGCGGCGTCTGGCTCCGGGTCACCCATCAACGCGCGCGCGAAGAGTCGATCTGGTGGCGCCGCGGCGGCGATCGCCTGCGCGAGCGGCTTCAAGATTGGATCGGCCTGAATTCCCGAATAGACAACGGCGCGGCCGTCGCGTGGAGCGTCAGTAAATGAGATGCCACCTGGGAGTCGCGCCGCGCTCCCACTCCCCGCTGCGCCACCAGCTGCATGCGCCTCTACGGGGAGCGCCTTCGGATTAAGTGCAGCCACAAGGAGTGTGGTGAGGAGGCGCGGATAGATCCCGATCCAGTCGATTGCGCGATGTGGATCGTTCGCGCTGATGACACGTTCGGCAGCCGCGGTGAGCGCATCAAGCGCTCCGGTTACTGGCGCTGGTAGTTCGCGTGCGCCGATTGCTGCAACGGTGCGCTCAATCTCCGTTGCACCTAACGCGCTGATGACCTGTGTGTAATCAAGCGCTTCCGTAACCGTTTCACCGAGTGTTGTCAGGCGTGTGAACGTTTCAACCTGCGAGTTGAGCGCGCTCATGCGCGAGGCCAGCGCAGCGCAATCGCATCAAGAAGCAGTTCTGGATTTCCGTTGCGGCGCACCGCGGTGAGCGCGCGATCAATGCTAATCAGCGCATCACGCCAGACCGTTGCTTCACAACGTGCCGCAACTGGAGTGAGCTCGTGCAGATCTTCTGGAAATCCGATTGATTCCGTAGCACCGGCGGCAACAAGTGCGAGGTCGCGCGCAACACCGCGCCAGAGACGCAGCAGCGCGGCGGCGGCGGCACGTCGTTCGGCGGGTGTTGGCTTTGCGCCACTTCGCTTCGCCGCAGTCTTCTTCTTCGGTTCAGCTTCAGCAGCATCATCTGGCTCACTGTCTTGCGTATCAGCTTCTCCGTCTACAGATGCTGCATCACCCTCTTGTGTGTCTACTCCTGCAGCAAGGATCGCACTGGCATCACCGATCAGCGCAGGGATCTGTCGCAGTCGTGCATGTGGCGCCACGCCAACGAAATCAAGGAGCTGACGGCGAAGTTGCGCATGTGCGCGTGCAGCATCGCCAGTGACGCCAGCTTCAAGGAGTGGTCCGGGGCGACCGCCCGCCATTCGGAGGAGGCGCATAGCAGTGGCAGCGTCAAGGCCGAGCTGCGTGGCGAGGAGTTCGCTCGCCGCTGCGCTGTCTGGAAGACCGAGGCGCACTGAGGCGCAGCGGCTACGGATGGTTGGCATCAGCGAGGAGTCCTCTGCCGCCGAGAGGATGATGTGCGTGCGCGGTGGTGGCTCTTCCAGCGTCTTTAGGAGTGCGTTTTGCGCCGCCTCACTCATGCGATCGGCGCGCTCAATGAGGGCGATGCGACGGCCACCCTCAACAGGGAGGAGGGCGAGGCTCTGCTCAAGCTCACGAATTGGCGTGATCCCGATCTCGTCTGCTGCGCCGCTCGGCGTGATCAGTGCAAGGTCGGCGTGGCTCCCTGAAGCAACAAGCCTGCACGAGCGGCAGGCACCACAGGCGCCGCCCTCAACTGGTGCGGTGCAGAGGAGTGTGGCAACAGCGTCGCGCGCGAGCGTCCCAGCGCCAGCACCACGTGGCCCAACGATGAGCAGCGCGTGAGGCGGTGAGTCGGCGAGGATCGTTGCAAGGCGCGCGCTCGCTTCATCGTGACCGCGTGTCTTAAAGCTCGCCGGTGGGCGAGCGCTAACGAGAGGGCGCGAGGTGGCGGCGGAGCGCTTGGCCGGCGTGCTGACCGCCTTCGCCATCTTGGTCGCCTCTTACCTCTTGCTCTTTGGTCGGGCCGCCGCCTTCTTCACCAGTGCCACCTTGGCGGCTGGCTTCTTTGCAACTGGCTTTGCCGTAGCAGGCTTCTTGGCGGCTGGCTTTGCCGTAGCAGGCTTTGCCGCCGCGCGACCGCGTCCGCGGCCACTCACCGGTGCGTCCTTACCACTGAGGGCTGGTGCGCTCTCTGCGGAGCGGCCGGTCGCCTCGAGCTGTGAGCGGAGGAGTGCCGCAACATCGGACGGGACGGACTCTGTGTCCATGCCACCAGACATGTTGGAGCGACTCGAACCGTCACGCTGCGAGCGCGCAACTTCGTCTGCAATGCGCGATGGCCCCGAGCCGAGCGCACGTCGTGATGCACCAGATGGCTGTACGCGTCCAGCACCACGTCGCTCTGCGAGCAGGTACTCCGGAACGCCGCGAGGTGCGTCGTCATTAAGATCGGAGAGTGACATCGTCTCAATTGGTCCGTCATACGACGAACCGCGAACTGGTGCCTCACCGCGCACGCCGTCACCGGCTGGTGCATCAGTAAACCCTTCGCCACGTCCGCGTCGACCGCGTCCGCCACGACGGCGTCGACGGCGTGGCGCATCGCCAAACTCACCGGTCGCTGCATGGTCGCGCTCTTGTCCTGGTGCTGGTCGTGCGAGATCGCTCGGCTCAAGATCATCAAGCGACATCGTCTCAATAGAGTCGGCGTCAATCACGCTGTTTCCAACGCGCACCACCGCTGCTCCGCGGCCTCGTGCGGCGACCGGTCGCCCCACGGCACTGCGTCGTGGGCGCCCACGCTCTTCGCGTGGCTCAGGGGTGCGTCGTGGTCGTGCTGGAGCCTCAGACTGCTTATCTGGAACCTCTGTCATTGAGAGGTCTTCGTCGCCGTCAGCGGCAACTCGGCGGCCGCTGCGTGATCCACCCGCCTCAACCTTGGCGATTGAGGTGATCTCGATGAACTGGTCGGCAACGTCCACAAGGTCACTGCTCGTGTTCGCGCGGAAGCTGACAACTTCAACGCGCACGCCCATGTCCTGGACTGCGCGGATTGCTGGTGCGAAGTCTCCGTCTCCGGAGATCACAACGGCGATGTCAAGCTTTGGCGCAAGGCGTACAAGGTCAACCACAAGTTCAATGTCGAGGTTCGCCTTGAAGCGACCGTCGCCATACTTGCGAACATCCTTGCTAACAACCTTGTAGTTGTTGCGATCCAAGAAGTTATGGAACGCCTTCTGATTCTCGTTATCTGGATCGAGTCCGGTGTACGCATAGGCGCGAACGAGATCGCGATTTGCGGTGATGGTCTTGAGCAGTGTCACGTAGTCAATGTCGACTCCGGCTGCCTTTGCTGCGTAAAAGACGTTTGCTACGTCAACGAATACTGCAACGTTACGACTCATGATGTGTTTACCTCTTATTTGTCTGCGTAATAGTTGTTGTGGCATGCGCTGCTACGACGGGGCGGTACCTGATGGCACCTGCCCGCGCGTCGGAGCGCACGGCTGCACCTAACCACCCTAACAGGGTGCCGCAGAGTGAGTGCACCTGAGCGTGAGCCCCTCGTGAGGCGAAGGCTAGATCTGGGCCCAGAGGGAGCTAGCGATCGTCGCGGGCGTCCACGATCTGAGCCGCCCCAGAGATCCAGGCGCCGAGGCCAACCAGGGTGACCCAGAGCCCAGGGGCGCGTGTTGGACTGAAGACGGTTGCGAGCGAAAGGTCACTCCCGGTTGCGGTCACCGCGGCGCTATAGGTAGCAAGAAGGAAGCCGAGTGTGGCAAGTGAGACAAAAAAGAGGTGGACTGGCCACCAGTCAAAGCGCAGTTGCTCACCAACCGCGTCGGGCGCAATCAAGAGTGCAAGCAGCGCGAGTGCTGCGAAGAATCCGAGGGCGCCAGCGGAGTCAAAGGCGTTGCCCGTAATCGGGGGGAGTCCGCCAGCGCCACCGCCGAGCGTCCACCATGCGGGGAGTGCGCCGAGCACAACCAAGAGTGCCCCTGCCGCGCTGAGGCGCCGTCCGTTGCTGCGCTGCCGCAGGCTTCCCGCTCCCGACTGAATCCTGCCGAGGCGTCGCACCACGCGTTACGCCTCCCCAATGGCTGAGGCGTAGAGCTCTCGTTTTAACACGCCAACGTAGCGAAGGTTCCGATACTTCTCGCCGAAGTCAAGACCGTAGCCAACGACGAACTTGTCTGGAATCTCAAAGCCAGTCCAGTCGACCTTCAGGTCAACCAGGCGACGCGCTGGCTTGTTGAGCAGCGTCACGATACGGATTGATCGCGGGTTCTTTCCGCCGAGATACCCGGTCAGGTAGTTCAGCGTCAGCCCAGTGTCAATGATGTCTTCAACGATCAGCACGTCGCGCCCTTCAATTGTTCCGGAGAGATCCTTCAAGATGCGCACTGTGCCGCTCGACTCCGTGTTCCCTCCGCCGTACGAAGAGACCTCCATGACGTCAATAGACACATTCCGCGGAATCGCCCGCATCAGGTCTGCAACGAAGACGAGTGCCCCTTTCAGTACGCTTATGAGAACGATTGAGTCACTCCCCGAATACGCGGCGCCAATCTCTGCGCCAAGCTCCTCTACGCGTGTCTTGATCGCCGCTTCGTCAATGAGGATCTCGGCAATATCGTCGTGTGGGTTGGCACTCCCCTTAGGGCCCGTGTGGTTGCTCATGCGATGACCCCCTCCACTTCGCGATCACTCCGTCCGTACCTCTTCATTGCGACAGAATCGTAGCATTGGAAGCGGATCGGATACCCTCCCAGGGTATGGATGCTCACGCGGGACACAGCTACACCAAGGACCGCAAGGTGCTGACGAATCGTCTGCGCCGCCTTGAGGGGCAGGTGCGCGGCATTAGCCGAATGGTTGACGACGAAGAGTATTGCGTTGACATCCTTCAGCAGATCGCCGCACTTCGCGCCGCTGTTGACGCGCTCGGCCTCCTCATCCTTGAAGACCATGTGCGCGGCTGCGTGAAGAGCGCGGTGGAGAAGGGTGATGCAGATAAGTATGTTGAAGAGGTGCTCGACGTTGTGCGCCGCTCCATGGGACGGCCAGCGCGACCGAGCGAGAAGCGTGGTTGAGCGAGCGACAGCCGCTCCCAACTGATCCCGCCGCACTTCCAGCGACTGAACGCGAGACGCTCGCCGAACTTGACCTCTTGCTTGCCGCAGCATCGCTCCCACCGCTCACGCCGAGCGAACGCGCCGTTCACACCGCGCACCTACGACTCCTGGACGCCTGGAATCCTGCGATCAATCTGACGCGCATTGATAGTGCGGAGGAGCGCGCGAAACGACACCTGCTTGATGCGTTAGCTGCGGTCCCCCTTATTGAGCGTCTCCTCCCACACGGCGGCACACTTGCCGACCTTGGGTCTGGTGGTGGCTTCCCTGGAATCCCACTCGCCGCGCGAATCTTGCCTGCACATCCAAACACAACGTTTGATTTGATTGAAGCGACTGGGAAGAAGGCGCGCTTCTTGGAGTGTGTCGTTGCTGCAAGTGGCCTCTCGTCACAACTGCGGGTACTGAATGCGCGTGCAGAGGAGCTCGCCTCACGGAACCCAACGCGCTATGACGTTGTTCTTGCTCGTGCAGTTGCGCCGCTTGCGGAGCTGATCCGACTCGCACGCCCCCTCCTCGCTGATAGCGGACACCTCCTTGCATGGAAACGTGAGGGTGAGAGTTGGGAGGCAGAACTCTCTACTGCGATCTCGCTCGTTGGCGCATCCGCCATCCGTGTTGAACGAGTTGATCGGCCAGGGCTTGATCGCGCGCTCCTCGTCCTCGTGAGTGGATGAGGACGCCACTCGGGTATAGAATGGGTGCGCAAGTGAGGCGATAAGTGTCAGAGGGCACTCTCGACCCCCGACCGGCTTCAACGCCGGCCCTTGAAGCAACAGAGGGCGGTTCTGCGTCATGGCGAGCAGCAAACAGACACCAGATGAACTTCATGATGCGGAAGAGTGGTTCACTGAGGAAGCGCCGGACCACCTTGTAGCCTCTGAGGCGGGGAGTGAGCCGGTCAACGAGTTTGGTCGCGCAACTCTCGCCGCAAAAACTGCCATCTTCGGGCGGCGACTCTCAAACGCAGAAGAGGGTGAGGAGCGCCTCCCAAAGAGGTTTGCCCTCCCAATCTTCTCTTCTGACGCCATCTCCTCCAGCGCCTATGCAAGCGAAGAGATTCTCATCGTCCTCGCCTCAGCAGGCGCCTCCTACCTCGCCTTCGGCCCCGTCATCGCCCTTGCGGTTGGCCTCCTGCTTGGCGTTGTGGCCATCAGCTACCGCCAGGTCTGCTTCGGCTTCCCGAAGGGTGGTGGCGCCTATGCCGTTGCCTCCAGCACACTCGGCACCACACCTGCACTTGTAGCGGCATCGAGCCTTGTCATTGATTACATCCTCACCGCTGCGGTGAGCACCGCCGCTGGAGTTGCGGCGATCACCTCGGCCCTCCCTGAGCTCACGCCGCTTCGCGTTGAACTTGCGCTTGGCGCACTCTTCCTGCTCGTCCTTGCCAACTTGCGTGGTCTCCGTGAATCGGGGCGCCTCTTCGCCATCCCTACCTACCTCTTCGTTGGCGGCGCAATCACCGTGATCACCATTGGTCTCATTCGTATCGCGCTCGGCGATCCAGCGGTCAACTGGAGCCAAGGCGTTGTAACGGAGGCACACGACGGCATGCAGCTGATCCTCCCCTTCCTGCTTTTGAAGGCCTTTGCCTACGGTTCGGTTGCCTTAACCGGAACAGAGGCGATCTCTGACGGAGTTGCCGCCTTTAAGAAGCCAGAGGCAAAGAACGCCGCGGACACGATGTCAATCATGGCGGTTCTCCTTGGCGTGATCTTCTTTGGCATTTCACTTCTCGCCTTTGCGTTTGGAAAGATCCCGCAAGAGATTGGCGGTGAGACGCTCCTCTCGCAAATTGCTCGTGCTTCGCTCGGTAGTGGGATTCCGTACGCAATCTTCCAGATTGCAACGACTGGCATTCTTCTCCTCGCCGCCAACACAGGATTCAATGGTGGACCGCAGCTTGCGCGGATCCTGGCTCGTGACGGCTTCCTTCCGCGACAAATTGGCCAGCGGAGTGATCGGCTCGCATACGGGGGTGGCATCGTTGCGATTGCGGCTGGTGCCGTGATCTTCCTTATTGCGACTGGCGCTCTTGTCTCCTTATTGATTCCCGCATACGCCATTGGAGTCTTCCTCGGCTTCACCATCAGTCAGACCGGCATGGTTGTTCACTGGAGAAAGATTCGCGGTGAAGGCTGGCGCGCAAAGTCCGTCCTGAACGGTGTCGGCGCCGCAGTAACTGGTGTGGTGTTTGTCATCATCTCGCTTGCAAAGTTTGCAGTTGGCGGATGGATCATCTTTATCTTGGTCCCACTTGTTGCACTCTTTATGGCTGGCGTTCGTAAGCGCTATGACCGCCACGAGCGTGAGCTTGCAATCAAGCCAGATCTCATCTTTGATGCGCCGCACCGCCCACGTCGCATCATTGCACCGTTCGGAGAGATCAATCGGTCAACCGTTCGTGCGATTACGCTCGGTCGAATCCTGGAGGGGAAGACGGGTGAGCTGATCGCCGTGCGCGTTGTCTTTGATGAGAAGGAAGAGCTTGAAATTCGCGCGCGCTTTGAGCAGCTCTTCCCTGGCGTGCGACTTGTCACCGTTGAGTCGCCGTACCGGCTGATCGTGGAGCCGCTCTGCCACTTCCTCGACGAACTTGAGGAGCTCCCTCACGCCTCCGGCGAAATGCCGATCAACGTGGTGATGATCCCGGAGTACGCCGGCCGCCACTGGTGGGACCGCGTCCTGCATAACGGCAACGGGAAACGCCTCAGGGATACGCTCCTTGGCCGGCGCAACACAGTGATCGTTGATCTCCCGTACCGCCGCGACGTGGAGTAGCCCCGCTCGTTTCCCGCTCCATCCCTCCTATTTTGTGGATAACACCCTTGACAACATCATTGATAGGGTTCTAGGATACGAAGGTGTTCAGGAGCAGCGGCCCAGGGATTGACCCTTCGCGGCCCGTCTACGTGATCAGCGTGGCGGCCGAGATTGTGGCTGTCCACCCACGAACGCTCCGTATCTACGAAGAGGCTGGGCTGATCTGCCCGTCGCGGACAGAGTCGAACATCCGCCTCTTCTCAGAGAACGATCTGCGGCGCATCCTCTGGATTCGCCACCTCACCCAGGACTTGGGTGTGAACCTCGCCGGGATCAAGCTCCTCTTCCAGTTAGAGGAGCGTCTCGGTGAACGGATCCTTGAGCGTCTATATGAAGAGGGAAACAAGAAGAGCGAGCGCGCTGTGGCAGCGGCGCGAGAAGGGGGACGACGATGATCAAGAAGCAACGTGACGACGAGATTGAAGGCGCACTGGACGACGAGATGGAGCTTGAGATTGACGAGGCGGTAGCCGCCTCAGAGGACGATGGCACGATTGTGCCGAGCGGCCTTGGTCAATTCCCACTCGTCCCACTGCGCGAGATTGTCATCTTCCCCGAGATGGTTGCGCCACTGAAAGTTGGCCGCGACAAGAGCGTTGCCGCAATCCGCGCCGCCGCAAAGGCTGAAGGCTGGCTTGCGCTCGTCACACAGCGCGAGGCGGAACAGGAAGACGTAGAAGATGTGTCGCAACTGCACGCCATGGGGACGCTCGCAAAGATCGCCCAGGTGGTGAACCTTGCGGACGGAACGCTCCGTGCCGTGGTGCAGGGGCAGAAGCGCATCATCGTTCACAACCTTGATACGAGCGGCGACGCGCTCATGGTTGAGGTGGAGATTGTTGAAGCGCCAGAGGTTGACGGCGTAGAGATTGAGGCGCTGATGAAGAGCGTCCAGGCGCAGGTGGAGACCTACGTCACATCAGGCGCACCGGTACCGCCAGAGGCTGCCGTTGCGGCGAAGAACATCAGCGACCCTGGCCTCCTTGCAGACATGACGGCGTACACGCCGGACATGACAACGGAGCAGCGTCAAGAGCTGCTCGAGATCGTTGATGTCACCGAGCGACTGCACTACGTCTCCGCATTCCTTGCGCGGCAGATTGAGATCCTTGAGATAAAGGGGAAGATTCAATCCGATGTGCGAACGGAGATGGATAAGTCGCAGCGCGAATACTTCCTACGCGAGCAGCTGAAGGCGATTCAGCGTGAGCTCGGCGAAGACGATCCGCAACAGGCGGAGGCGAACGAGCTGCGCGAAAAAGTTGAGGCGGCGGATATGCCAGAAGAGGTGAAGTCACGCGCGCTGAAGGAGCTTGACCGTATGGCACGGATCCCGTCCGCCTCACCTGAGGTTGGCGTGATTCGAACCTATGTTGATTGGCTGATTGCCATGCCGTGGAACGTTGCAACAGAGGATCGCATTGAGATCCCTGAAGCGGCAAAGGTGCTCAGCGATGATCACTACGGCTTGGAGAAGGTGAAGGAGCGCATCATCGAGTACCTCGCGGTGCGCAAGCTCGCGCCACAGGTGAAGAGCCCAATCCTCTGCTTCGCAGGGCCTCCGGGCGTAGGGAAGACCTCGCTCGGCAAGTCCATCGCGAAGGCGATGGGGCGCAAGTTCGTGCGCATGAGCCTCGGCGGCCTCCACGATGAGGCAGAGATCCGCGGGCACCGACGCACCTACATTGGCGCGCTCCCTGGGCGCATTGCGCAGGGGATCAAGACGGCGGGAACGAAGAACCCTGTCTTCATGCTGGACGAGATCGACAAGGTTGGCGCGGACTTCCGCGGCGACCCGTCCGCAGCACTTCTCGAAGTGCTTGATCCAGAGCAGAACGCAACCTTCCAGGACAATTATTTGGAGGTGGAGTTTGATCTCTCGCAAGTGCTCTTCGTTGCAACGGCAAACCAGTTGGACACGATTCCGGACGCGCTCCGTGATCGTATGGAGATCATCCAGATCCCTGGCTACACCGAAGCGGAAAAACTGGGGATCGCCAAGCGCTATCTCGTTCCGAAGCAGCGTGAGAATCACGGCCTCAAGGAGGGCCAGGTAACCATCCCGGACGAGACGATGGTGCACCTGATTCGCCACTACACGCGCGAGGCGGGGGTGCGCAACGCGGAGCGAGAGATCGCCACGCTGATGGGCAAGGTTGC
>Ga0209230_10001066_pt1 | contig 10959 bp, 11 predicted proteins | sample LakOntMetagenome_FD_187467 | JGI IMG/M metagenome (GOLD analysis project Ga0209230, IMG submission 187467) | Freshwater and sediment microbial communities from Lake Ontario - Sta 18 epilimnion Metagenome (SPAdes) (version 2) | ecosystem: Environmental > Aquatic > Freshwater > Lentic | place... | reverse complement strand
GTTTGCATAGCCCTTCCAGCAAGTAGGTGATCCACTTCCAGTCGCTGTTGGATCACCACATTGAAGAACGAAGAGGCCCTCAGTTGTAAGGCGGTGACAGAGCGACTTGTTGAAGTAACCAGCGTTGGCAAGTGTGCTGATATTGGTAACAGTCTGTGGTGCCTTTGGGTTAAGCGAAATAACGATATCGCCACAGTTGGTGGTAAATGTAAGAACCTTCGCTAGCTTCTTCGCTGGCGCAGTTGGCTGCTTCACCTTTGCAGCAGCATGACCGGTTGCAGTTGACTTCTTACATCCCGGAACTGTCGTTGGCTTCTCGGCTGCAAAGGTTGCCGGTGCAAGAGTTGCGGTGAGAACGATTGCAGCTACGAGGGCAGAGATCTTCTTCATTATTTTCATTCCATTCCTACTCTTTATTCCCATTCAATTGTTCCAGGTGGCTTGCTAGTCACATCGAGGACAACGCGATTGACCTCACGGACTTCATTAGTGATTCGGGTAGAAATCTTTTCGAGCACTTCGTATGGAACACGTGACCAATCTGCCGTCATCGCATCCTCTGATGAGACCGGGCGCAAGACGATTGGGTGACCATAGGTGCGACCATCACCTTGAACTCCGACGCTGCGAACATCTGCCAATAAGACAACGGGACATTGCCAGATGCTTCGATCAAGGCCAGCGGCGGATAGTTCGGCGCGAGCGATGAGATCGGCCTCACGCAAGATATCGAGACGCTCGCGAGTGACTTCGCCGATGATACGGATTCCAAGACCTGGGCCGGGAAATGGTTGGCGCCAGACGATTTCACCTGGAAGTCCGAGTTCGATTCCAACCTGACGAACCTCATCTTTAAAGAGAGTGCGAAGTGGTTCGACTAGTTTAAATTGAAGATCATCTGGCAATCCACCAACGTTGTGATGCGATTTAATATTTGCAGTTCCGGTCCCACCGCCAGATTCAACAACATCTGGATACAAAGTGCCCTGCACCAAGAACTCGACATCTCCGCCAGCTGCGATATCGCGCGCTGCCTTTTCAAATGAGCGGATGAATTCGCGACCGATAATCTTTCGCTTCTCTTCTGGATCTGTAACACCAGCGAGGGCGCTGAGGAATTGATCCACCGCATCAACGACGACAAGCTTTACACCAGTTGATGCAACGAAGTCACGTTGCACTTGCTCGGATTCGCCGCTACGTAATAGGCCGTGATCAACAAAGACACATGTCAGTTGGCTTCCGACTGCGCGCTGAATAATCGCTGCTGCAACCGCTGAATCAACGCCACCTGAGAGACCGCAGATAACCTTCTTATCGCCGATGACTTCTCTCGCCTTTGCAATCTCGACCTCTGCAATATTTGATGTCGTCCAGGTTGGTTTACATCCAGCGATATTAATCAGCCAATTCTGCAAGATTGCCTGACCGTGCTCTGAGTGCAAGACCTCAGGGTGAAATTGCACTCCGGCAATCTTTCCGGAGGCATCTTCAAATGCTGCGATAGGTGTATCAGCAGTTGATGCAGAGATAGAGAAGCCACAAGGAACTTCGGAGACGGCATCACCATGTGACATCCAGACAGATTGTTGCGTTGGTAGGCCGGTAAATATCTTCGATCCTGGCTTTACCTCAAGTGGGGTGCGACCAAACTCTGATTTACCGGTCTGTGCCACAACGCCGGCAAGTGCTGCTGCCATGGTTTGGAAGCCGTAACAGATTCCGAAGATAGGAATCCCTAGTGCAAAGATTGCTGGATCAACCTTAGGTGCGTGATCTGCATATACAGATGAGGGACCACCGGACAAAATGATTGCTTCTGGGTTCTTTGCAGCAACTTCTGCCGCTGTGATTGATGATGGAACAATCTCTGAAAAAACTTTAGCTTCGCGCACTCGACGGGCAATCAATTGTGCATATTGCGCACCGAAATCAACGACCAGTACGCCATGAGGGGTTGTGCTGTTTGGCGAACTACTTGCCATGGTGCATCACTACATCTACGCGCTGGAATGACTTCACATCTGAGTATCCACATGTAGCCATTGCGCGACGTAGAGCGCCGAAGAGGTTCATATCTCCAGCTGAAGAGTGTGAAGGTCCGAGGATGACTTCTTCTAATGATCCGACAGTGCCAACATTGAAGCGACGGCCACGTGGAAGTTCAGGGTGGTATGCCTCTGATCCCCAATGCCAGCCAAGACCTGGTGATTCGACTGCCTTTGCCAGCGCCGATCCCATCATGACAGCATCAGCGCCACAGGCAATCGCCTTTGCGATATCGCCAGAGCGACCGACTGCGCCATCTGCAATAACGTGGACATAACGTCCACCAGATTCATCTAAGTATTCACGACGTGCTGCTGCAACGTCAGCAACCGCAGTAGCCATTGGAACTTCGATACCGGTCACGGTACGAGTTGTATGTGCTGCTCCCCCACCGAAACCAACGAGAACTCCGGCTGCACCGGCACGCATCAAGTGAAGCGCACCAGTTGTTGTAGCAACGCCACCCACGATGACAGGGACATCGAGTTCGTAGATGAACTTCTTTAAGTTAAGCGCTTCACCTTCTGCATCTACATGCTCTGCCGAAACAGTGGTTCCGCGAATGACAAAGATATCGACGCCGGCTTTGATAACAGCATCATGGAGTTCGACAGTGCGTTGTGGTGAGAGAGATGCAGCTACGGTCACACCTGCATCGCGGATCTGCTGAATGCGATCACGGATGAGTTCAGGGCGAATCGGTGCGGCATAAATCTCTTGCATGCGCTGGGTTGCATGCTTCTCAGGCATCGATGCGATTTCACCCAGTGGAATGCGTGGATCGTCATAGCGAGTCCATAGCCCTTCCAGGTTTAGTACACCGAGACCGCCGAGCTTTCCGATTGTGATTGCGGTATCTGGTGAGACAACAGAATCCATCGGTGCAGCAAGGAGTGGAAGGCCAAACTTGTAGGCATCAATCTGCCATGCCAGGCTTACCTCTTCAGGTGTGCGAGTACGACGGCTTGGGACGATGGCAATGTCATCAAATGAGAAGGCTTGGCGGGCACGCTTGCCTGGTGCGATTTCGATCTCCACTTACGCCTTCTTTCCGTAGTTTGGTGCATCTGCAACATCGAGCACATCGTGTGGATGGCTCTCTTTCAGACCTGCTGATGTAATTTGAATAAGTCGACCTTCGCGGCGAAGAGTTTCGATATCAGGTGCGCCGGCATATCCCATTCCGCTACGTAGTCCCCCGACGAGTTGGTGGACGACATCCGCAACTGTGCCCTTGTAAGCAACCTTGCCTTCGATACCTTCTGGCACAAGTTTGTCCTCAGAGAGAACATCATCTTGCATGTAGCGATCCTTCGAATACGACTTCTTCTCGCCACGAGATTGCATTGCACCGAGTGAACCCATACCGCGATAGCCCTTGTACTTGCGGCCATCAATTTCAAAGAGTTCGCCTGGAGATTCTTCACATCCAGCCAAGAGCGATCCGAGCATCACGGTATGAGCGCCGGCAACAATCGCTTTAACGATGTCGCCAGAATATTGAAGTCCACCATCTGCAATCAATGGAATGCCGGCCTTGTTACATGCCTTAGCGGCCTCCATGATCGCAGTGATTTGTGGAACACCGACACCTGCAACGACGCGAGTGGTGCAGATTGAACCTGGGCCCACGCCAACCTTTACTGCATCGGCACCGGCATTGATCAGCGCCTGTGCACCTGCGCGAGTTGCAATATTGCCACCGATGATTTCAGTGGTGGGTGAGAATTTCTTAATGCGTGCAATTGAATCGAGCACTGCGCGATGGTGACCATGAGCGGTATCAACGACGACAATATCGACACCTGCATCAATGAGCGCCTGTGCGCGAGCAAAACCATCATCGCCTACGCCGACAGCGGCACCCGCTAAGCCGACGTTCTTCACAAGTTTGACGTGAGCAACCTGCTCTTCAATCGGAAGATTGCGGTGAATGATTCCGACGCCACCGGCCTTTGCCATTGCGATCGCCATGGCAGATTCGGTGACGGTATCCATCGCCGAAGATACGAGTGGGACTGCGAGCGAGATATTTCGCGTCAACCAGGTTGAGGTATTGACCTCAGATGGGACGACTTCAGAAGCATCTGGCAGAAGGAGGACATCGTCATATGTCAGGCCAAGGAGCGCGACCTTCTCTGAATCGATGGACATCTGAACTCCCCTAGCTCGCCGAGAGGTAATTCTAACTGCTCTTTAGAGGCCAACCGCCCGCTTGATTTCCTCAGATGCATTGCCCAAGCCTGAAACCAGCGTGGCATCGGTACATTGAGTCGTATCCCAGCCAGGTCCACCGAGGAGGATGCGTGGGGCTGGACGGATTGCTGGGAGGTTTCGATAGAAATCAGGATTGGCATTCTGGGGAAATAGCGCCCAGAGGAAGACGGCAGGTGGTGCAACGCGAGTGACGGTAGCTGCAATCGCCTCAAATGGGGTGCGAGCGCCGAGGAAGTGGGTCTTGATATTCATCTCGCTGAGCAGGGCTTCTAGCGCATGCAATGGAAGTGAATGCACCTCTTCTCCCACCGCTGCAACAACAACTGGGTGAGCATTAACCGGGTTCTCGATTGGTGTACATCTCTCGCGCAGAATCTTCTTAAGGATTTCAGTGAAGGCATGTTCAATCTCGATACCGTCGCCTGAAGCCTGCCAGGCCTCGCCAATTTCAATCAAGGTTGGAACGATGATTTCGTGCCAGGTGATTTCAACGCCATCTTCATCAAATTCGGCCCGGAGGGTCTCCTCAACGAAATCAACATCAAAAGCTTGCAGGGCTTTATTAATTCCGGCGACAATATCCTCACGGACTTCAAATTCTCGAAGAATACTTTGTAACTTAACGACGCCCTTGCTCTTCTTCGCCTTATCAGCGGCATCAGCTGGCGTAACTCCTGCGCTAATTAATCGGCGCATCATCATTAACTTTGCGAGATCTTCTGGGCAGTACTTGCGATGTTCGCCCGCCTCATGGCTCGATGGCCCAAGGCCATAGCGACGATCCCACGTTCGAAGCGTGGCAGGTGCCACCCCGAGGCGTCTGGCAACGGCTGCGACCGTTAAGAGCTCATCCTCGACTTTTGCCATGGAGCAAGGATGTCCCAGAGTGGCCCATCTCACCACTTGAAATTCGGACATTTGGGGCTAAATATCAATCTGAATAACTTTTGGAGCGCTAGCCCCTTGAACAACCTATGAAACGGTTGTACTCTTCAACTCACACCCAGTTAAGTTCACATAAGGAGCTTGAGATGAATACATTCGCAGAGCGATCAGAGGCATTACGTCCTGTTGCCGACGAATGGGATTGGCAATATCAAGGCGCATGCCGTGGCATGGATCCAGAGATGTTCTTCCATCCTGATGGAGAGCGTGGTCCACGTCGCCGTAATCGCGAGAACGCTGCGAAGGCTGTCTGTGCATCATGCCCAGTCCTTCAGAAGTGTCGCGAGCAGGCGCTAGCCGTTGCAGAGCCTTACGGAATCTGGGGCGGGTTATCAGAAGATGATCGCGTAGCAATCTTGTCACGCCGTGGAGTAACACGAATCTCTGAAGCATCATAGTTTTCTTTAATACATAGAAAAACCCCGCCTCATATAGAGGCGGGGGTTTTTCTTTTACACATTAGTGGCTGAACCTATGAGCCACTCATGAACTTAGTGGCTGTCCTTATGAGCCACTCGTGAACTTAGTGGCCCTACTTATGAGCCACTCGTGAACTTAGTGGCTGTGGCCACCAGGTCCATGTGAGTGGCCATGGCCAGAAGCTGCAGGCTCTGCATCAGCTGGACGCTCGAAGACAACAGCCTCTGTTGTAATGAACATCGCTGCAATTGATGCTGCGTTAGCTAGTGCTGAACGTGTCACCTTCACTGGATCGATAACGCCATCCTTGCGGAGGTCGCCATAGACGTCTGTAGCTGCGTTGAAGCCTTCGTTGTGCGGAAGTGCGCGAACCTTGGCAACTACTACGTAGCCCTCAAGTCCAGCATTCTCTGCAATCCAGCGAAGTGGTTCGTCGCATGCCTTGCGCACTAGCGCAACGCCGACAGCCTTATCGCCAGTGAAGCCGAGGTTATCGTTGAGAGCATCAGCTGCATGCACAAGTGCTGCACCTCCGCCGATAACGATTCCTTCTTCCACAGCTGCGCGGGTAGCTGAGATTGCATCTTCAAGGCGGTGCTTCTTCTCCTTGAGTTCAACTTCAGTATGTGCGCCAACCTTGATTACGCAGACGCCGCCAGCGAGCTTTGCAACACGCTCCTGCAACTTCTCGCGATCCCAATCAGAATCTGAGTTTGCAATCTCATTGCGAAGCTCTTGTACGCGAGCTTCAACAACCTTTGCATCTCCTGCGCCATCAACAATCGTTGTTGCATCCTTTGTGATAACAACGCGACGTGCACGGCCAAGATCTGTGAGCTGTACCTGATCAAGCTTCATGCCAATCTCTGCTGAGATGACCTGCCCACCTGTCAGTACTGCAATATCCTGAAGCATCGCCTTGCGACGATCTCCAAAGCCTGGCGCCTTAACAGCTGCTGATGTAAATACTCCGCGCATGCGGTTTACAACGAGAGTTGAGAGCGCTTCGCCTTCGACATCTTCAGCGATGATAAGAAGTGGCTTACCTGCCTGTGAGACCTTCTCGAGGATTGGTAGCAAGTCAGCGAGCGCTGAAACCTTTCCAGCTGAGATGAGGATGAAGGCATCATCAAGGATTGCCTCCATACGGTCTTGGTCGGTAACGAAATAAGGCGAGATATAACCCTTATCGAACTGCATACCTTCTGCGAATTCGAGTTCGAGCGCAGTAGTTGAAGCCTCTTCTACGGTGATGACACCATCTTTGCCGACCTTATCCATCGCCTCTGCGATGAGGTCACCGATTGCGCGATCTTGCGCAGAGATAGTTGCAACATCTGCAATCTCTGCCTTATCTGCAACAACTGATGCATTTTCGCGAAGACGTGCAGAAACTGCTGCTACTGCTGCTTCGATACCAAGTTTGAGATCCATTGGTTGTGCGCCAGCTGCAAGGTTGCGAAGGCCTTCCTTCACCATTGCCTGAGCAAGGACGGTCGCTGTTGTTGTTCCGTCACCGGCAACATCGTTGGTCTTTGTAGCAACTTCCTTCACGAGCTGTGCGCCCATGTTTTCTACTGGGTCAGAGAGTTCGATCTCTTTTGCAATTGTGACGCCGTCATTTGTAATCAACGGTGCACCAAAGTTCTTTGAGATAACAACGTTACGTCCCTTAGGGCCGAGCGTTACCTTGACGGTGTCAGCAAGAATGTTGACTCCGCGTTCCATTGAGCGACGAGCTTGCTCGTCGAATTCCAGCATCTTTCCCATAAGAGTCTTGACCCTTACTTCTCGACGATTGCGAGGATGTCGCGTGCTGAAAGTACGAGAAGTTCTTCAGCGCCTGACTTAACTTCTGTTCCTCCATACTTGCTGTAAAGAACAACATCGCCAACCTTGACATCCATTGGGACGCGGACGCCATCATCGAAGCGGCCTGGGCCTACTGCAACGACAGTTCCTTCCTGTGGCTTCTCTTTAGCTGTATCAGGGATAACAAGACCTGAAGCTGTTGTTGTCTCTGCCTCATTCGCCTTCACGACGATGCGATCTTCTAGTGGCCGTAGTGCCATGGTGATATCTCCTCTATAGGTATTGAGCGTTTTCCTGACGGGGCCACCGCCTTTAGCAGTGTCGACCCGAGAGTGCTAACTCTAGTTCTACAGGCTTACGCACTCAACTTGGAGGCTGGAATCAGCGTCAAATGCCCCCTGAGTGGCTGGTCGGCCAGCCGAGACCATCAAGGATCCGAGGGCTGCCACCATGGCGCCATTATCGGTACAGAGGGCAGGGCTTGGGATTCGAAGCTGGATGCCGGCCTTGGCGCAGCGTTCGGTGGCGACCTCACGAAGGCGTGAATTGGCTGCCACTCCTCCGGCGATCACCAGTGAATCAATGCCAGATGATTTACAGGCCGCCAGAGCTTTAAGAAGTAATACGTCGACTACCGCCTCTTGGAATGAAGCCGCGACATCGGCGCGGATATGTACAGGGGTCTGTTCGATATAACGAGCAACGGCAGTCTTAAGTCCAGAGAATGAGAAGTCATATGGACGTGTCTCCCAATCGCTCTTCATCGTGAGCCCTCGTGGAAAATCAATCGCTGATGGATTTCCATTTCGGGCATCGCGATCAATTGCAGGGCCACCTGGAAAACCTAAATCAAGGATGCGGGCAATTTTATCGAATGCTTCTCCTGCTGCATCATCCATCGTCGCGCCAAGTTTTGTAATTGATCCAGTGATGTCATCTACCTGCAACAAAGATGAGTGGCCACCGCTAACCAATAGAGCAATTGTTGGATCTGTTGGAAGATCATGTGTCAAGTAATCAACAGAGATATGGGCAGCTAAATGGTTAATGCCATACAAGGGAAGTCCAAGACCCTGTGCCAGACCTGATGCAGATGCAGTTCCGACAAGTAAGGCACCGACCAAACCAGGGCCAGCTGTAACAGCGATGGCATCGAGATCTTTCAGTGAAATCTTCGCCTCTTTTACAGCGCGTTCGATACTCGGCAAGATTGCCTCTAAATGAGCGCGTGATGCAATCTCGGGTACTACGCCCCCAAAGCGGGCATGCTCTTCAACACTTGATGCAATCTCATTTGCCAGCAGCGTCCGCCCGCGCACGATTCCGATTGCAGTTTCATCGCATGAAGTTTCAATCCCAAGTACTAGCGGCTGGCTCATGAGAACTCCTTGCGCATCACATGGGCATCTTTTCCTGGACCGTAATAATCCATGCGCACTGAAATCTTCATATAGCCAAGTGATTCATAGAGTTTGATCGCCGACTCATTAGAAAGCTCTACCTCAAGCATCATCGCGCTAGCCTCTTTCTCAACGGCATATGCCTCAATTTGGCGCATAAACTCTTTCGCGATTCCCTGGCGACGATAGTCAGGCAATACCGCCACTGTCAGGATATCTGCCTCGATGCCAGGTGCCGGCACAAAGACCCCGCAGTAACCAACGATGGTATTTCCATCTTCGGCAACTGACATAAATCGTGTACTAGGAATCCCCGCGAACTCCTCTTTAAATTGCGCTGTGCTCCATGGTGAATATGGAAATAGCTCTTTCTCATATGTTGCTAGAACTGGAATATCTAGCGCAATAGGTTGGCGATAGGTAATCATGCGCGCTCCGCAGTTGGAACAGCATCAGGGCGACGAAGGTAGAAAGGCTCGCCCTCATTCTGTTTTGCCGAAAGTTTTACTAAAGCTGCAACAGATGGGTATTGGCCAATAATGAAATCGCTTACTTCTTCCGGCTTATTGACCGATGGTCCTTCTACTCGCTGACCTGCTTCATAACGCGCCCAGTAGATCTCTTTCCGGCGGGCATCGATGGCAACTGTGTAGCTATCTTCATTAAGCTCTATTGCATCAAGTGAACAGACTCCGATAACAGGAATCTCGCGGGAGAGTGAAAAAGTTCGTGCAAAGGCGATACCAACTCGAAGACCGGTAAATGGCCCAGGGCCCATACCCACGACAACTTGATCTGGCGCTGGATTATTGAGGAGAGCCTGCGCAACTAACTCACTGACAGCGCGACCATGGTCTGTAGCGCCTTCGGCAAATGCCTCAAAAAGAACAGTCTCGCCATCAACTAAACCAACAATTGTTCTTAAAGTTGCAGTATCTATCGCAAGTGAGATTGTCATAGCTCGACACCGCTCCAACGATTGCCCACTGCGACAATGCTGACCTTGCGCACATCATCGCTTCGATCGATGGTGATCTCTAGGCGATCCTCTGAAAGACGCGCAGATTCTTCGCCGCCCCATTCGATTACAGTCACTGCGCCTTCACGTGGTGAATCAAGATCTAAGTCATCGAGATAGAGCGATGCTTTACCAGCTTCAAGGAGGCGATAGACATCGACATGAATGAGCGGCAGCGAAGCCTTATGAATGCGAGAGATAACAAAGGTTGGAGAGGTGACATCCTCAATTCCAAGTGCGCTACCTACGCCTTGGACAAAGACAGTTTTTCCGGCACCGAGTGGACCATTGAGAAGTATGAGGTCACCGTCCTGGCAGAGTGCACCTATTTTGCGACCGAGGGCGTGCATCGCCTCAGGGGTCGCAATCTCATACGCGCTCATAGTAGGTAAGGGTATTAGAAGAATAGAAGAGGCCCCGCATCCAATGGATACGGGGCCTCTTCTATTGATGATTTAGAGCTTATTCACCGTAGAACTTAAGCAATGGAGCACGGAAGTATTGATCTACAAGGAGACCCTTTGACTTACGTACTGCTGACATAGCCGCTGCATTCCAGGAAACTGATCCTGAATTTGCTGCATCGGTGAGGAACTTAGCTACTGTGTTGTAGTTCGCTGTTGTGAACTTACAGTGTCCGGTTCCTGGTGTGTATGTCTTTGCCTGAGGTGAACCTGTTGCTGAGTAAGTTGTCCACGCCTTTGGTGTTACTGACCATAGTGTGAGGACCTTGCTCTTTGCAGGTGCATAAGCGCCGCCGTTGTATGAAGCCTTCTTAGCTGCTTCCTTCGCTGCCTCGTACTGCTCTGCATACTTATCAACGATGCGCTGGGTAGCGCCCGCTGGAGTAATTGCATCTGCAACACCTGCCATGAAGATTGTTGGCACGTTGATCTTGCCGGTTGTTGCACCGAGCTTGTTCAACTTCGCAACTGCTTCTGGGTTAGCTGTGAAACGTGGTGAAGCCTTTAGAACTCCGAGCATCGCTTCAATTGCTGTGTTACCTGATAGTCCGAGGTTGAAGACAACAGATGATTCGGCAACGCGTGCTGAGTAATCAGTTGCAGTGTTATCAAATACAGAACCGCCAACCTGTGA
>Ga0209230_10001064_pt1 | contig 10971 bp, 7 predicted proteins | sample LakOntMetagenome_FD_187467 | JGI IMG/M metagenome (GOLD analysis project Ga0209230, IMG submission 187467) | Freshwater and sediment microbial communities from Lake Ontario - Sta 18 epilimnion Metagenome (SPAdes) (version 2) | ecosystem: Environmental > Aquatic > Freshwater > Lentic | place... | reverse complement strand
GTCCCGTACTAAAAAGCCCTAATTCGTTTTCAAAGCCACCCTGACTTTCTTTCACAAACTCTACTACAAAACGAACACTCCATAGCAACACTAAAAATACCCCAAGCAAAAAACCGGGTTTGTTTCGAGCCTCTGTTTTCCAATATAGAAAAAATAAAAGGGCAAATACAAAGATGTAACAAAAGGATTCATATAATTGGGTAGGATGTTTTGCGGGTACTTGTTGGAGTAATTCGGAGAATTGGGGGTTGGCAGCTATTGCTTGAAAAGCAGCTTCAGGATTTGCAATTTGAGTGGCATTAACAGCGTCCCTCGAACTGAAATAATCTCTAACGAAACGTATTCCAAATACAGAAGAGGTTTCGTGACCTACGATTTCAGAGTTAAAGAAATTACCGATACGAACAAATATGGCACCACTCGCCACAGGAATAGCTACCCGATCCAAAACCCACAATAAAGGTTTTTTCATGATTTTTTTACTGAAGAAATACATCGAAATAATGATACCAATGGCGGCACCATGACTGGCCAAACCAGCAAAACCAGTAAATTCAAAATGAGGTGAAAATCTAAATGGCAATAATATCTCAGCTAAATGATTGCGGTAATATTCCCAATCATAAAAGAAGACATGTCCTAAACGGGCACCGAGTAAAGTGGCTAAAACAGTCCAGATAAATAAGGAATCTAATTTTTCAATAGGTTCGTTTTCGTGTTCAAATATCTTTTTCATAAGATACCAGCCTAAACTAAAGGCGATAACAAACATAAGACTATAATAACGGATCATAAAAAAACCTAAATCGATGCCTTCTGATGGATTCCAAATCATAATTAAAAACGGTTTTTTGTTACTTTAAATGTTTATTCCAATGTAAAAATAAAAAAAATACTACATATTAGTAACACAAAAGAAAGTTAATGTTTGTGGTGGTATTTTTTTTTCGGTACGGGGTCGTAACCTGTTTTTCCCCAAGGATGGCAACTCAGAATTCTTTTAATGCCTAAAAATCCACCATAAATCAAGCCATGGGTTTGTAAGGCCTCAAGGGTATAACTAGAACACGTCGGTTCAAAACGACAACTGGCAGGGGTAAATGGAGATATCGCTGATTGATAAAATCGAATAAGCAAGACAAACGGGAAAATAGCTATTTTTTTAACGTGCATAAGATATAAATTTTCCAGTTTGTATTTTAACCCACTCTAAAATAAGGTTCGTTATAAAGAAAAAGAAGTGCCTTCTTTTCCATCCTTCAACTGTATGCCGATACCACTCAATTGATCTCTAATTTGATCTGATAATGCAAAATCTTTATTGGCACGGGCTTCATTTCTCATTTGGATTAGCATGTTAACTACGCCCTCTAATTTGTCATTTTGATTACCAGTTGTTTTTTTATCTTGCAATCCCAAGACATCAAATACGAAGCAATACATAGTGGTTTTTAATAATTTTAAATCCTCAGCGTTTAGTGAGGCAGAATTGTCTTTTAATATGTTGATAAAACGAACCCCTTCAAAAAGATGCGCGATTAAAATAGGTGTATTAAAATCATCATTCATCGCATCATAACAAGCCTTTGCCCAGTTAGAGATTTCAAGGGTAGAAGTTGGAGCAGGTACAATTTCATTTGCATTGTGTAGGGCTTCCATCAAACGATCGTGCCCTTTTTCTGCAGCAACAATAGCCTCGTCAGAAAAATCAAGGATACTTCTGTATTGGGCTTGCATCATAAAAAATCGAGTCACACTTGGCGAGAACGCTTTGCTTAGAATCGTATTTTCTCCGGTGATGATTTCCCTTGGTAAGATATTATTCCCCGTTGATTTGGCCATTTTTTTGCCATTAAGCGTAAGCATATTGGCATGCATCCAATAATTCACAGGGTTTTGACCAGTGCAGGCTTCGTTTTGAGCAATTTCACATTCGTGGTGTGGGAATTTTAAGTCCATTCCGCCTCCGTGAATATCAAAATTATTTCCTAAATACTTGGTGCTCATAGCTGTACATTCCAAGTGCCAGCCTGGAAATCCATCACTCCAAGGCGAAGGCCATCTCATGATATGCTCAGGTTCTGCTTTTTTCCAAAGCGCAAAATCCTGTGGGTTTCTCTTGTCAGATTGTCCATCAAGGTCTCGCGTGTTGGCAAGCATATCTTCAATATTACGACCGCTTAATTTGCCGTAATGATTGGTTTCATTGAATTTAACCACATCAAAATAAACAGAACCATTGGCTTCATAGCCAATTCCGTTGGCAATAATGGTTTTTATGATTTCTATTTGTTCAATAATATGACCTGTTGCAGTAGGTTCGATGCTAGGGGGTAAAAAGTTGAATTCATTCAAAATATCATGAAAATCAACCGTATAGCGCTGAACTACTTCCATCGGTTCCAATTGCTCCAAACGTGCTTTTTTTGCAATTTTGTCTTCTCCCTCGTCTACATCATCTACGATATGTCCAACATCAGTAATATTTCTAACGTAACGGACTTTGTACCCCAAGTGTTTTAGGTATCTAAAAATAACGTCAAACGACATAAAAGTGCGCACATTACCAAGATGCACGTTGCTATACACCGTTGGACCACATACATACATTCCCACATTTCCTTCGTTAATTGGCGTAAAAACTTCTTTCTCTCCCGAAAGAGAATTGTATATTTTTAGGGTTTGTGTTTTGTATAATGGCATTTGTTTTGTTTTTTTTGAAGCTATTACTGCTATTGGCTTTATCTTTTGCTGCTTAAAGAAAGCAGCAAAAGGATGCCGCTGCTATCAGGGCTAGGCCATTATAATGGTTATTGCAGTTGAATGACCCTAGAACTTAGTCTCTAATTTGATGTAATCTAGAAATTCTCTTCTGGTTTGTTCTTCTTTAAATTTCCCTCCAAATTCAGAAGTTACGGTACTGCTTTCAATATCGCCAATTCCTCTAGAATTAACACATAAATGCTTGGCATCAATCACACAAGCTACATCTTCAGTATTTAGTGCTTTTTGTAATTCCTGAACAATTTGCATGGTTAGTCGTTCCTGTACTTGGGGTCTTTTGGCATAATAATTCACAATGCGATTCATCTTTGAAAGACCAATTACTCTTCCACTTGAGATGTAAGCAACATGCGCTCTTCCTATAATCGGCAATAAATGGTGCTCACAAGTAGAATAAAGCGTAATGTTTTTTTCTACCAACATCTCACCATATTTATAATTGTTGTCAAAAGTAGAAGTGCCTGGTTTTTTATCAGGGTCTAAACCACCAAAAATTTCTTTTACAAACATTTTGGCAACACGATTTGGGGTTCCTTTCATGCTGTCGTCTGTCAAATCCATTCCTAGGGTCAAAAGGATGTTTTCCACATCTTTTTTAATTCGCTCAATTTTTTGGTCGTCAGAAAGCGCAAAGGCATCTTTTCTTACTGGGTTTTGTGCATTTGTAGCAATATGGTTGTCTCCAATTTCATCTTGAAAATCGTTGTTGTTTATCATCAATCAGGATATTATAAGTAGGTTTTAAATTCGATGGGCAAAGATAATTAATAATACCCAATCCGATTATATGTATTTAAAAATTAAATAAAAATGTACTTGTTGCTGCTGCTATGGAAATGCTTGCTCTAAAACCGATTTTGCCTCCTCGTTTTACCGCTTTCCCCACCACAAATAAAAAAACCTGTAAGAATCTTACAGGTTTTAGTATTGTTTTTTTGAGTAATTACTTAGAATTGTATGCGATTATCGCCGCTTTTAGGATTTCAACAGAACGAATTAAATCTTCTTTTTTAAGAACATAAGCAATTCTAACTTCATTTAATCCAACTCCAGGAGTAGAGTAAAAACCAGCTGCAGGCGCTACCATTACCGTTTCTCCATTTAAATCGTATGTTTCTAACAACCATTGTGCAAATTTGTCAGCATTATCAATCGGTAACTGGGCGATACAATAAAAAGCACCTTTTGGATTGGCTACTTTTACACCTTCAATTTTATTCAATTCAGTGATAAGGGTATCTCTACGATCTTTGTATTCTGTGATGACTTCGTCAAAATAACTTTGCGGGGTTTCTAAAGCCGCTTCGCTAGCAATTTGAGCAAAAGTAGGTGGACTTAATCGCGCTTGAGCAAATTTCATTGCAGTAGCCATAAGGTCTTTGTTTTTTGAAACAATACAACCAATTCTTGCGCCACACATACTGTAACGTTTTGAAACAGAGTCAATCATAATAGCATGCTCTTCTAATCCAGGAATATTCATCACTGAATAATGAACATCACCATCATAAGTAAATTCACGATATACTTCATCAGCAATTAAGAATAAATCGTGTTTTTTTACCAATTCTGCCAATTGTAACATTTCTTCTTTAGAATACAAGTAACCCGTTGGGTTTCCGGGATTACAAATCAAAATGGCTTTGGTCTTTGGAGTGATTAATTTTTCAAAATCAGCAATTGGAGGTAAAGCAAACCCTGTTTCTATAGTAGAAATAACAGGAACCACTTTCACACCAGAGGCCGTTGAGAAACCATTATAGTTGGCGTAAAATGGTTCTGGAATGATAATCTCATCTCCATGATCCATAGTACTTCCCAAAGCAAAAAGTAAGGCTTCTGATCCACCAGTTGTAATGATGATATCCGCAAATTCAATCGGCAGACCATGATTTTTATAATATTGGGATAATTTATTTCTGTAACTTTCAAAACCAGCAGAATGACTGTACTCTAATACCTTGATGTCAAGATTTTTGATAGAATTCATGGCTACTTCTGGAGTTTTAATATCGGGTTGACCAATATTTAAGTGATATACTTTATTTCCTTTCTTTTTTGCAATATCTGCATAGGGCACCAATTTTCTAATTGGTGATTCGGGCATTTGGTTTCCTTTGTTTGATACTTTTGGCATGATTTGATGTTTTGAAGTGCAAATTTGCGAATTTTTTTTAAAGAACATCGATTTGAATCCTAATATTATAAAAAAAAAGCACTTCGATGTAAGTACTTTAATTTTTTATGGATTTGTTGGGGTAGACTTTTTATTTTCCAATAAATGACTTTCCTATTTTGTGATTACCTCTCCTTTTATTTTTAGCGTAATTCTCCCTCCTTCATAATTCACGGCATTAGATTCAACGGTAATGGTTTTTCTAATTGGCCCTGGATTCATATTGTATTTTACATCAATCTTACCAGTCTTTCCAGGCATGATTGATTCGGTAGGTTTTGTAGGAACGGTGCAGCCACAAGTAGACTGAACATTTGTAATGATTAAAGGCGCATCCCCAGTATTTTTAAATTCAAAGGTACGAATGCCATTATCCGAATCTTTTGACACGCTACCATAATCAATAGTATTGTCCTGAGCCATAAATTCAATTTTTGGACCAGATTGAGCAAATCCAAACCAATTAAATCCCACGATGGCTAATAAAAACAATATCTTTTTCATGACAATTCCTTTTTAATTTATTAATGTAAAATTAGTTCTTTTAATTAATCTACAAATATTTAATTCGCTTTTTATACTGTACATAATTATTTACTTTTGTAACATTTTTAAAAAGTGTACTACAATCCGATTTGACTTTACGAGCAAACAGTTTGGGACTTTTGTAATTTATGTTTCTGCTGATGGTTGCTGTCAGTATTATTAGTTAAAAAATAGAAGTCAACCCGATTATTAAAATAATAGATTAACGAATCAATCCTAAAATGACAATTCCATCACAATTCGACGCCAAAACCATAGAAGATAAATGGTATGAATACTGGATGAAAAACAATTACTTTCATTCTACGCCCGACCATAGAACGCCTTATACCATTGTTATTCCACCACCTAACGTGACTGGAGTATTACACATGGGTCACATGTTGAATAATACCATTCAGGATGTTTTGATCCGTCGTGCGCGATTAAAAGGGTTTAACGCTTGTTGGGTTCCTGGAACGGATCACGCTTCTATTGCCACAGAAGCCAAAGTAGTCGCTAAGTTAAAAGCGGAAGGTATTGACAAAAATGATCTGACACGCGAAGAATTTTTGGCGCATGCTTGGGAATGGACTGATAAATACGGGGGTGTTATTTTAGATCAATTAAAAAAGTTAGGAGCTTCTTGCGATTGGGATAGAACTAAGTTTACCATGGATAAAGATATGTCTGCTTCTGTCATACGTTCTTTTGTTGATTTGCACCATAAAGGAATGATTTATCGTGGTTTTAGAATGGTAAATTGGGATCCTGAGGCCAAAACAACCTTGTCTGACGAGGAAGTTATTTATGAAGAACAACAAGGAAAATTGTATTTCCTAAAATATAAAATTCAAGGCAATGAAGACTATCTGACTGTTGCCACGACCCGTCCTGAAACTATTTTTGGAGATTCTGCTATTTGTATCAACCCAAATGATGAACGGTTTACTCATTTAAAAGGTAAAAAAGCCATTGTCCCGATTTGCGGAAGGGAAATTCCAATAATAGAAGATGAGTATGTTGATATCGAGTTCGGTACAGGATGTCTTAAAGTGACTCCTGCACACGATATAAATGATAAGGCATTGGGAGAAAAACACCATTTAGAAGTGATTGATATCTTTAATGAAGATGCGTCCTTAAATGCTTTCGGATTGCATTATCAGGGTAAAGATCGTTTTGTAGTTCGTGAAGAAATTGCTTTGGAATTAGAAAAAATGGGCGCTTTAGCAAAAACAGAAATCCATTTAAACAAAGTAGGTACTTCTGAAAGAACCAAAGCGGTCATCGAACCTCGTTTGTCTGACCAATGGTTCTTGAAAATGGAAGATTTGGTAAAACCAGCGATTAAAGCCGTTTTGGAAGACGACGAAATTAAATTATATCCAAAAAAATTCGAGAATACCTACCGCCATTGGTTGGAAAATATTCGCGATTGGAATATTTCACGCCAATTGTGGTGGGGACAACAAATCCCAGCCTATTATTTTGGAGCAGGAAAAGAAGATTATGTAGTGGCTGAATCCAAAGAAGAAGCTTTAGCATTGGCTAAAACCAAATCCAATAACATGCAATTGACCATTGAAGACCTTACACAAGACAAAGATGCCTTGGACACTTGGTTTTCGTCTTGGTTATGGCCTATGGCCGTTTTCGGCGGAATTATGAATCCTGAGAACGAAGATTTCAAATATTATTATCCAACCAATGATTTAGTGACAGGTCCAGATATTTTGTTTTTCTGGGTAGCCAGAATGATTATTGCAGGGTATGAATACACGGGTAAAAAACCATTTACCAATGTTTATCTTACAGGTTTAGTTCGTGACAAGCAAAGACGTAAAATGTCAAAATCACTTGGAAATTCTCCAGATCCATTGGATTTGATTGAGAAATTTGGTGCTGATGGAGTTCGTGTGGGATTGTTGTTGAGTGCTTCGGCAGGAAATGACATCATGTTCGATGAGGAATTGTGTAACCAAGGAAAAGCCTTTACCAATAAAATATGGAACGCCTTTCGATTGATAAAAGGGTGGGAGGTAAGTGATACGATTCCGCAACCAGAATCTTCAAAAGTAGCCATTGAGTGGTATGAAGCAAAGTTGCAACAAACATTATTGGAAATAGAAGATAACTTTGAAAAGTACAGAATTTCTGATGCTTTGATGGGTATTTACAAACTCGTTTGGGATGATTTTTGTTCTTGGTTTTTGGAAATGATTAAGCCAGCGTACCAACAACCCATTGACAAAGTTACTTTTGACAAGGCGATCGAAATGCTTGAAAATAACTTGAAATTATTACATCCTTTCATGCCGTTTTTAACAGAAGAAATCTGGCATCTTATAACAGATAGAACAACAGACCAGGCATTAATTATTTCACAATGGCCCACTTTAAAACCTTTTAATCAAAGTTTAATTGCTGATTTTGAAAATGCCACCGAAGTGATTTCAGGAATTAGAACCATAAGAAAAGACAAGAATATTCCGTTTAAAGATGCCATTGCGTTGAAAGTGGTAAATAATGATCAACTTTCGGTGTATTTTGATACGGTAGTTACCAAATTAGGGAACATTAGTACATTGGATTATGTTTCTGATAAAGTGGAGGGCGCTTTGTCTTTCCGTGTAAAATCTAACGAATATTTTATCCCAATTACCGGTTCGATCAATGTTGAAGAAGAAATCGCCAAATTGTCTGAAGAATTAACATATATCCAAGGATTTTTAAAATCAGTACAAGTCAAATTATCTAACGAGAAATTTGTTGCTGGCGCACCAGAGAAAGTATTAAACAACGAAAAACAAAAAGAAGCCGACGCGTTGTCAAAAATTGCTACTATAGAGCAAAGTTTGGCAGGGTTGAAATAAGTCTATTGCTCCTCATATTAAAATGTCCCTTTGTTGGGACATTTTTTATTTTAGAAAAGAAGGCAACGAATCATTTAAAGCAATAAGGACTTGTAATTAAAGAATTAGTTAAATTTTAAGTTAATTTATAATTAGCAAGTCCTCATTTTGTCTATTTTTATCAGAAATTGTAACATTAGTATAATGCAACAGATTATGAAATTTACCCTACTATTACTTATTGTAATTGGAATAATACCCTACGCATACAGTCAAAGGGATTTCGGGAATCAACCGCTATTAATTTCTCCTATCAATTCTGTTGTAAAACCTATTAAGAAGAATCTTCTTGAAAATCGATTTCCAACAATGAATTTCCCTTCTATAATGCCTCCTTCAAATCATTTTCCTTCGAATGGTAATTCTAAGTATCAAATAGGTCAAAACAACCATGTTGATTTTATGAAAAAAGAGGATTTTCAGAATCCAGGAAATATTTATTTAGAAAAACTCAATAAAAAGGAGGAAAGAGAAGTAGGACAAGTTTTTCGAAAAAATCAATATTTAGGTGATTTTAAGACCAAGTCGACCTTGGCTCATATCATTTATCGTGACCACGAATATGTTGATGGCGATAGAATTCGGATTTATATCAATGACATACTAGTTCAGTCAGATATTCTATTAGATGAGAATTTTCAGGACTTGAAAGTGACTTTAAAAAGTGGTTTCAATAAAATTGATTTCGAAGCTATTAATCAGGGTACATCGGGCCCGAATACGGCTGAATTTCTAGTATATGATGATAAAGAAGTGCTTATTTCTGCTAATAGATGGAATTTAGCTACTGGTTTTAAGGCAACTATTATTATTGTTAAGGAATAATTTTATTTTATAAAATCCCTCTAAATATTGTAATTCTATAGCTTAAAAATCCCTCCAAAAACAATATTAGTTTGTAAAAACATAAAATTTTGAGAAGCACTATCGGTATTGCTTTTTGTAGTTTTGATGTCAGGCATATTGATATACCCACCTTTAAGTTCAGATTGAATAAAGAAATATTTAAAAAGGGTTAAGTTCAAACCTGTTTTGATGCCTATCCCATATCCAGAAATATGAAAATCATCGTGTCTTTCCTTCAGGAGTAAGGTGGTATTCGTTTTTGGATATAACAAACCAAATCCAGCTCCAACAAGCGTGTTTAATTGAATTTTATCAGTATTTAAATGCAATATTTTCGAAATATCATCGACTCTTGTAATTTCAGTATTCACATAATTTAAACCATCAGTATGTTCGAATTTTAGAAAATCTTCCGTCATTACCATCAAAGAATTGTTATAATCTCCATTGAATGTTGATCCTAAATCGTTACTCGGTAAATTTATTTCACCGTTCATAGTAACGGTTTGAAATTGTGTCATTACATATTTCATGTGATCAACCCCCAATGATATGTTGTATTTGTCGCTAATGAAGTACCCCATTCTAAAGTTCGTTTGAGGAATGGTCATTTTTAAAGGATTCAAATAATCTATATGCCAACCTTTTGGTCTGTCATGTGCTTTTACATCATTAAGGGTAAAATTATAATTGTCCCCCTTAAAAGTAATATCAGATTCAGTATAATAATCGCGATTCCCACCCCAATAAAAAAAGAATTTGCCTTTATTGTGGGCAGTATATTTTTCTTTTTCAATAGTTTTTGATTGGCTAAAACTAGGATTAGAAAATAGAAAAAGGTTTAGGAATATTAGTAGGAAATTGGAGCGCATTAGGAATTGTTTTAAAAAGTGTTAATCGTTTTTCTTATAGCAACTAATTTGGTCATGAGTGCTTCAAAATAATCAAGATGTAGCATATTGGCTCCATCACTTTTGGCATTGGCAGGGTCAAAATGAGTTTCGATAAAAATTCCATCAACACCAACGGCAATTCCGGCTTTAGCTATGGTTTCAATCATATCAGGCCTTCCGCCGGTGACACCTGCAGTTTGGTTGGGTTGTTGCAGGGAATGGGTTACATCTAAAACAGTGGAGGCATATTGTTGCATCGTAGGAATCCCTCTGAAATCTACAATCATATCCTGATAACCAAACATGGTTCCGCGATCAGTAACCATTACATTTTGATTGTTACAATCCAGTACTTTCTGTACCGCATGTTTCATGCTTTCGGGACTCATAAATTGCCCCTTTTTTAGGTTTACCACTTTTCCTGTATGGGCAGCTGCCACTACCAAATCTGTTTGGCGCACTAAAAACGCGGGTATTTGTAAGATATCTACATATTGAGCAGCCATTGCCGCATCTTCATTAGTGTGGATATCAGTAACAGTAGGCACGTTAAAGGTTTCTGAAACTTTGCGTAAAATTTTCAACGCTTGTTCGTCTCCAATTCCTGAGAAACTGTCAATTCGGGAACGATTTGCTTTTTTGAATGATCCTTTAAAAACAAATGGAATCTCCAATTTATCGGTAATACCTATTAGTTTTTCAGCGATTCTCATCGCCATCTCTTCACCTTCAATGGCACAAGGTCCAGCAAGTAGAAAAAAATTGCCGCTTTCAGTATGTTTGATTTGAGGAATGGTATTGATATTCATGTTTTGTGTTCTATTAAGGCGCA
>Ga0209230_10001063_pt1 | contig 10971 bp, 6 predicted proteins | sample LakOntMetagenome_FD_187467 | JGI IMG/M metagenome (GOLD analysis project Ga0209230, IMG submission 187467) | Freshwater and sediment microbial communities from Lake Ontario - Sta 18 epilimnion Metagenome (SPAdes) (version 2) | ecosystem: Environmental > Aquatic > Freshwater > Lentic | place... | reverse complement strand
GGTTACGATATACCGCCGCGGGCTGTTTCGTGGCGTCTTTGCTGCCTTTGCCAAATACTGCATCGGCAATCGCGTGTTCCTTGTCACTAAAGAAGGCATCACCATTGCGGATATTGACACTACTGTTTCCAGGCAAGAATATGGCGTCAAACATGCGCGCATTGTCGCGGCGTTCGTTCAAATAACGCGCGCATGCCCCGTCGTTCTGATTGTATATATTATCCTTTGACACATCCACACCAAAGACAAATTTCAAATTGGCGAATTTCCATTTAGACAAATCGCCCGCTTTTCCTACTGCGTAATCCATGAGTGTGTCACCGCGCTTGGAAACCCCCGTAATCAGCTTGCGCTTCACATACAAATTGTGGAAATTTCGCATCGCCTTGGTATAAGACACCTGCTCGTTCTTGGATTTGTTGTAATACACATCATCTGTCGTGTCGGCATTCGGAATGTTTTGCCCAGTCGTAAGCATATCCTCTGTGACAGGATGATGTATGGATTTCCAGTTGTCGTTTGCCACGTGATATGCGTTTCCGTACTCTTTGTTACCGGCGCGCAAATTGTAGGTCTTGTCGTGACGCACCTTGAGCGGCTTCCAGCGCCAGCCGCGTTCTAAATCGGGATAATAACTGAACTCCACGATCATATTTTCTTCAAATCGCTCGCCTTGTTCAGTTACCATATACATATTTTCGCCGTCAGTTATCAAATTAATATTGGCATTGTATGCGTCGGGGTCATGTGGATATGTTGGTTGAAATTTCACAGGAATATATCGGTCTTCATTGTCTAGATCTTTGGAGACGGGAATCTTGTCGTCAATCAGATCCTGAAAAGGATTAATGTAGGCATGAACATTCTTATCAAATCCGCATCGCAATTCCAGTGTCCGGTAATGCGTCATGGAATTCGTCATGCCGCTTTCAAATACGGTGTGAATCGCGTCCTTGCCGGCCTTGTCTTTCTTAAATGTCACTAAGAAATCAATCGTATTGAATTTGGGCGGTTTCCACTTGAATGACATTGGCCATGTGAATTTCTCCAATTTACTTGTATGACCTGACCGATTGCCGCCCACCCCGGTATTCATGGGGGTGAAGATGAGACCATCCGTCTCATAAGGATAAATGTGATCATTTACGTCTATTAAAACCGTGTTACAGGCATCAAATATGGTCTTGCCGTTGGATGCAGGGTAAAACTTCTTGACTGTTGCTTTGAAATCCAAGATTTCCGTATTTGGAATAACGGATTTCAACTTTATGCTACCGATTGTCTTATGTAGGAGCTGTAATCTGTACTGTTTCTTCTTTTCTTTCTCTTCTTTAGACGGGTCTAAAACCGCGTCATTGTCAGAAGGCGCAAAATCCAATTCACGCACGGAATTGCCAGCCAGATGATATAAATCAAATGCGGCAAACGTATTAATGAATTCCTTTCGCACATTATATTTGATGTGTTCGCCGTCCACAATAGTGTCCCAGACCGTCTTGTCAGTCGCTATACACCCAGTGAACTCCACCAACATATTTGTATTGATCAAGTAGACCTTGCCGTCTTGCCAGCCAATATACATCAATTTACGGTCACCGTCTGCCTTGTCGGTCACGCAGTAATTGTTGCGAATATTGGGGTCTAAAGAATTGGCGTCGGGCTCAATGACGTTTTTAAGCTGTAAAGTACACGACGACGGTCCAATGAAATCACGCGGCACAATGCGTCGGGATTCATAGGTGTCGCCGTGAACTAGACGCATGTAAGCATATAGGACCTGGTCCTGCTCAGGATAAGAAATGGGATAATTGGTTCCTTGTAAACCGCTTAAAACCACACGAATGACGCGGCGCAATTCGTCCGACAGCGGTTTCACGTTTTCAACAGTGTACTCGGTGCCGACCCCAACCAAGCTGTTATCAACCTCCAACTCAATTTCGCAGTGCTCGGTGTTGCTGAATATTCCCGATTCTTCCATAGTGTGTGTGGGCACCATGGTATGACCGGACATATTGGAATTGCGAATAATGCTGAGATCAACAATGATGGGTCCCCTTGAACCTTGGCCCTGGGCGGGTTTGTAGAATTTGACACGATTGATTAGACGAAAAGTCTTGCGAGTGTCGGTCCAATTGCGCACCATGTCGGCAACATGCTTAGAATTCACCGCAAAATCGCGCTCTACATTGAAGGACACATTGAAGTTGAAATCCTCAAATACGACTTTTTGGATGGGAACTTGACGCATGCCGTCCTTGACAAAGGCGCTGTTTTTCTGGGTGAATTTCATCTTATTTTCGTGTCCGGAAGGCATGTCCATCAGCTTCTTAATACTGTTAGTCCGGCAGTATTGCTGAACGAGCTCGGATCCCATGATTTCGGCGCGAATATTGGACATCTTGGTGACGCCAGTATCTTTGTCTACATATTCTGATGAGATTCGGAGCATAGTAATGCCGGCCATATTATCGCACATAAAACCGCAAGATAGGAGTTTTTTGATGACGTTGTCGTAATCAACTTTAGAGATAAACTTGCCTTTCCTTGGATTTGTGCCGAAACGGACTTCTAATTCATTAATTTGAGAATTGTTTTGCACCACGGGATTAGTTGCTAAATAGTGTTCTAGCATTTTATCCATTTTATTTTTCAAATCTTTAGCAGATTGTGATGGAGAAGATGACGAAGACGGTGATTGTGATTTCATTATGATTGTAGATCTATATATTTTAGATATATTATATTTAATCTATTTTAGGATGAATGATTTCTTGGGTCAATTTTTCTTGTGATTTTAGAAGAGAATGCGTGTGATTAATATATGCGAATAATGTAAATATGAATTATTTGTCAAGAGCATTTGAAACTGTAAAAACATTTTTTAGATTTAAAAACACAAATGATGATGATGATGACGATGATGATGACGATGATGATGATGATGACGATGATCCTAGATATTATAATGATGATGGAAACGAAACTGTTATTGATAATAATGATAATAATAAAGATAAAATAGTAGTAGGACGTAATTTTCAACACATAAAAGAGAAAGATGAGAAAGAGATCAAATCTTCTGTCGCAACGATTCTTAATACTGTTTTTCATAATAATCACAGTAAAGAAGAAAACATAAAACTTTTAGAATTAAAAAAAAGTAAAATTGGAAAAAAAACTGTTGAGTTGGCAAAAACTAAATCAAAAACCGAGGCCGACCGCCTAATTAGAGATGCAGAAAAAGAAATTAAATATGTTGAAAGTTTAGAAAAATCAGGGGCATTGCGTCAATTCACTCGGGCAAAAAAAGATTTATTTAAAACAATAACAGAAATTTCCAATGTCACTCAAAATTCTTTTCAAGGTTCTATTAATATATATAGTCTATCTGGAGAAGGAAGAAGACGTAGCATAAGAAATATAATAAAAATAAATGCAATTATAGAAGGACATTTGATAAGAATTAGTGATGCAAAAGCCAGATCAAAACGCAACGAACAAAAACATTTTGCACACAATCACAGTGAGACTACATTAACAACGTTTAAAGAATCACCTAGAATTGACAAAAATATTCTTATTAATGATGTTTCCGCAAAAATTTTAGTCAAATTGGTTCTTGGAATATATCATGATTGTGCTCATGACAAAACTCACGCAAGATTAATTAAATCTAATGTTGTCACTATAACTTTTTTAAATAGTTATCATGCAAAATTGGTAAAAACAATGTTTACAAATTCTTTTTTTTTCCTTATTAAAATGTTTGATTATGTGCGAGACGATACATTCTGCACTCTTTTAATTAATTATTACAAAAAAATTTTTAAATTTGACGATAGAATGGATCCATTATCATTGACTTATATTGATTTATATAGAAATTCTCCAACAAAAACTCCAAGTTTATTTGAAGAAACATTATTTTGCATAATGGCTTGTCATTGTGGAGGTTTTGTGGAGGTTGATTCATTTCCACAAGAATTTTCTGAATTGTATACAGATAATGTTGGTTTGAGAGATGAAAAATTTGAAGAATTAACTAATGGAAAAACTCACATTGGTACATTAGGAACATTAATTGATGGCGGATCTCCATATTCTGATGCCACTAAACCTTACTTTAGCAATGTGATTCTAGATTTGCAAAACGAAAGGTTTAGATTTGGAATGATAATTGATTTTATTGCTGATGATGTTAATAAAGTTAGGATTGCGTTTTCTTATATTCATAATTCACCTGACCCGCAATTAAATATTATTTATAATAATGAATATCGTCTTGACCTTCAAAGACATCATAATGATACAATTTATTATGATGAAGGAACCGATATTGTTAATATAGTTAATCATGGCATTTGGACTGTAAATGACATTGTAAATTGCGCGTTTACATTATCTCGCAAATGGATATTAGATTTTTCTCAATATATACTTCTTTTAGGAATAGACAGACCAATTTATAGATTTTCAGGAGATAATCATGATTTTGTTCAAACCTGTATGATATCAGAAGCAATTAAAAATACTGCACACGCAAAAAATATATTAAGTATTTTAAATTGTCAGCAAACAAAAGCCTATTATGATAATAACTTAAATAGAATTTGTTTTGTTAGCGGAACTGATACAATTACATCTATTTATAGAAAATTATTAGGCATAGAAGGAGGTGGCAAAGGAGGTGGCAAATGCGCATTGTCTCAATTGGATTGTGAAACTGTCATTTTTATTTTATCTTACATCTTGCATTTTAATAATGAAAATATTTTAAATAATTATTATGACAGTTCTTTGTTGTCAAAAACAAAAAAAGAAATTTATAGCAAAGAAGATGTTTATAATTCTGACAAAATTGCAAAAAAAAACCCATATTTCCTTACTGAAATACTTTCTTTGAAATACAGTGCTGTTATTTATATTAAAGAATTGGCAAATGTAGAAAAGAAAACAATTCAATCAAAAATAAAAATTTATGATGAAATAATATTTTTTTTAACAAATCAACAAATTAATACAAATGACATAAAAATATTAATTAATTGCAAAAATGAAAAACAAAATTCAATAATTGATGAATTAACAGATAAAATGTTAAAATTTTTATCTTATTCTGAAAATAAAGAACAATATGAAATAAATTTGATATCAAATAAAACAACTATTGAAATTATTGCAAAATATGAATTGGAAAAAGAATCAAAAGTAGCAGAAACAAAAGTAGCAGAATCAAAAGTAGCAGAAACAAAAGTAGCAGAAACAAAAGTAGCAGAAACAAAAGTAGCAGAATCAAAAGTGGCAGAATCAAAAATGGCAGAATCAAAAGTAGCAGAATCAAAAATGGCAGAATCAAAAAGAATCACATTATTTACTGGTGAAATTAATTATGATAACACTCTAACAAAACGTTTTTTTGAAATAAATAATCCAAATTTAGGCATATCAATCAAAGATCAATTGAAAAAACAAATGCCAGATTCAAATGTTAATGGAAAATTTATTTTAATGAATTCAGAAGGAAATGACATAGATATTAACAACATAAATTTTGAAGATTTGGAAAGTAATAATTTAATTAAATATGTTCCCAACTCAATTGTGGAAACAAAATCACAATATTCATTTCCAAAAAGTGGATTGACTCAAGGTGAACACGCACGCGAAAAAGTGGATATTCCAGGCGCAAATATATTTAGAATTCCAGGAATGGGAGGAAAAAGAAAAACCCGATGTAATAAACCAAAGAAAACCCGAAAGAGGTTTCAAAAGAGATCTAAGAAATTTCAAAAGAAATCCAGGAAAGCTTAATTTATAACCATTCCAAGTGGATGGCGACCCATGCCATAGGGAATTCTACATATCCATTGTCATGTACCTTTTCAGAATCCACCGCATAAATGTCGGTTATGTGTTTTAATGTAATGGCGTCGGTGGCCGGATCATTTTTCATTTCTCCCAATTTCAAATGGTAATCCAAATATATGTCGCGCAATGATGAAGTGTCATCCACATTTTCCATAGTCATTTCGCCAAAAGACACGCATTTGGGAGGTATTACATAACAGGTGTTGATTACTCGCAAATTGTGACTTTTTGGATAGACCACGTCTTTCCAGGTTTCATTTGAGTTTCCGAAGCTGTTATAGATCGCTTCGCTTGCTTCCAGTATTTTTTGTTTTATTTCCCACAATGACATTTTGTGGTGATATGAATTGTTGTATTCCCATTCCCTTTTTCTATCGCACAACTTTAAATTTGTCAGTTTAATTTTACATTCACCATCCAAACAAATCATTATTCCGACATACGGCAAAAGGATCTCAGCCTCTTTTATGGACGTTAATATCTTCATGATATTGTTTCCTTTTGACTCCGGAAATGGCGTGCCCGGACAAAGAGGACAGCACGGGATTTTATCATTTTTTATACAGGTCAATTCCCATTCGTTTATACAATTCGTGTGGAAACTGTGATTCCAATTAAGACTAGAGCTCCACTGCGGGGAGCAACGAGCGCTTGCGCAAGCGCGTGAATGTAGGAGTTTTATAGGCTGGGTTGAATCCAGAACATCGCAACATATGGCACAGGTGGCAAATGTGACACAAGTGTCACAAATATCTTGGACTTTTTTTAATTTATGAGATCGCGTTAGCATTTTACAAATATTAATTTATTTAAAATTTGTAAAACTATCAGGAAGAAAAAACCGGATCAATTTTTCACATTCATTCAGAGAAAGCCTTCAAATCGGCGACTGTCTGTATCTGAGTCAAATATGGCATCAAATCTGATTTCGTTGCCCACCATCCTTGTTTGCCTTGAAACGTCACTATCTTCTTCTCTCGCAGTTCACCCATTAACAGCGACTTCTTTATAGTCCAGACCTTGAATCCTTGAAAATCAAGGAGAACCAACATCGCATAATCATAGTCATGTTCCGGTTCCAAGTGCTGCCACTTACAATTGTCGCAGCCTGCCCAATATCTAGCGGTCTTTATTTCTATCTTTTTGCCTTCAAATGTGCCGTCATTTTGTGTTGATGTGCGCTTTCCCAATCCAAATATCTCCGATAGGATCTTCTCCGCCTCGGAGCCAAAAGGTTTAGAATCCAATTCTACCAATGCCAGAACCGACGGCGCCGCGTTATTTCGCTTGTAATATTTGATTTGTGTTTCCTTATCTGTGATCGCCTTGAATGCCTTGGAATTCTCCCAGGATTCGCAAGAAAGTATGTTGTTTGTTTCAGTTAAAGATTCCATTTTATTATTGATCACATTCCATGAATGATGTGGGATCAATTTTTGAATTATTTAAACATTTAATTCTAAAAACACAACAAGTGTGTATTTTTCTCCTTTTTCAATTCCATCATTAGTTCTCTTTTTTTTTCCATTGTATATTATCATGTCTCCCTGTAATAATGTCAGGCGTGTATCATCAAATGCGAAGGGAGAATTATCGTGATCAATTGGATCATTTATAGCAATGTCTAATGTTAAAAATGTTTTATCGCAATTGAAAATATTGGGTTGATTTGTGTGTTTTTCAGATTTTGAAATAAACATTTCTTTAATATTAAAAACATTTGTATTTTCCAAATTGTAAATTTCTGATATTTTTATCAACCAATAATTCATTATGAATAACAAATAATTCATGACACTTGGTATATTTTCAATGCTGACACAATTATTGTAATTTATGTATTTACTTTCAACAAACTCTCTTTTTTTTTCGCATTCATTTATAATCCAATAACACACATCTTTTGGTAATATATTTTTTACTATTTTATATTCTTTGAATCGGTTTGTTTCTGAAATTTCAGAAGTTTCACTAATTACTTGAAATAGTTCATCCGCAAGTTTTCCATATTTTTTATATAAAACCTGATGGCAATTTAATTTTGAAAAATTATTATTCATAATTATTATATTATTTTGTGAATTATTTATTATTTCTTGACATTGTTTCACTTTAATTTCAGTGTCACATTCATATATTAATTCGGAAATAAAATTTTCGTTGTTATTCTCAGCATTTGTGACATTTGAGCAATTATTAAAAATAATATCATCGGTTGTCAATAAACTTTCGCAATCAATTGCGATTGTTGATTTGTCATCACAAATATTTAACAATATATATTCAACTTTTTCTGAGACGCATTTGTTTGTTATGGAAAACCATTTTGAACTGTCAAATACCAAATGTTCATTCGCAAGTGGATTAGCTATAACAAATATATGATCATCATTTATTTCTTTGTATTTATAAGAATCATTGTCAACATTTGTAAATACATAATTGCCTTTTTGATTTAAAACACAAATTATGGAAAGCAAAGGATGTTTTTTGTTTTTTTTATCAAATATTATTCCATCATATTCTTCATTTGATAATATTATATTGATAAATTTATTATTCAGATCTATATCATTATTTAGTGCATGAAAATTACAAATTTTGAAAATATGGTCATTTTTATCAACTGAATTACAATCTATTTCATATTTTTTATTCATTTGTAATATTTTTTCCCATTCTGAAAAAAATGTTTGGGTTTTCCATATTTCAATGTTCATTTTATATAAATGTAAATTTATAGATTCTATATTGTTTTGTTTATTAATTGATTTCACCATGGAAAAATAATGAGGTGTATTATTTGTCTATTTCTTTGCTGGTGTAAATTTAATCATATGTGATTTTTTTTTAAAAATAAAACCATGAATCGCATATTTTGAAGTCTCATTTTTCATTAGTTCACTGTATTGATATAAAAAAGATGTTGGAAAAATTAACAATGTTCCTTTTTTATTATCAACTTTAACTTTATTCCAAAATAAAAATTCTCCATCACAATCATTTAAAACCCAAATAAACATGAACATTTTAATTCCATTATTATTCTGAGATTCATTTTTTTTGTAAATTGTGATGTTCTGAGAATTATTATTGTATTCAGTTTTTTTAATTATGAAAAAAATATTATTTTTTGATGGAATAATTTCAGATTTTTCCACACGATCTGTCAAATGATAATCACAATTAAAATTTGATTTTTTGTTAATTAATGTTTCATTTTTAAACAAATCAAAATATTTATCAATGCTTGAATTTAATTCATTATTTAGTGTTTTTAATATTCTTTTGTATTTTTCATCATAATTAATATTGTAAGAACAATTGTCTACTACAAAGTTTCTATTAATTAAATCATTTTCATAATTATTTATTATTTCATCGCATAAACTATTTGGCAATGAATTTTTCTTTTCAAATATTAAAAATGGTTGTTTTAACATGCAAATAATATAAATAATATCTATATTTGTTTATATATCAATTGAACACAAATGTCTAATTATAAATTCAAAGGCGTCTCAATTTCAACTATAGCAAAACATAGAACAAATGAAACTATTGCGACAAAATACGCAGCAATTTTTCCGTCAGGCACTGTTACATCCGGATCTCTAACATTTTCACAAAGTATTGATGAAAGGCCATTGTCGGCTGGCATTCCTTATAGCATAGACGGAACAAATATTAGTCAATTTTTAATTGCTGCATATACAGATGGTAGCGTATCCATTCCATCTGGATGCACTAAAGTTAGAGTTATTCTGATTGGTGGCGGTGGCGGTGGTGGCAGTGGCGTGGACGCCCATAATGGGGAGACTCAAATAAATGATGATCAGCGAAATAACAATGACGCGACCAATCAAAATAATAGAAATTATATAAATACTCAATACCATGCCGGACTCCCTGGAAGTGGAGGCGGTGGAGGTGGATTTGTATATTTATCACAAGTGTCTCTGAATGGCGCAAGTAGTGCATCAATAACTATTGGATCTGGTGGCGCAACCAATACAAATGGACAAGACTCATCTTTTACTGTAAATTCAGTCACTTACACCGCAGCTGGTGGTTATGGAGCACAAACTAGCACTATCGGAGCTGTTTCCGCAACACATGGAACCGGTTATACTCTTAATCAAGGTGGACAGGCTGGATATACTGGCGTCAGTAATACAGCTGGTGCGTTAGGAGGAGGAACTGGTGGAAGTGGCGGGTGGATGGGAGGGCATGCCACCCAAGGTTTGACACAATATGGAAGAGGTGGCGATGGAGGGGCTGGGAAACAATGGACTCATTACAGTGAAGGCGAAAGTCCAAACAGAGGATATCACTCCCCCCCAAATGCCCCTTCAACTACCACTGGTGGTGGTGCCCCCGGAAATGGTAGCACTGGCACCAATGGCTTTGTTAGAGTGTATTATTTATTTGATTAATAATAAAAATTACGATTTTATAATGTTACTTTCTTACTGGCAGCGGTCATCAAACCACACTTTTTATTGAATCCAAAAAAATATCAACATAGATCCAACATATTAAAATATATTTATCATTTCCTATTGGAATATTGCTTTTATTTGGAATGAACCATTCTGAAGGGAAAACCACAAGCTTTCCTTTTTCTGCTTTTATTACATTATCATTTAAAAAAACGGTTTCACCATTTTCAAAATCATCATTAAGAAACCACATAAATGTAAAAATATTTTGTTTTTCTATCATTGAATTTGTCGCTGTTATCAAATCTCCCCAATCATTATTTTGATATGGAATAAATCCAACATTATTTATCATTTTAAAAATAGTAATAGAATTTATGCAAAACTTTTGTGACAAAATAATATTATAAAATTGTTTTAAATATGATAAATAAATATTCAAATGTTTTCCTATTTCTTCAATTAAATATTTTTGTATTTCTTGTTCATCTTTATGAATTATAAGTTCAATTTTTTGTATTTTATAAAAATCATTTTCAGAAAAATCATTTTTTGAAATTTGCGTGTTTACGTTTAATATTATTTGATTGCAAAAATCATTTGACAATGAGTTATTTGTTATGTAAATAAATTCTGCCATTTTTATATAATGTAAATATGT
>Ga0209230_10001058_pt1 | contig 10988 bp, 7 predicted proteins | sample LakOntMetagenome_FD_187467 | JGI IMG/M metagenome (GOLD analysis project Ga0209230, IMG submission 187467) | Freshwater and sediment microbial communities from Lake Ontario - Sta 18 epilimnion Metagenome (SPAdes) (version 2) | ecosystem: Environmental > Aquatic > Freshwater > Lentic | place... | reverse complement strand
TGCAGCCCTGTCGTATCAGCTTGCTTATCAGTAATTCCGGCAGCCTTTACCTTCGAACCATCGCCTTCGATAGTAACTTGCACGTTAAATACCAGGCTCGCCAGCTCTTCCTTAATGCCATCCATCATCGCAGCAAAGAGTTCGTATCCTTCGCGTTGGTATTCGACCAATGGATCGCGTTGGGCCATGGCACGTAGCCCAATACCTTCTTGCAAATAGTCCATCTCATAAAGGTGCTCGCGCCATTTGCGATCCAAAACTGAAAGCAAAACTTTCCGCTCTAGCTCTCGCATTACTTCAGGACCGAGATCAGATTGACGTTTTTCAAATGCCAAAGTCGCATCTTCTAAAATCTGCGCCGTTAGATATTCGGCATCAAGAGCCGAACTTGAACCAACCTTTGCGATTAACTCTTCAAAAGTAAATGAGATTGGATAAACCAGTTTCAGGGCTTGCCATAAACGGTCAAGATCCCAATCTTCGCCATACCCCTGTGTGGTTTCGGCATTTACGTAAGCGACCAAGGTGTCGGCAACAAATGTCTGAACCTGGGGAGAAATATCTTCACCTTCGAGCACGAGGCGGCGTTCTCCGTAAATCACTTCACGCTGTCTGTTCATAACATCGTCATATTTCAAAACATTCTTACGGATCTCAAAGTTCTGTGCTTCTACTTGAGTCTGAGCTGAACGAATTGCATTGCTGACCATCTTTGACTCAATTGGTTCATCATCCGGTAGGCCGGCAGCAGATAAGAAGCGTTCCACCAAACCAGAATTGAAGCGACGCATTAACTCATCTTGCAGCGACAGATAGAAGCGTGATTCGCCGGGATCGCCTTGGCGTCCAGAACGTCCACGTAACTGATTATCAATGCGACGTGATTCGTGACGTTCGGTACCGAGTACGTAAAGACCACCGAGTGCGACAACTTCTTCATGGCCTCTAGAAACAGCGGCCTTCTGTTTAGCAATCTCTTCAGGCCAAGCTGCCTCGTATTCAACGGCGTTATCAACTGGTGATAGACCGCGACGTTGAAGTTCAAAATCCGCCATAAATTCTGGGTTTCCACCGAGCATAATGTCGGTTCCGCGACCGGCCATATTTGTTGCAACCGTAACTGCGCCGCTTACACCTGCTCTTGCAATAATCGATGCTTCACGTTCGTGATGCTTCGCATTTAGAACTTCGTGCGGGATCCCCGACTTTTTCAAGAGAGCAGATAGTTCTTCTGATTTTTCTACCGAAACGGTACCGACCAGAACTGGTTGACCTTTGCGGTGACGCTCCACAATATCTTTAGTAACTGCCATAAATTTGCCGAGTTCAGATTTATAAACCAAATCAGCCTGATCGATACGCTGCATTGGACGATTTGTTGGTATAGGAACAACGCCAAGCTTATAGATCTGATGGAATTCAGATGCTTCAGTCATAGCCGTACCGGTCATACCTGAGATAGTTTCGTAGAGTCTAAAATAGTTCTGCAGAGTTATCGTCGCAAGTGTTTGGTTCTCATCCTGAATATCTATGCGCTCTTTCGCTTCTAAAGATTGGTGGAGTCCATCGCTATAGCGACGTCCAGCCAACATTCGGCCAGTGTGTTCATCTACGATTAATAACTCACCATTCATTACAACATAATCTTTATCACGCTTAAATAATTCTTTGGCGCGCACCGAGTTATTTAGGTAGCCAATTAACGTGGTATTTGCCGCCTCATACAGATTTTCTATTTTAAGAAACTCTTCTACCTTTGTAACGCCTTCTTCTAGAATTCCAATTGTCTTCTTCTTCTCATCAACTTCATAATGAGTACCGCGTTGTAATTTAAGTGCGATATTGGCAAATTCGACATACCACTTGGTTGCCTTGTCCGCCGGGCCGCTAATGATCAATGGTGTGCGCGCTTCATCAATCAAAATGGAGTCAACCTCATCCACGACTGCGAAGAAGTGATCACGTTGAACGCAATCTTCTAGCGACCAAGCCATATTGTCACGTAAGTAATCGAAACCAAATTCATTATTGGTGCCATATGTAATATCAGAGTTATATGCCTCGCGTCGTTCTGAAGGCGTCATGCTATTTACGATCACGCCTACTGATAATCCAAGGAAGCGATGGATACGACCCATCCATTCACTGTCGCGTTCTGCCAAATAATCGTTGACGGTTACTACGTGAACTCCTCGCCCAGCGAGTGCGTTTAAATAAGAAGGAAGCGTTGCAACTAGCGTCTTACCTTCACCGGTGCGCATTTCCGCAATATTGCCGCGATGCATTGCAGCACCACCCATAATTTGTACGTCATAGTGACGCTGCCCGAGGGTGCGCTTAGCCGCTTCGCGAACTACAGCAAATGCTTCAGGAAGAAGATCATCTAGTGATTCACCGGATGCAAATCGAGATTTAAACTCATTGGTTTTCTCACGCAATTCAGTGTCGCTAAGCGGGGAGATAGCAGGCTCAAATGAGTTGACTTGATCCACAACTTTGCTGAGATCGCGAAGGATTTTGCCTTCGCCCGCCCGCATTATGCGATCAAAAATCTTTGCCATTTATATGCCCTTTCGAAAATCTACCCCCTAATCGTAAGGGTTAGCGACGGCGCCTGTTACCGCGCCGATTACTGAAAAACCTGCGGCACGCAAGGCCCGTATGGCCTCCGCAAGGGTAGCCCCTGTGGTTACTAGATCATCAACAATAATTAGTGGTCCTATATTCCCCGAACGAGCCACCTTCGCCACATTGAGGGTTGCAGAAAAAGCCCCTTCGATGTTGCGGTTTCGTTGCACTGAATTTAATTTAGATTGGTCTCTCACCGCTCGTTGATGATGCAAAATATCCAAAGATTTAAGAGCTTCGATGCTTGCGACAGATTCAGTGATCTCCTGCATAAAATTGCGGCCTCTCTTCCTTGTTGCAGATCTTCGTGACGGAATCGCAACCAAATCTCCTCCACCATAATTTTTGAGAAAATATCGAAGTGAATGATTTATCGCTTTTACCAGTAACTGGTCAGCGGCTTCTTGATTTGCTTCTTTCGCTCTCAATAGGACGCGAGACGCGATTGGTGAATATTCAATTGCTGAAATCACCGGATAGGTTTTATCCAAAACTCTTAAACCGCGATGATAAATATGTGGATGCCAACTCTTTCGACAAATCGAACAGATAGATATACCAAGTTGGGAACATCCAATACATCTTGATGGGAAGACTAATTCGGCCAGACTTTTCATTGGGCGATTCTGTATCGCCCAACAATCCTTTATGAGCTAATCAAAGGTTCTGGGGATAATCTTCCGGCTGCGGACGTATTGGACGGCCACCGATCTGCTCGCCTGCAATTCTTGGCAGAGTTAAAACGAAATGTGCGCCTTGTCCAGGCTCTCCCCACGCATCAAGTTCACCATTGTGTAATCGTGCATCTTCCAAGGCGATAGACAAACCTAGCCCTGTTCCACCCCGCACTCGAGCGCGCGATGGATCGGCTCTCCAAAAACGATCGAAGATGCGAGATAGCGCCGAAAATTCTATGCCTGTTCCAAAATCTCTAACGCCGACAGCGACTTCAGTGCGAGTAGAAACCACTGTAATGTGAATTGGTTTCTCTTCGGCATGGTCAAAGGCGTTAGATAGTAGGTTTCGCATAATGCGTTCTACGCGTCTAATATCAGCTTTAATCATTACATTTTCTGTCTCATGATCAATAGTTATTGAAATAACGTGATCGTGCGCACTGGCTCGAACATCTTCAATACATCTTTCAATCAAACCAATCAGCTCAAAATCCACTGGCTCCAACACAGCAACTTCGGCATCAAATCGACTTACTTCTAGGAGATCTTCCAAAAGCCTTTCAAATCTATCCAGTTGGGCAACGAGAAGTTCTGAACTTCGTGTAATAGTCGGATCGAAAGAGTCTTTCTGGCTATAGATAACTTCAGATGCCATACGCAAAGTTGTTAATGGGGTTCTTAGTTCGTGAGAAACATCAGAAACAAATCTTTGCTGTACGCGAGATAAATTTTCCAAGCGAGAAATCTGAGATTCTAACGAGAGTGCCATTTCATTAAATGCTGTGCCGAGCGTTGCAATTTCATCAGAGCTCTCCACCCTCATCCGCTGAGAGAAATCGCCTTGTGTAAATTTCTGTGCAATCGTCGCCGCTTCGCGCACTGGTTTTACTACTTGACGGACAACAAGCCAAGTAATTAATCCGATGAGGAATAGAAGAGCAAAACCAGTCAGCAAAAGTGCGTTCTTAATAATTGTGAGCGTTCGATTCTGGTTATTAAGTGAATAGACGAGGTACATTTCATATTTACCAGATTTTGGAATCTCAATTTTACGACCTGCTATTAAAACATTGGCATCTTTACGATCTTTATACTGCATTTTTGAATATTGATACTCAACTAAATCGCTAGAGCGAACCTTTTCTCGTAACTCTTCCGGGAAGGAAGAAATATCTAAACCATCTGTAGTTGTGCTGTAGTCAGGAGACTCAATATTTAAGGAAAATCTAAATGGGGTGCCGAATCTATTTAAGAAGATAGATTTTCTATCCTGGTTAAGGCTTATCTCTGTTGAAGAAATAATCACTTCTTGTACCGCTTTGGTAATGACCGAACTCTTCTCACCTTCAATTAGCAAAAATTGGTATTGCGCATTGAAAAAGGATGACCTGGCCTCGGCAAGTGATGATTCCAGATTTACTTCCCTGACTCCATCGGATAGCTGTGAGTAAAGCGCAGAGCCGGTTAGCCAGACGACTGCAAGAGAAAGCAGGACCGTAGAGACAATAACTTTAGATGCGAGTGAATTTCGTAGCCGGTTAGCAAATCGGTTCATTCTAGGAACCGCCCATCACTCCAGCTTTATAGCCAACACCGCGAACCGTCATAATTATTTCGGGATGTTCTGGATCGTGTTCCACTTTTGAACGTAAACGCTGCACGTGGACATTTACCAAGCGAGTATCAGTTGAGTGACGATATCCCCAAACTTCACCTAACAAAGCATCTCGCGTAAAGACCCGACCCGGTTCTTTGGCTAGGGCAACTAGTAAATCAAATTCCAAGCGAGTCAAGGCAATCTTTCTGCCTCCGCGACTTACTTCGTGTGCGGTTACATCTATAGAGAGATCACCAATAGTTAACAAACCCATTACATCGGCATTTGTTCGACGTAAGCGGGTTCGAATTCTGGCTATTAATTCAGATGGGTGGCGAAATGGTTTGACAATGTAATCATCAGCGCCCGCTTCAAGGCCTTTGACTATGTCGTTTGTATCGCCTTTTGCACTTAGCATCACAATTGGAACCATTGATTCAGCGCGTATTAATTTGCATACTTCTATTCCATCTAAACCAGGAAGCATTACATCTAGTAGTACAAGATCTGGAGGATTGTTTCTAAAGACATCCAGCACTTCATCACCACGGCTTACTAGATCCACGTCGATGCCGGCACCGGTTAATACGATGCCGAGCATCTCCGCAAGATCCTGGTCGTCATCGACGACCATAACTAAAGTCATTAGCTACCGTGCTCCCAAGAGTTCAAATACATATCTTGCGCAGGAGTTAAGGTATCAATGCGCCCACCCATAGAAATTAATTTCAGGCTGGCAACTTCCTTATCGATATAAGTTGGAACGTTATGAACTCCAGCTGGAAGGTTTTTAGCTTCCTTAACTAGATATTCTGCGGTTAGCGCTTGATCCGAAAATGACATATCCATAACAGATGCTGGGTGGCCTTCGGCTGCTCCGAGGTTTACCAGACGTCCTTCAGCGAGAAGCAGCAAGCGGCGGCCATCAGCAAGAACATACTCATCTGTCTGATGACGCATCTTGGAGTTCTTCTTCTTAGAGTTCTGCTCCAGCCAAGCCACATCAATTTCGATATCGAAATGGCCAGAGTTAGCCATTATTGCGCCATCTTTCATTACGGCGAAATGTTCATCACGCAGTACATCGCGGTTACCTGTAACGGTTATGAAAACATCGCCAACTTTGGCAGCATCGAGCATTGGCATAACGCGGAATCCTTGCATCATTGCATCAAGGGCCTTTGTTGGATCGATTTCAGTCACCACTACATCCGCGCCCATACCTTTAGCACGTTCTGCAACACCTTTACCGCAGTAACCAAATCCTGCTACGACGACGATGCGTCCGGCAAGAAGAAAGTTGGTCGCACGGAAGACAGCGTCGAGGGTTGATTGACCTGTTCCGTAACGGTTGTCGAACATGTGCTTGGTATCGGTGTCATTAACAGCAATCATTGGGAATGTAAGTGCGCCATCTTTAGCCATTTGGTTAAGACGGATTACGCCTGTTGTGGTCTCTTCGCAACCACCTGCGATATTTGGAAGAAGTTCTTTACGAGTTGTGTGAAGAGTATTTACCAGATCGCAACCATCATCAAATACTTGGTGAGGTTCGATATCTAGCGCAGCGTTGATATGTGAGTAATAACCATCACGATCTACTGCGTTGCGCGCGAATACTGAGATTCCATATTCATGAACCAGCGCTGCTGCTGTGTCATCTTGTGTTGACAAAGGATTTGAAGCACAGAGTGCGATTTCTGCGCCTCCTGCTTTCAAGACGCGCATGAGATTCGCTGTCTCTGTGGTGACGTGCATACAAGCAGCGATTCTTACGCCGGTAAATGGCTGTGACTTCTCGAAGCGTTCGCGGATCTGCGCAAGTACGGGCATATTACGTTCTGCCCATTCAATCTTCTTGCGACCTTCGGCTGCGAGTGATGCATCAGCGATGTCGTGACGTGGCAGTGTTGATGTAACTGGTGAATTCATAATGTTCTCCTTAGTTGGTAATAAATAACAGTTGATTGGACTGTGCTTACCTAAGGCGTAGGGCTCTACTTTGCTAGGCGGCTCTGTGCATAGGTTAGCGCCCGCGGACCCTTACTGGCTATTTAGACGCTAGCCACGGATTGTGGCGAGCACCTCATCTCGAATCTTCTCCATGCGCGCTTGCGTCTTAGCTTCTACATTTAATCTCAAGAGCGGCTCAGTGTTTGAAGCGCGGACGTTAAACCACCAAGTGTCACCATTAACGGTTAAGCCATCTAGGTGATCCACCTCATTACCAGCGCTTGCACCAAATTTCGCTTCAATCTCTTCCATCGCACTTTGCGCATTTTCAACTTGTGAATTGATTTCACCGCTAGATATATAACGGCTATACGGTTTCAGTAATTTGGAGAGTGGGGTCTTTACTTCACCTAGCGCTGCAATTGCATGCAGGGCCGCTAGCATTCCAGAATCAGCGCGCCAGAAGTCACGGAAATAGAAATGTCCCGAGTGCTCACCACCAAATACCGCACCTGTTTCTGCCATCAATTTCTTTATATATGAATGACCAACTCTTGAGCGGATCGCTTTGCCACCGTTCTCTTCTACGATTTCCACAACAGCGCGCGAAGAAATTAAGTTATAAATAATATTAGCGCCAGGGGTTTTCTTTAACTCACGATCTGCAATTAGCGCTGTGAGGGTAGAAGGATTAACTAGATCGCCATTCTCATCAACCAAGAAACAACGATCAGCATCGCCATCAAAAGCAAGTCCAATATCAGCGCCATTCTTCTTGACCGCTTTCTGAAGATCCTTCAAATTTTTAGCATCAATTGGATTTGCTTCGTGATTGGGGAAAGTTCCATCTAATTCAAAAAACAATGGAATAACTTCGCAATTTAATCGAGCAAAAACCGCCGGGGCGGTATGCCCAGCCATTCCATTTCCGGCATCGATTACGATTTTTAGCGGGCGGATTCCAGATAATTCTACGAGGGTTAACAAGTGATCAACATAGGCAGTCAACAGATCTTCATTGCTCTCTTTGCCTACGCTTCTAAAGTCAATCGGTGAGCCTTCAGCTACGTATCTCTCAATAATTAATAGCCCAGATTCTTTACCGATTGGTCTGGCACCACTTAAACATAACTTTATGCCATTGTATTCCGCTGGGTTATGACTAGCTGTAAACATTGCCCCAGGAAAATCTAACTTTCCGGCTGCAAAGTAAAGAAGGTCGGTGGAGGCTAAACCGATACGAACTACATTCAATCCTTGCGAGGTTACGCCTGCGGAAAAAGCATCGGCAAATACTGGAGATGAAGGACGCATATCTTCACCGATTACAACTGTTCCGGGCTCGCGTTCTTGTTGCAGAAAACGCGCGAATGCAACTCCTGTGGCAAAACAAAAATCAGCAGTGATTTCTACATCCACTAAACCGCGAATGTCATACGCTTTAAATATTGAAATAATCAACTTCTCTCTTTAGCCAGTCAAAACACTGATCCAGAATAAGTTTAAGAGGGAACCGCCCGCAAGTGGCCGCGGCGACCAATCTGTCCATCCTGGTTATTCAAATTATTGAGTGTGTTTTCTGCGCTGGAATCAGTTGAAGATATATTCAAATTTGCTACTTCACGCACAGCATCGGCGATAGCCATCAAATCGTCATCACTCGGACCGATATCTGTTAGAGAGCTTTCTTCTTTAATAACGCTCCAGCCGTTGGGAACCGTTAGGCGCTTGCCATGTGTTTCACATAAATCATATGAATGAGGCTCTGAAAAAGTTGCTAAAGGACCAAGCACTGCGGTTGAGTCGGCGTAAATATAAGTTAGCGTCATAGAAGCCAGGCTTCTGCAACTAACTCGCGAACAGCTACGCCCTGTTCTAGCCAACTTACTCATGAGCATAAGGCTAGTGGGGTTAAGGGTAAAAACTGGGATTGTCAGGGAGTTAAGACGCGAATATTTGAAAGGGGCACAGAAGATTTAGTTAGAACACTTCCTGGCGCTAGAGGGAAATATCCATAACCGCTCTTGCTAGCGATCAAGCCAGCGCCATAAATTCCCTTCTGTACATTTGCAAATGTGATTGACCGAACTCCATCCGGAATTTTAACAGTTGCGATTTCATCGCCTCTAACTTTGAGTACTTTTCGCTTACCTTTATCAAGTAATAACTCAATATCAATGCTAATTACTCCCCCAATAAAAACTAGCTGCGGCGCTAGACCAGAGGCGGCCATGGATATTGGAGTTAATTCTGGAACTGAAGTACTCCAAATGAAGTCAGTTTTATTCTCAGAATAAGTCGGTGAATATACCGATGCAACTAGTGGCTCATCTGAGGAAATATGTAAACCAAATTTGCTCGCGGGAAGGTTTGGATTAAGCGGCAACGATACGACCGATCCAGCTTTAACTACCTTATTTTCAAAACCGGATGGAATAAAACTTCCGTCAGTTGATATAACTTTAACGCTCACGCGGGCATCGAGTTCACCGGGCACCAATAAACGTAATGTGTGCGAAAGGTCTTCGCTCTTATTGCCGACTTTGCGCACAGTGTGCGGCACGGCAGGAATAAATATTTCTTTATTAGCTTTTGAGGAGAAGTTAACAATATCTCCGCCGAGTGCCTTTAATCCTCTTCCACGCTCATCCAGCAAATAGCTTGTAACGCGGCCAGACCTGGTCAGCGCACGAATGACAATTTCACGCGATCCCGGCGCTAACGCATCCAAACCTATCTCGCGAAACGCGTTTGCCGCCAAAGTAATTGGTTTAGTTTGTTGCGCTCCAATTTCATTCCATATTTGTAAATCTACAACTGCCGAGCTAAGGCCGCTATTTACAATTAACACTTTTCCTTTACTGGTTACATCAGCGGTACCGCCGACAAACCATTGTTCGTTTTGCAGCGATGAACAAATAGTCGCGCCAGCCCAAATCCCTTTCCGTATTTGCCAAACGATTGGTGTGGAACCTTGCGATTCAACTATTACGGGAGCCTTAATTTGGTTATATCTAAGAGTCTGCGAAGGAACGAAGGAAAGAGACTTAGTCCCGGTCTTGCGCAATGGCGTTTTACTCGAAGGAAGGGAAATAGCCGTTGTCATATTCAGTGGAGTCGGAGGACATGCAACTGCAGGAAAATTTGTTGAATACTCACTCTTGGAAAGGCCAACATTTAACCCGTTTGCCGCTAAAACTACTGCTACTGCAGAAGCAAAAATCAATGTGGGGCGTTGAAATCTCATGCCAACTCCGCATCTTCAATTTCGCGTCGACGGCGACCTGCAGGTAGAGCGAGCACCATAACGGTGACTAACACAATTGTTTGAAATGAAATCCAAGCACGACGAGAAGTTCCGTCGTAAATCAGAGTTACTGTTCCTGGCTCGGTTACTGTAAATACCGGCATGCCAACCGCACTTCGTTTGCGTTCTAAACGAGAGCCATCCTGCATCGCTCTCCAGCCTTGACTGTAGTTTTCGGTCAGGGTTAATTCACCCGGTTCATTCACGGTAATTCCTAATTTGCCTTGCTGAACAACAGAACTTTTACCAGAGGCATTGGTGAAGAGGATCGATCCAGTGTTTACTGAAATTTTCCAGACAATTCCTGCATTTGTAGAAGAGGCTCTGGAAAATCCACCTAAGCCGTCAATTACGCGTGCAATATTTTCATCAACTGGACTCTTCAAGAAAAGAAATTTAATGCCGTGAGCAGCAAATGTTGTGCTCGCAGTCAAGCCTGTGCCATCGACTAACTCCTGCACCGCTGCAGATATCTGTTCTCTATCCGCTGGTGCCATATCCGGTTGTGCCAGAGTTGCATCTCCACCTCGCGCTAGATAGTAATTTAAAGTTACTTCTTCACCAGTTGCGCGTGGGCGAATAACCATGGTTTTGGCATCCCCTTCAACGGCAAGAAATGCAGGCAGCACAACACTTTTGCCCGTTTGCAAAGGTGAATTAGCACCGCTACTTACCATCCAAGAAATTGATGTGATGGCATATAAAGCGGTAATAACCAGAAGTATTCCGGCCGAAATATGACGGAAATTTATATTTGTTGCAATAAGTCTCTCGCGCAACTTATCGAGCATGATTACCGATGCTGCTATTGCCGCAATTGTCGTGA
>Ga0209230_10001056_pt1 | contig 10998 bp, 19 predicted proteins | sample LakOntMetagenome_FD_187467 | JGI IMG/M metagenome (GOLD analysis project Ga0209230, IMG submission 187467) | Freshwater and sediment microbial communities from Lake Ontario - Sta 18 epilimnion Metagenome (SPAdes) (version 2) | ecosystem: Environmental > Aquatic > Freshwater > Lentic | place... | reverse complement strand
AAACTATGTGATAGAATTGCAAACGTTCAGTATGGTAAGATGACTAAATCTCGTATGTTTGAGATGTATAAAAAAGAGAACCCCGAGTTCATCCGTCAGTTGGGTGTGGGACAAGGAACAAGTATTAAATATGGGGATATGTTTATTTATTTGAATAATTTATTTAATGATTAAAAATATGGAAAATTTATTAAAGTTTGTATTTAGGCTTCTGTTATGGATAACTTGGTTTATTACCACAATTGTTGGTTTTAATCTTATTAATCAAAAAGTTGATTGGCAAAACTATTTGGGAGTTTTTATCCTTTGTCTATCTCTATTGTGTATTGTTTACTATGTTAAAAATAATTTCCACACATTATTGAATGTTGTGAAAGATAATTTATCAAAAATGATATTGTATTTAAAAAAAATGTTTAAAAAATAAAAGTTATGAAAAACTTATTTAAATTTATGGGGGTTTTAATTGGAATCTTCGCTTGGATAGAATTGATTAAATTATCGTTCTACCTTATGAAACTACCCAACACCTTTGTGTTTTATGGTGGGGTTTTATTATTATCGTTAACAACTATCGGACCAATATTTTATTTTGGGGATAACATATTAATGTTCTTAAAGAATATGAAGGGTGTTTTCTTTGATAAAGAAAAAAAAGAATAAAAAAGTTGTGTATTAAAAAAAAATAGTATATCTTTGTGCCCAATTAAAAAATTAATAATTAAAAAAGTAAAAAAATGAAAAGAATTTTAGTAGCAGTAAGTGTGTGTTTATTTCTTATGTTTGGTGTGTTTTCTTGCAAGATTGCCGATTCGGCTGAGGTTGCATTAGTAGTAGACCAAATCGGAACCAACAAGGGTGTTCCAAACATTGAAATGGCGTCGGGGTTTATTTGGTATTTTCCACCAACACAGGATGTGTTTATGTATCCAACATCGGTACAACACAAAGTATGGTCGGCAGATTCAAATGAGGATTCTCCAACGGATGAACATATTGATGTAACGTCAGCGGACGGAGCAACATTTGGGTTAGATGTATCTATTAACTTACAATTACAGAGAGCAAGAGCGTCCGAGTTATTTATTAAGTATAGAGTAGGGATGGAAGACTTAATCAATACGAGAGTAAGAACGATTGTAAGAAAAGAATTGTTAGACAATGCGGTTAGTTTCGCATCAGATAGTTTATTACAACATAGAAATGTGTATGAGGCAAATGTGACTAAATCATTAACTACGTCTTTAGAGAAAGAAGGGTTTACACTAAACAACATTGCGGTTCTTAAAATGGCGTTACCGGATTCATACAAAAAGGCAATTGAGAGAAAGATTGCGGTTCTTCAAGAGACTGCGACTATTATATCTCAAACAAAACAAGCAGAACAAACGGCACTTAAGAAAGTGGCATTGGCTAAAGGTAACTATGAGGCAGCACAATACGACGCTAAAACAAAGGAAATCTTATCTCAACCTAAATTGTTAGAGTTGTATAGAGCGGAAACCGAGAGAATAAGAGCTACGAATGGTACATCAGAATACGGACAGAATAATGTGTTTGGTTCGGCTCAGGGAATATTGTTAAATAGAAAATAATAAGTTATGATAGTATTAGTAATATTTTTAATTGTTGGTTTTGTATTCTTTGCGGCGTATGAGAGGCTAAATCTATCTGTAACGGGATTTCCACCAAAAGATGAGGATGTTTTAGAGTTCATTGAGAAAGTTAGAAAGAGTAATCCTGTTCTATTAGATGGTGCTAAACCGGATAGTGTGATTAGTTCAAGTGGTAACCCATACATTTCAATAACTTTAAGAACTATTTTAATGGGTTGTTATATTCAGGATGTTGGAGCAATACCAAGATGGTATAAGTCATATGGTGAGATTCAAAAACTATATGTTGAGTTGAATGCAAAGAGTGGTAAAACAAAAAGAGAAATTTTAGGATTATAAAAACAAAACCCCCCATTACGGAGGGTTTTTTTATTTTACTTCATATTTGGTAAAATCGGTTGATGTGGGTTTTTCATTTTTGAAGTAATATACTTCTGTCTTCCCATCATAAATAATTGTCTTTCTGTAAGCAGTCGGAACGGTTGCCCCAGATGGAAGTTTAATTGATTTTGGTCCAAAGATACATCTGATTTCAATCACAACTACTTTATTTGTTTTTGCTAGTTCTCTTTCTCTAACCTCAAGTAATCTCCAAGTTGTTCTGTTAAGGTTCTCTTGTTGTAGGGAACAATTCAGGTAAGTGAATGTTTTGAATAGGGTTTGTTTATCACAATTAAAGTCAGCAGCGGCACTCATATGGCCTTTATCCCACATATTTTTTTCGTAATCCTTGTTGTCTGATGTTTTGATTGAGTCACAAGTATAAAAATCCATACCAGTTCTTGAAGCAGTTCCATTTGGACATTTAACAATATATTTAACAAATTTAGGTTGTTCCAACACCTCCGAATAAATTACTTCAAATATGTCAGTTTTGATGTAGATACTATCTCTTAATACTTTTTGAGAGAATGATGTGAATGTGATTAGGGTAAATAATATTAACAAAAGGTTTTTCATAATAATGTTTTACAATAAATATCATCACCATTATTTGTTTTTGTTATATTTATAGAAGTATGAAATTAATTGAAAGTATAATACAAATTATAACTGAAGCTTCAAAGAAAAAAATCTTAATGGATAAGATTGGATTTAACGAGGATAACGCTGAACTATTGGATAGGTTATGTGGTCCTTTATCTGTTTGGATGGGAAATAAATTAATTGAAGTATATTCGCAAGCTTTAGAATCAACACTTCCGGAATATGAGGATGATAATGAATATAAAAAGGCGGTGGTTAGAAATATGAATAATAATTTAGCTATTCAAAGTGCTAGGACTAATATAGTATCTATAATGGACTGGATTAGAGTTGGACTTAACGGTAATTTGGGGGAATTTAAAGATTTATATTTGTTGGATTTAGTTAGAAAATCCCAAGAATGGCACGAGAGTTTAGAAGTGGGTCAGGGTGATATCAACTATAAGGAAGAAAACCCAACTATATTAGATTTTACTGATGAAAATGGGAATGGGTTTTATTGGGCGGATTTGAATACACAGAACTCAGATGTTGAGTGCAACAGGATGGGACATTGTGGAAGAAGTTCTTATGGATATCTTTATTCATTAAGACAAAATATCCCAATTAATAATAAATATAAACTAAACAAATCGGTTCTAACTGCGGCAATCGGTGAGGATGGTATTATGTATCAGTTGAAAGGTGTTAAGAACTCAAAACCAAAAGATGAATACCATCCGTATATTTTACCATTATTCTATGTTTTAGGTGGTGGAGGTGAAGAAGATGATTACCTAATTCAAGGTTTTGGAACGGAATACGCATCTGAACAGGATTTTAAATTGTCTGACTTACCGGAACAAACAATCAAAGAATTGTATCAAAATAGACCGGAGTTGTTTTCGTCAAGACCTATGCAACGATTGTTAGATAAGATGGGTATTATTGAAATGGAACCATTACCAACAGGATTCTCATTAGAAATTAAACCTGAGGATTTTGATGATTATGTTGATGGTGGAACTTACCGTACATATACAAATAGAGAGACCGGAAAACAAACAAGAACAAGTATTTTTGTTGAGATAATGATGGGTGATGCTTGGGATTTGTGGAATCAAGACGGTTACGAAGATTTTGGTAGTTACTTTCAATATACAATAGACAAACCAACCGAAGAAAGATTGTGGGATATTGTTAGAAAAATGGCAGAAAGAGATGGTGTTGAATTAGATGAGGATTTAGATTTAGAAGATTCTATCAAACAAGTGGATGATGATTGGGAAATAAGAAATGCTATTGGTGGTGCAATAAATGATGCTGACGCAAATGATTATGTTGACTATTTGCAAAAACAAATAGAATCTGCGTTAGAGTTTTATGGTAATGTGTATGAGTTTAATGACACCGGAGCTAAAATCCAAGTTGATTTAGATGACTTGGTTGATATTGATGAGGGTTGGGTTGATGAAATATTTGAAAATCATATGAATAGGGATGGTAAGTACGATTTAGAAGGGATATTTAATGAATTATTATCTGAAAGTCATATTGATAAACCTAATTTTGACCCCGATGACAGATGGTATCCATCACCTAATGATAGTGTTGTAAATGAAAATGTTAATTATAGATTAGATGATATTAATATATGAGTTTAAGTAAAGATTTAACAATAGTTATACCCTGCAAAAACGAGGGATTAATCATAAAGAAAACTTTAGGATTGTTAAACTTGCAAAATAATATTAAAGGTGTAAATGTAATTGTCGCCGATTCTTCAACGGACAACGGATATACACAAAAATGTATTCTTAATTCATTTCATAATAATATTAATGTAAAGATTATTAAAGGAGGATTTCCTGCTGAAGCTAGAAACAACGGAACCAAAAAGATAAAAACACCTTATGTTTTATTCTTGGATGCTGATATCTTTATTAATGAGATTAGTTTATTGAAAGATATGGTTGAACAAATGAAAGAAAATGATTATCATTTATCCACAACTAAAATAAGAACTGACGATGGTGAATATAATTATGTGTTTAAGTCATTTGATGTTATCCAATATCTAATCAAATTCTCTACACCATTTGCCGTTGGAGGATTTATGTTATTTAATTTAGAGGTATTCAATTCATTGGGAGGATTTAATCCGGATGACAAGTTTGCTGAGGATTATCATTTAAGTTCAAAAATAAAACCAAATAAGTTTTATGTTGCAAACAAAATTGTTTATACCACATCAAGACGATTCAAGAACAAAGGTTTATTCTATATGGTTAAGATGATGATTAAATCTTGGTTTAATAGAAATAACAATGAGTTCTTCACAAAGGAACATAATTACTGGACATAATATGAAATTACACGAAAATATAGACAGAATTAAACAGATGATGGGGGTTGTTAGTGAGTCATCAGACAAAAATATATCACACATAATACAACTGATTTCAAAAGAATACGAAGAAGAATATCAAACGTCGACTTGGGATATTAATAATGGGTTATGCGAGGATTTTGCTCAAGACGTTATTGAAAAAATGGGTGGTTATAATGATAATTTATTTGAGGTTGCCGGTGATATGTTTTTTAATATGAGAGACCCGGAATTTGCGTTAGAGAATTGGTCGGACACACTTGAAACAGATTATGGTGTTTGGGGGGTTAATTTATTAAAAAAATGGGGGTATCCACCAAATGTTAATCTTGAGGATGTTGATGATGAATTAAACCATACTTGGATATATTATAACGGGAAACATTATGATGCGGAAGCTCCAAATGGGGTTCGTAAATGGTATGATTTACCATTAAATAAATTATTCTTTAATCAATATAGGAAAGATTAGTATGAAATACAAAACAATAATTCTATCAGACATTCACTTGGGTTCCAAATCAAGTAGAGCCAACGATGTTATAGAATTTCTTGAAAACAACACCACAGAGACATTAATATTAAATGGGGATATCGTTGATGGTTGGGCTCTTAAAAGAGGGGGAAAATGGAAGGAAAGTCATACCAAAGTCTTGAGAAAGATAATGAAGATGAGTGAGAAGGGTGTCAATGTTATTTGGCTCAGAGGAAATCACGATGAGTTTCTAAAAGATTTTATACCATTCCAATTATCCAATCTAACAATCACGGAGGATTATACCTTCACATCAATAGATGGTCGTAAGATGTATGTGTTTCACGGAGATGTGTTAGATGTATTCATTACCAAAGCAAAATTTTTAGCTCACATCGGTTCAATAGGTTATGATATAGCATTATGGATGAATAGAGTTTATAACAAATATCGTGAGATGAGAGGGTTACCTTATTATTCCATCTCCAAAGATATTAAAAGTGGGGTTAAGAAAGCCGTTAATTTCATAAATGATTTTGAACACAACGCAATATTATTAACTTACAAAAAAGGATGTGATGTTGCCGTATGTGGACACATTCATCAACCGGAGTTAAAAGATAATTATATGAATAGTGGGGATTGGTGTGAGAACTGCACCGCACTAGTAGAAACAAAAAAAGGAACGTGGACAATAATAGAGTTTCACAAAAAATAAAATGGAATATAAAATTAATACAGAAGAAAAGACAATTACTATCACCGGTAGTGCAGGAAGAGTTGATGAGATTAAATCATTGATGACTTTATTCCCTGACTATACCCTAATTACAGGTAAACCCAAGAAGGAATGTGTCTGTAATCCAGCTAAAGGTGGTGATGGAATTTGTAAATGTTAAAAAAATAATCAAAAAAGTTGAGTTTTTGTTTTTATTTATTTATATTTGTGCTATGGATAATTTAAAACAATTTATAATTAAAAGAAAATACGACCTGTTATCTCTATCTTGTCTTATTTTAATGATGTTGGTTAACGTATTATTTGCTATTCCGGCAATAGTTTTTCTTGTAATAGATGTTAGTAAACCAAGTCACTAATGGGAAAACCACTACCAACACCATATCCGGGACAATCAATTGAGGAATACCGGGAACAATTAGTTAACTTCCGAAAGAATTATTGGAGTTTCTTAAAACCATCCAAAGGTGGAAGTAAGTTTATACCTTTACCACCTGAACATCTAAACCCAAACAATAAACAAAATAAAACAAAAGAAATGAGTTCAAAAAAATTAAACGAACACGTTGAAGAAGAATTATTCAACAAAGAAAAAAGAGTTATACCAAATGTTCCACCTGAATACAGAGTGAAATTAAACGAAGGTGTTGACCCTAAAAAAGTTATCAAAACAACCCCTAAAATTGTAAAAGAATCTGTATTGGGTTCAGTTGAACCTAAAATGGATAAAGAATATACATTTGGTAGTGTCCCACCACCGGTTAAGAAGAAAAAACCATACTACAGAAAGAAGTATACCAAACCAACACCTGTTGAGGTTATTGATACGAGTACAGTAAGTGGTTATGTTCCTGAACCGGTAAACAAAAATTTGTTTATTAAAGGGTTACTTATAGGTATTGTGGTAACCGCAATTATTTGTCACATAATTTACTCAATATAAAATAATTATGTGGATTTATATTTTAAGTATAATATTTGTTGTTTTTGGTCTCGGGTCTTGGATGTTTATAATGTTTGAGTTATTTAGGAATATTGTTAGACGATTAAAAGAAAAAAAAGACATTTAATTTGATTAAAAATCTAACAAATTAAAATTGACACATATTTATCGCAAGATGACATAATTGTTTATCTTAATCTGTAATAAATAATCATTAAAATTAATGATAACACCTGACCATTCAGTTCCACTACCGGTATTAATTGGTATAATTTGTTTGTTTGCGATAATAGTAATAAAAGATGAGTTTAAAAAAGATAAAAATAAAGATTAAATTATTGTTTGTGTTCTTCGGATGGTGTATATCAGATATTCGAGTGAATTACAATAATATGAAATCTCGTTATATTTTAGAAACTGACCCTGAGTTATTAGAAGCTCACGAATTTGTTCGAGAATTAATGAAAAAAAAATGAATGATTGTGTAACTTTTTTAATGTCTGTTACGTATAATAACTGACAATAAAGTTGATGAGATAATAAATAAAAAAAACTTTAAAAAAGTTTGGTAGTATTAAAAAAAGTGTTATCTTTGTCAAACAAATAAGGAATAAAAGATTATGTCGAAAAAGAGGGGCGGAAACCCAAATACGTCGAAAGATGGTGACAAGGAATGTTAGGCAATCCTAAAACCTAACTGCTAAGAATCAAGTGTTATGATTCGGGTTAACAACCTCAACTTATGGTGAAACAAAAAAAAGGTTCCTTCGGGAACCTTTTTAATTGGGTATATTTCTTGTAAACACATCACCATATCTATCAACAATAATTGTTGGGGATTCGTTAACTCTAAAATTAAGATGTTTAGGGTGTTGAATTGATGTATTTATAATTATTTTAATCCTATTATGTGTCCCGTTTAACCACATATGATAATCAATACCTGCTACATTGTCGATAACATTAATTGAACATCTAACAACACATTCTTGCATTATCCTTCTTGCTGATTCTATTATTGTTGATTCTATATCCATTATAGAATCGTTAATTTCATCTGGGTCAACTCTTTGAAATGAACTACTAGAACCGACTGACTCCTGAGAATGGGGGTTTTTATACAAGTTAATTAAACTATTTTCACTTCTATGTAATCTTCTAATAAAATCTTGTTCACCTAAGATATTATTTACAACAATTTCGTATATTAAAATTGGTTTTGGTTCTGTATATTCCCTTAATATCTGTCTAATTAATTCCTTCATAGTAATAAATATATTTATTTTCAATAAATGCTTGTGCAATTAAAGTAAATGTGTTACTTTTGTCCTATCAAACTGAAACAATAACCTAAACACATACAGAAACTATGAAAACAATTACCTTCACAATGCAAGAGATATGGGCGGCTTCTCGTCCATCTGTTCAAAAAAGTAAAAAAGTTTACAACAGAAAACCAAAGCACAACAAAGATAAGTACTAATATCAAACCCATCTCCGGATGGGTTTTTTATTTAACGAGAGTAAAAAGTTAAAATAATTACCTTTGTTTTATTTTGGAGAGTAAATAATTGATAAAATTACCCTCGTAATATAAACGAGAGTAATTTTTACCTTCTTGTTATATTTATAGATATGGATGTTAAAATTAGTGAGGGAAAATTAGAGTTTTTAATGGATACTATCTTTGATGGTTTGGGTGTAGATGTTAATCGTTTATCACACAATTTCCAAGTAAGAATGAGTTATTTAGAATTTTTAGCTTCTGTAACGACAAGACGAGAAATGGTTGCTAAATATGATTTTGAGTGGAATTACATAATTGTGTTCGATGACAAGTTTTATGATTTGGTTAAACCTTGGGTTTCTCGGAAAGTTTATGATGTAATTAAAGAAGATTTAATTAAGAGAATTTTTAAGGTGTATACCAAGAAATATAAATCAATATATAAAGAGGAGCCTAAATCAATTAAATTTGTTGATAAGGATTTTAATAAAGTTTAATAAAAAAAAGAAGGAAGTAGTTGTTACTTCCTTTTTTTATGCCTACTTTTGTCGAATGGAAATTGACTTTACAAAATACTCGGTAGAAGAATTAAGAGAACTTCAAAATAAGATTGGTTATTATTTACAAACTCGTAATGATGATTTTGTTTATATCTGTGAGATTAGGTCGTATGGTAAAAATTGGGTGAATAAATACACCAATGAACTTGCTGTGAATGATTTGTGTGCCGATTACGATGGTTATGATGGTATCGTGGATGTTTATACAACCAATCCGGACGCTAACATTAGTAACTATGGTGAGGTTAATTACATCAAATCTGAGGACCAATACCGTAAGTGGAAACAGAGTGAGACATTAATCTCTCAGATAAAAAGTGCGGAAGATAAGTTGGCGAAATGGAATGATAGAGATAACATCCCATTCCATTCAAGACCAACCTTTGCTCCGATGTGGACAGAACAAGATATCCTTGGGTGGAGAAATGAATTAGAAACAATTGAGTGGGATTATGAAGAACCTGTTTCAATTAAAATAAATGAAAACGAAGATTATGAATAACGATTCTTATACAGGAAATGAAATGGGAGATAAACCAAAAGAGTTGACTATGAAAGAGATTAACGAAAAATATGTTAATCGTATTATTGAGTCATTAGAGAATGACAAAGAACTTTGGGAAAGAGAAGTGATGTGTGGTGGTGAAGGTGGTTGTTTTGTTGATTATTATAGTCCAAAATACACAACTAAAGATTGTGGAACATTATACTTTTCTGATAAGGGATATGTTAGTGCTCACATTGATGGGAGAATGGCTTGGAGTATTCCATTTTGGATGTATCACAATCCGTTTAGTAAAAAATCTTTAAGGTTACGTAAAGCCATGCAAGAGATGGTAAAATATCTTATTAACAAGAAAGACAACGAGTATAAAGATAAATTAAAAAAATCAATAGAGTAATGGAAGGATACATTTATTTAGGGGAATATTATGATGTGATTGGTAGACCCGTTGCTTTACCGGATAAAAAAATAGGGTTTTCTAAAGTTCCTGTTTCAAGGGAATATCAACTCAATAGAACTAAGTCACCAATTGGGTATAGAGTTCTTGAGGTTTATAAGGTTGATAATATGAATAAGGTTGAAAAAATGTTACATTCCATATTAGATAGTCGTAGATTAGTTGGGGAATGGTTTAGAGATGATGAAGATACATTAACCGGTGACTTTATTAACTTTATGATTTCTTATGGTGGTGTAGTATCAAGTATTAGTGAGATTAAAGAATCAAAAGAATTTTTAGAATCTACTCCTGATACGAGATTAATTGATTTGGCAAACAAATTATGTAACGATACAATATTAATTAGAACTTATTTAGGTAATGACTATGAAGTGACCCTTACAACGAAAGGTATGTTGGTATTCAATGGGGAGTCATTTGACACACCAAATAAATTATACAATAATGGGGTGGTAAAGTTTGTTAAAGGTGTTAAAGGTGGTAGTGGAACAAATAACCTATCACAATTTAAATTTAAATTAACGGGTGAGCGTCTAAAAGATTAATTATGGGATGGAAATCAACAATAGAGATTAGTCGTGAAGAGGCAATCAGATTAATTCAATCAAAATTATCTGACGAGATATTAAGTAAATCAACAAATAGAGATATTGAATATATGATGGAAGATATGGGATTTGGAGACAATCCGGATTGGGAATATTTTGGGCATAACTTCTTTGTTGTGAAACAAGTTAAAGAATATAATTATTAATTTAATAAACCCCCACATTAAATGGGGGTTTTTAATTTATATGATATTTATTGTTATGAAGTTAATTATAACAGAGTCACAATA
>Ga0209230_10001054_pt1 | contig 11003 bp, 10 predicted proteins | sample LakOntMetagenome_FD_187467 | JGI IMG/M metagenome (GOLD analysis project Ga0209230, IMG submission 187467) | Freshwater and sediment microbial communities from Lake Ontario - Sta 18 epilimnion Metagenome (SPAdes) (version 2) | ecosystem: Environmental > Aquatic > Freshwater > Lentic | place... | reverse complement strand
GAGCCTGAGCGGGGGGAAAAGTAGCTAGGGAGGCCGGAAATAATTTCACAGTCTCGTGTACGGACCAAAAAAAGGGCTCCATTGTCCGCGGAGTGCAGCGGTTGCTCAACTGTCAAGAAAGTATGTATTCTGCTTATGAGATTGATAAGGTTATTTATTTTAATGTAATAATCATTAGGGGCAGACTATCTAATATTTAAAACATTTCCATATAGAAAAGATGTCACCAAGATTACCGTTGATCTTTATATTTGACATGGACGCTACCCTGGTAGGTGATAGAGCTCCTTATTCAAAAGCACAAAACTTAAGACGTCATCTTCAACAGTCATGTTTATCAGGTAAAGTGAATCTGGATATCCCTCTTTGCAAGAAACCGCTTGATAAACGATATTACGATGCGGCAGAAATAGATGATCGGTTTTTCCGACCTTTTCTTAAGGAATCTCTAACAGCCATCAAAGAAATGACCCACGGAGACGCTGAATTTTTTATCTTTACTGCTGGATCATATGATAATTCTATTGAAATGGTAAGCATTATTGAGAAAAAAATAGGAATAGCATTTAATCGCCCTATGCTCAGTTATAATAATCTGAGTTTCAATGCTGCCAATAATAATTATGAAAAATCAATAATCCTCAACATTGATACATATGTAAAGAGTCTAATAGCACGCTATCCTGCACTTAAAAATCCAGCGAATGTTGAAACTGTAAAACAGGGGCGAATCATATTCTTTGACGATAGTAACTGGTCAGAGGAAGCCAGTCGCACAAAATTTATCCAAAATATTTCCTACGACTTTTATCCCACGTTTGATCCTCTTGCTGATATTCCTGTGGCAGTCAGAGCGCAACCCATTGTCAAAGAGATGTTGGCATCAAACCTAACGCAACTATCTGGTATCTATTTCATTGAACCAGATGAGAAGATGCCAATTGAACAGCGAAATATGCTCTATCACGTCTTTATGGCTGATTTATACAGAATTGCGATTGATAAACAAGTCAAAGCGGAAAAAGATAAATTCTTCTTCCATTTGATTAAAGCAATTAAACCCTATATCAACAATAAATTGCCCTTTTCTGATAAAACGATGCCAAAAATCCGCGCTTATCTCAAGTCTAATGCAGTTTTGGTTTAATTGCGCGGAAGGTTACAGAGACACGCTTTCCGCGCTGCACGCGCTTACCATCCACCAGATCGCTCTTCCGCGCAGGAATAGAATGCGTCCATTTGTAGCGACTCTCACCCGTCATTATATAGGCGCTCCGCGGCGGCAGCATAATAGAGTGCTTTTCTTCAGATTTTTGTTTTTTGAAATCCATTTGACATGCACTTCCCAACGAAACGGTGATTACCCAGTCCCCAAATTGTTGAGGATCATCCACATGCGCAGAGATTCCTTGCCCTGGAACATATTCATTTACAATGACTTGCAGACTGCTAGGGGCAACATTAATCCCTCCCGCTACGGCGCATTTTTCAAACAAGGTATGTGCCCATTCCGGAATAGGTTTAACTGCGGCGAGAGCTGCTTCTGCCCCTGCATTTTTGTAATTGTAATTATAACGATGTCCATAATGTTGCACCCGCCTCGCCAAAGTGGTATCCCATTCGTTTTCAGAAATCAAGCGAAGCAACTCCTGTTCGCCCTCAGCCGTCATCACATCCGCCACAGAGATTAGTCCAGAAGGCTGTGCCATTTTGTTATTATTTATCATAATCACATAGAATCATTTTTTTATAAGTGTCCTAATAAAATATATTAAAGTAGTGTAGTGTAATGAGTTTAACAGTAATGGAAAAGCAATATTCTAAAAAAGATTTGCTGATCCCAGTGTCTATTACAGAGGACATTATTGAGAATGCACCCGTGTCTTTCAATATTATAGATAAGGCCTCTTCCTATTATAGTAAGTTCTTACATGAATATGATATTTCTGAAATTATAAAGTCGTTGGCACAGCGTTATGGGAAAAATAAACAATACTGTGTTTTATCAAAGGCTGGAAACCTAGATTTAAATGACCCCTTTGTAGGCTTTCATGATTTTATTGTGTTATTAGAACAACAAAAACAAAAAAAGGGCGCGCTTGCAGAAGATCAATTACGTATAAAAGCCGCGCCTATTATTAATTATTTATTAAATGGGACGCATCCAAAGAAAGAGAAAGTCTTCCCTGGGTGGAAACGAGCATTCACAACGAGTAAAAAGAGCCTCTTCTGCGGAATTTTAAGTATAGATTTACCATCGTATGTAGATGTAACTAAATATGTGTGCGGTGGATCCCAACATTATATAGCTTTCGCGTTTGATAAACAAAAACGCACCCTGTATTTATTTGATTCAGCGACGAAAAATTTGATTAAAGAAGACAGTGAAGTTTTTTATATTTTAAAGTTTGCGTTTGAGGCTCTCATGAAAGGCATGACGACGATTCAAGTATATCCGATGGAATTTCAACATATTTTACAACCGGGTGCTGGAGATAAACATGAAGAAGACGAATATAGTTATAATAATCAAAACGTGTTTTGTCACACATGGTCCTTATGGTTTTTAACCCTGTTTATGTGCTTTTATGACTCTGCCCATCCGGATGAAGGTCTTCAATTTATTCGTTCCTTATCACATTCAAATAGTTTATTAAATCTTGCCATGATAAAGCGTTTTGCTTTATGGTTATTTAATATATTAAATGAAGAAGAAATTGATACTAAAAAGTATTTTGCGGTAAGAGCCTATCAACGTGCAGTGGAATTAAACGATATGAAACGCAAGAATGAGATAGTATCTTTTTACATAGAAAAAACATATCCCTGGGTTGGCTTAAAGTATATATATAGTTATAAAAATAAGGAATTTATTTCAGTAGATGCTCTCTGTATTGATAATAAAGTTAAAATGGACATAAACATTCTTGACGACTTATCAACCCTTCGTATTTCTGACTATTTAGAAATACATCGTATGAAGAAATGCCCGCGAGATAAATTGTTAAATATGCATACGAATCGTTGTGTAAAACCCAAAATTAAATAACATCACCCCGGTTAGAACTTAGCTCATTTTTATTTTTTATTTACTAGTATATTATATAGTATCAAACCATGAGTGATGAATTTAAAACAGACAAAGTATTTGGCAGTTATCTTGAAGAATATGTGCCTATACCCGTGATGGCCGCCATGACGGAATATACCGGCAGCGCATATGAACAAATGAACAGGATCCCCCGTCATGGAAAACTAAGAAGCATTTTCACACCACTGTCAAATGGACAGATAGAAGAGGGTCTCACCACCTTTAAAGATAAACTAAACGATATTGCTAAAAATATAGAACGGATAAATGTGATCAAAGAATATTTTAAAGAAAGCAAGCCATACATCCCTTCATTGCGTATGATTTTATATAGAAAGATCCAGACAGAAGCGATTCATAAATTAAAAAAAGAAAAGACCCTCATTGACAAAGGTTTTACTTCTACGACAATGAGTTTATATGTAGCTCCAAATATAGGCACGGTTGGTAACGGTGGTTATACAGTGCGCTTACATATGCTACCGGGTATTCCCTATAAATTATATCCCGTGAAATACCAAAGTGCAGTAAAGTTTGAGGATGAGGTGTTGTTTGATTCAAATATGAAATACTACCTATGCGAAACGAATTATAAAATGCAGATTGTTGTAACCAATCATCATAAATGCGCGGATATTTTGGATTGTATCTTTATTCCCAGTGAATACTCTTATTTACTTGAAGGCGAAGGTGAATGGTATGACCATTGGAATAGTATCATTAATGCCGAAAATAAATACATATTTAATGATATTCTTGCAACAAGATGTTATCGCTATGATATGTTTGTCTTTCATTTTATTCAAGAAATAGAATATCTCATGCAAAAAACCATTTGGAAAAACAGAGAATATACGAAGGAGCCTTTGTTTCAACCGAATGCATTTGACGCCATTGCGAACCGTTTAAAAGAGAATTACGAAAACACCTCTACTACGCATCAATTAACTACGGATCCTTATCTAAAATCTACAGTGGATAATATTATGAGACGTTGTATGGAGTTTGCTGAAAAACTACACAAAAACCATCTTAGATATACACAGGATTGGAGAGCGTTTATTCACGTCAAAGAGGGCGGGGCGGCGGCCGCTTCCGCATTACAAATCCTCGTGGATTTAAAAACACTCTTAAAAGCAGTAGATGGCGCACAGTGTTCAAACGCTGATGGTCTTAAAAAGGAGATTAAACAGTCCATCCGTAATGTAAAAGCATTAGGATATAAAGTATAGTTTTATATTATATAAGGATAACAAATGGTTCATAGTGATGAATTTACAATAGACAAGATATTTGGCAGTTACAAGGATGATTATATAAAAGCAGCTACAGAGCAGGCTTTTCGCGAATATACAGGCTCTGCATATGAAATGATGAACCGAGTCGCCCGTTATGGAAAAATCACGACTTTATTAGCACCTTTATCTGAGAAAGAAAAAGAAGCATCTGTCACCTTAACTGAAAAACGAAAAGATATATCTGCTAACGCTACGCGTGTAGATTCAATAAATGAATATTTTAAATTCAACAAACCATTTATCCCACAATCAAGGATGATTTTATATAGAAAGATCAAAGAAAATAATATTAGTGATTTGCTAGAAAAAGGGACCCTAATTGACAAGAGTTTTACATCCACGACGATGAGTGCGTATATGGCTATAAATATTAATACATTAGATAGGGGCAATAGCACTACAGTGCGCTTACACTTGTTGCCGTTTATTCCCTATAAATTATATCCCATTAAATACTTAAGTGGGGTGCAATCAGAAGAAGAAGTGCTATTTGATTCAAATATGAAATATTATTTATGCAATACGAAGCATTTTATGAAGGTTGGGGACTCCATTCAATCGTGTATGAATGTATTGGATTGTATCTTTATTCCTCAAAAATTTGGTTATTTACTTGAGGGTGAATGGTTTGACCGTTGGAATCGTATCATTAACGCCGAAAACAAATATATTTTTACCGATATTATTCCAATAAACTGTTATCATAGATACGACCGAGCTATATTTCATTTTATTAACGAAATTGAGTATTTTATACAAAAAAATATTTGGGAAAACATGATAGACTATGATACAACACCCCTTATTAATAACCCCTATCTGACAATTAGACCTTTTGCAGAAACTTTAATATCGGATTATGAAGGTCGCTTCTCTACAACGAAGTACGAGTATATTAATTTATACAAAACACTTATCCGTAATAAAATCATAATGCGTTGTATTGAGTTTGCCGAAAATATACCCAAAAAGAACCATTTTAGATATAGATATGATTGGTTAAAGTTTGTATCCGAAAAGAATGTTCATCTCAAAAAGGGTGGGGCGGTGGCGCAGCCAGCACTACAAATCTTAGCCGATTTAAACACCCTCTTAAAAGCAGTAGATGGCGCACAGTGTGCTAACACTGCTGGTCTCAAAAAAGAGATTAAACAGTCCATCCGTAATGTAAAAGCATTGGTGGGAAAACCACTGTCTAGGAGCGCATAACCCTTATGCGGCGTTCTGGTCTTGTTCAATGTTTTCGGTGTGGGATTTGAACATAGACTTACTGTAATAGGGAAGTGTTAGGTTATATAGATCGGTATCCCCATGAGACTGGTCAGATACCCAGATTCTTGAAATACAGTAATTGCGTTTGGGCGAAATAGATATACCACAGATGCTGTTCCAATCATGCACATCTTTTAATAAAATTTCCCCCAGTGTTTTTGAGACTACCTCAAACCAGTAAGGGGCTACTTCATTTTTCCATAGTTTAAAAGATAAACAACCACCGGAGCGATTGTGTTCGTCTTCCCAAATAGGCAGGATATGCTCTCGCATGATAAAAAACATTCCACGATTCCAATACTCTTTTAATGGTTGATATAGTTGAACCCAGTCTTCAATATTGCTAATAGTAGCGATCTGTATGTAGCTATCTATATCCCAATTTGAATTGTCTGGGTCATGAAAATACAGAATCCAACTATCATTAAAAAATAAGTTGGACTCCATACTCTATATGTGAGATATTTGTCTTTAATTGCTTATTGTGGATGGCTTATGGAAATTTTCGCGTTTTTCACGAAATTCGCAGGTAGTTCCCTGAGGGTAAGGTTGAGTGGTAACAAAATGTATTTGATTGTAAAAAATAACACGGGAGGGCTATAACAGCTAAAAACGCCTTATTTATTTGGGTGCCTTTTTCCATAATTTCTTTAGTTTGTCCATATATTTTTTAAACATCGGCATGCATTCACTTACAACGACCACAGTGACGACCTCTTGGGTGGTCTTCTTGATTAAGTTAATATCAAATTCACCTTTCGCGGCACTGGTGATGACTTGGACAATATCTTCCAAGAGGTTCTTCTCCAGAATCATTTTTAAAGCGGCGACCGTAGTAGCGGGGATAATGTCATCATCGGTTCCAGCAATACCATCTGCACCAGCGGCAAGCTTTTCAATAATACGAAAGAGCATTTCCTTTTTCTGTTGCCCAGACATATTGGGAAAGGTCTCCATAATTTCCATGCCCTTCGCAATCAGTTTCGTGGGCGAATCTTTTGAAATTTCTCCTTTTAAAATACCTTCTTGTAAGAGGATAGCAATTTTGCTGGCAATTAGGGCATCCATTCTAATATAGATAAGGATTTAAAAAAAAGGCGCGTTTAAACTTATAACATGTATAAAGTCTTTCTTCAACACCCTGCGGCCACGGTGCCTGCGACCGCTACGGCTGGTAGTGCCGGTTATGATCTAAGTGCTTGTGTGGATGACTGTGTTCCAGCTGGCCGATGGAAAGCCGTAGAGACGGGTGTGGTGGTGCAATTTCCTGCAGATTGCTATCTACGCATTGCTCCCCGTTCGGGTCTTGCCTTTAAGACAGGGATTGATGTATTCGCAGGTGTGATTGATTCTGACTATACAGGGACCATTAAGGTCATTCTTATGAACCATGGCACGGAAGACTTTGAGGTGAAGGTCGGTGACCGTATTGCCCAAATGATTTATGAACGCATTTATAAGCCTGTGCTGCAAGTGGTGGATTCCATGCAAGAACTTACAGCTACGGCACGAGGTGTAGGTGGCTTTGGTAGCACTGGAATGGGAATTTCCACGGGCGATAGCACTGGAATGGGAATTTCCACGGGCGATAGCACTGGAATGGGAATTTCCACGGGCGATGCTGCGATAGAAGCTTGGGCTACTCGTGGGCGGGCAGCCGATGCAGCAACTGATTGGCGAAGCAATGATGGTTATTTTCAAATGTTTCTAAACTCTGGTCGCCAACTAGCTACCGACAAGATAGCCACTGACGTTCAAAACGACATCCAAAAGGTCATGGCAATTAGCGACTAGATACTCGGCGCCCTCATAGACGACCGATATCAAAAGAATGAGGGGCAGTTTATTGGGAACAAAATAACCTATAATGGCAAACAAGATAAAGTGTAAAACGCCCCAGAGTGATAAGATGCACGTTTTTAATTTTCGTTCATCTGTAGGATCCGTGGTTAAGAAATAACCCGTTCCGCGAAACAATGTAATTTTTTTACATATGGGGTGCTCACACGCCACATAACATTTGCCATACAAACGATTGATTAAGGGAGAAGTGCTCGGTTGATTGCTTAAATAATACATGACTTCCACATTGACAAAGCCAATCGCTCCAATCCAGAAGAGCTTTAGATAATCGGTGTCTCCTGTGATACGGTAAGCGCCCCATGCTATAAAGAAAGTAAAGGTGTAGAGCGCGATTCTTAAACGAAAGGTTTTGTCCGTTAGCATGCTCGGTTTCTTTTCTTTTAACCGAAGAATTATTTATCTGGATGATTCAATGGGTTATCGGTAATGTTCATGCCACAGTATTCAACCGGTTTGCTATTAAAGTCCTGGCTGATATAAGCCCCGGTATTAACGGCCTCTTTTAGGATCCATTTAAAATTATCCCAGAATTCAGTGGTATGGCCGACACTCTTGGTAGAGATATGCGCCAATTCGTGGAGAATCACGAACATCATGGTATTTAAATCCACTAATTTCTTGGCAGCGTCTTTGGAACGGATACACAATACGATCTTCTCGCCCTTATTGATGGAGTAGCTCGTATATTTGGCACTCTCGGACCCTTCACTTATTTTATCGGAACGGAAATTCTCCTTCATTCGCACCACACGCTCGTCTTTGGCGAATTGTTTGATCATATGTTCCACGAATTTCTCCAGCTTGGCACGAATGTTCGCAATTAAGTCGGCCGCCTCTTGCTTATCTGGCAGACTTCTCACCAAATATTCTTTTTTATCCACCGTGCTTGTTACGTATTCTACTTCGTTTGAAAAATAGGTGTCCCACACAAGGTAACCCAAAACTAAGGATAAAAGAATGACAACGACTGTTGCCCCGTCCATAGAAAACTCTATACAAAAAACAGATAAAAAATGATTTTGGATTGGATTAAAGAGTAAAAGCACATTAACTACCATACTACATAGAGATGGAGTTCCCTCGTAAGGATAACATCTGCTGGAAGAAGAATAACGCCCCACTGCGGTTTCAGGTATATGATTGGTATGTCCCGGAGGCAGATAAGTCGCTAAAGAAGCTACAGGCCGAGGCGCGTAAGCGGAATGAGCCCGTGGAATATCCGGAGGAAGCGCCAGAGTATGAGATCATTATGTTTGGTTGCACGGATGAAGGTCATTCGGTATGCGCGAAAGTGACGGACTTTGAGCCTTATTTCTATGTAAAATTGCCTGAGGCCATCGCCCGGAAGCAACCCCTTACTGGTTGGATTCAGGAATTTCAAAACTATCTATTGACTGCGAAATATTACGATACGCGCTATAAATATCAGAGGAATATCATTTCTTATAAACTGCGCGACCATCTGGTATCGGTGAAAGAGGTTCGTAAAAAGGAGTTCTATGGATTTACCAACAATGAGGACTTTATCTTCTTGAAGATTACCGTTAAGAGTCTGGCACTCTACAATTGTCTGCGCTTCTTTCTCCAGCGGCCACCCAAAGAGTTTGTGGAACGCTATGGAACCCACCCCTTTGCCCTCTATGAATCCAATCTGGATCCGTTCCTGCGCTTTATCCATCTGCAGAACATTCAACCCTGTGGCTGGGTGGAGCTTCCTGCGGGCTCTTACCATGTTGTAGCCAATGGCTGCGAAGACGATAGTTATTCTCGGGCGAATATCTCAGTGGATGTGACTTATCGCAAAGTAAAGGCGATTGAATCGACCAAGACGGCGCCGATTCTAATCGTATCGTTTGATTTGGAATGTACCAGTAGTCACGGTGACTTTCCAGTGGCGAAAAAGGATTATCAGAAGTTGGCAAAAGACCTGGTGGCCCTGGCGAAAACCAACGAAGTCTTGACGGCGGATGGGCTAAAAGATGTCATTCTGGAAGCATTTGTGAAGGATGTGCCCTTTGAGAATGGCCTGTGTATCCATCGGATGTATCCCATTCATAAAATTGACCCGGTGAAGGTGGGGGCTAAATTGGAGAAAATCCTGCCATCTGTAATGCATAGTATGGAGAAAATCGCGGCGGTCGGTGATGTGGCGGATGGAACCGAAGAGGAGGACGATGAGAAAGTATCCGATGTAAAAGCTTATGCCGAGTTTGAGAGCACGATAAAAGAGCTATTGGATGGCAGTCTCCCCAAGCTGCAAGGAGATGCCATTATCCAGATTGGCACAACGGTGCATCGTTATGGAAGCGATGAGATTATCTATCGCAATATTATTACCCTCAAATCATGCGAACCCATTCCAGGGGCAGATGTGGAGAGCTATTCCACCGAACAAGAAGTATTGATCGCTTGGAAAGGCCTGATTCAGCGTCTGGACCCAGATATTCTTACAGGCTACAATATCTTCGGGTTTGATATGCCCTATGTATGGAATCGGGTAGAGGAACTGTTTGGGAGCGACCATGATTATGGTGTTGGATTTGGACGCCTGACAGAAAGAAATTGCCAGCTCTTGGAACAAAAACTGGCGTCTTCGGCACTGGGTGAGAATTTCATGTATTACTTGGACATTGATGGGGTGGTTTCAGTGGATGTCTATAAAGTCATGCAGCGCGATCATAAGCTGGATTCGTATAAACTGGACTTTGTGGCGGAACAGTTTCTGGGGGATCGCAAGAATGATCTCTCTCCCAATGAAATCTTCAAGAAATATTTGGGCTCGGCGGGCGACCGTAAGGTCATTGCGGAATACTGTATTCAGGATTGTGCGCTGGTGAATCGTCTCTTTCATAAGCTCAAGATTCTAGAGAACAATGTCGGTATGGGTAATGTCTGCAGCGTTCCACTCAGCTATCTCTTTATGCGCGGGCAAGGCATCAAGATCTTCTCGCTCGTTGTGAATGAGTGTCGCAAGAATAACTATGTCATTCCGGTGCTAAAAAGCTTTCGGGAAGATGAGATTGTGGATGAGACTGGGTATGAGGGAGCGATTGTGCTTGACCCAAAGGTGGGTATGTATCTAGAAGATGCAATTACGGTCTTGGATTATGCCTCTCTGTATCCGTCGTCTATGATTGAGCGCAACCTTTCACACGATTGCTATGTTAATGACCCGAAATACGATAATTTGCCAAATGTGGATTATATGACGGTAAAATACGATATCTATGAGGGGGTAGGTGATAAAAAGACGAAAGTTGGCGAGAAGAGCTGTAAGTTTGTGCAGTTGCCAAATGGCGAAAAGGGCATTATCCCGTGTATCTTGCGAATGCTGCTCTCTCAGCGGAAAAATACCCGGAAGAAGATTGAATACGAGACCCTCACCTGTGCGGATGGTCAGCAATATAGTGGCTTGGTGGGCGAGGGCAAGGCCGGTGCTGGCGATACTCTGACGGTCACCAATGTGGATACCAAAGAGA
>Ga0209230_10001052_pt1 | contig 11008 bp, 8 predicted proteins | sample LakOntMetagenome_FD_187467 | JGI IMG/M metagenome (GOLD analysis project Ga0209230, IMG submission 187467) | Freshwater and sediment microbial communities from Lake Ontario - Sta 18 epilimnion Metagenome (SPAdes) (version 2) | ecosystem: Environmental > Aquatic > Freshwater > Lentic | place... | reverse complement strand
TTCGCGTTGATCAGCCGGGGTATTGCTTCGGGCAGTATTCATTCTGAAGTGGCGCTGCACTAGCCTTATCAACAGTGATGCAAGGTGTGGCGGCGAATTTCGCACCACATTTCGCACCATCCCCGCTCCCGTAGCTCAGTGGATAGAGCATTGGTTTCCTAAACCTTGTGCGCAGGTTCGATCCCTGCCGGGGGCGCGCATGATCGAACCACGAAGTGTTTATTTAGAGCCCGAAGCGGTGATGTCGCTCGCCCAAATTCTGGGCATCATGCTCGATCAAATGTTTGAGCCTGGTACGCGCATGGCCTGGACATCTGAACAAGTCATTGAATTGGAGAATCGCCTTGTTGCGCCGGCTGAAGGTGAACCGATTGTTCTCGGAATTGATGATGCATCTCTACTACTCCAGGGTATGGCATTCACCGAAGTGATGTCAGAAGATTTGCCGTGGATAGACACGGTGCGTTGGGTGACAGATTTTGTGACAGCTGAATTACGTCAGCATTGGACTGAAGAGGAATGGCAGTCGTATAACACGCGTTGATTGTGCAACAGAAGTGTTGCCAGTGCTGTATCTCTGTGCTCGTTAACTATGGAATAAGTAGAACGCGACCGAAAGCTTTGCGGCTCTCAATGTAGGCGTGAGCACCTGCAGCATCAGACAATGGGAATGTCTTATCGAGAACCACTGTGAGTTCTTTCTTTGCAATACGAGCAAGAAGGCTGTCAATCATGGGGTGAGTGCGTTGTGGGTTCATTGCCATTTCAGCACCCAAGAACACACCACTGATGGACGCATTCTTTTGCATGATGGGCCACACTTCTGGTGGGCGCTCTTCGCGACCAGCACGACCAACCCAACTAATGCGACCGCGATACCCAAGCATTGCAACACTTCCTTCAAGTGTTGAACCACCAACGGAATCGACAACTAGGTTGACACCTGCATTGTTTGTGTACTTCATCACTTCTTGAGCGGCATCAACCTTGGTGTAGTTAATGCCGTGATCGAGGCCGTATTCCTTGAGACGGTCGAGACGTTCATCACTTGAAGCCGTTGCTAACACTGTTGCACCAGCAGCTTTTGCTAACTGAATTGCTGCAATTCCAACGCCGCTTGCGCCCGCCTGAATAAGAACAGTTTCTCCCGCACGTAAGTGGCCAAACTCGAAAAGGCAATCATCTGCAGTGCCGAATTCAATTGGTACACCTGCTGCTTCTTGCAGTGATAATCCATTAGGAACAGCCCATACAGAACCTGCAGGCACACTAATGACTTCGGCATGCGAACCGAATCCCATGGTGGCTACAACGTGTTGTCCTTTGGTAAAACCCGTAACACCTTCACCCACTTCGCGCACCACACCCGAAGCTTGATAGCCAACGATGTGTGGTTTCGAGGCCATGATGCCGCCTGTGCGATTCAGTGTGTCTCCACCTTGAATAGCAATCGCTGCAACATCGATGAGCAATCCACCCGAGCGGAGTTCTGGTTCAGCAACCTCTTCGTATTTGAGGACTTCTGGCGCACCAGTTTCGTAATAAACAGCAGCTTTCATACACGCGACCCTAGTGGCGAGATGGCGTTACTTCGCTTTCGGAGCAAGAAACACAGAAGGGTCTTTCTTTTGTGCCTTCCAGGTGCGAAAGATGTCTGCGTATGCAGCCACGATGTTTGGATGTGGTGCTGGCAGGTCGTTACCAATTAGTGCGTGGAGTTGTGGCAGATTGCGATACGGAATCGCGGGGTACATGTGGTGTTCCAAGTGGTAGTTCATATTGAGGTACAAGAATCGTGACACTGGGTTCATGTACACCGTGCGAGTATTCAGACGATGATCAAGCACGTCTTCTGCGAGGCCAGCATGTTGGGTTGCCCCGTACACCATCAATAGCCAGCGGCCGTAGAGCGAAGGTCCGCCAACAAGCATGATGGGAAGAAACGTGCGTTGGATGATGCTGAGGACTATTACAGCTATCCAAATTCCTAAGTGAACACGCCCCCAGAAAATGGCTTTTTGTTGTTCACGTTCCGGAATATAGGTTGCTTCTGCAGCAGTCAGGCGACCAACAAGATTTGAAAAGTATTTCTTGAACTCTTCTCGTGCGCTGACAATGGCAAACATCTCCAAGAAGATTTTGAAGAATGATGGCGGACGTTGAAAAGCAATCTCAGGGTCACGACCCACGATGATGGTGTCGGCGTGATGACGCAGATGACTCCATCGCCAACTGATTGGTTCACGAAGGTCCATAAAAGATGCGATGTGGTACACGATTTCGTTTGCGCGCTTTGAAGCGAAAGCCGTTTTGTGTCCACACTCATGCCACCGTGGATCGCATACAGAGCCATACAAAGTTCCGTACACTAATGCTGCGGGCAGCGTCCACCATGAGAACCAAGTAGTGATGAGCCACCACGCAGAAACGCCGAGCAGAACAAACCATAAAGCGGTGTGCCATGCAGCAGTTTTGTTGGTTCGAGTCATGAGTGCGAGAAATTCTTGACGATTAACAGGTGAGTGATACCAGTCGGCTCCGGCTAATCCGTTTTCAACGGCGATGTCTCCTTCTGGTCCGGTGAGTGAGTAATCCCTCATGAGCACAACTTAGTAGTTGAGAAGGAAGGGCGATTTAGTTGGCGATGAGGGGCTTGGCCAAACGCAATGTGGCAAGTTGATCTGGTGCCTGAAGACCTGCAAGGGCAATATCAAAGTCGGGCAATTCGTACACTTCGCCATCGTCGGTAATCATGATGAATCGGCTAAACCGTGTGAGGAAAGTGCGGTCGTGGCTTACTGCGAGCACCGTTCCTTCGAACCCCTCGAGTGCCATTTCCAATGCCTCTGATGATTCGATATCGAGGTTGTCTGTGGGCTCGTCGAGCAACAACACGTTGTGACCAGCAAGTTCTAGACCAAGAATTTCGAGACGTGCTTTTTGGCCACCTGAGAGTGTTTGGAATTCTTGCTTTGCGTTATTGCGAAGACCATAGCGCGCAAGTGCTGCCATAGATTTTTGTTCGTCTATCAGTTTGTCGCGCACAATGTCTACGCATTGACGGCCTTGAAACTCTGGCCGATCATTCACTTGGTTAAACATGCCTACGGAAGTCCGTGGTCCGAAAGTGATGTTTCCAATAAGGCCGTCAGTCTTGCCATTGAGTGCATTCAACAGGTGTGTCTTACCGGTTCCGTTCGGCCCGATGAGGCCGACTCTTTCACCGAAGTGAATCTCATCAGAGAATGGCTGGAATAAGTCATCAACTGCAACTTGTTCAAACTTCACAACTCGACGCGCTGAGTCTGCGCCAGTGAACCGCACATAAATCTGCTGGTCTGGTGCAGGCGGTGGTGGGGGACCAGCCTTTACAAACTTTTCCCAACGTGTTTCAGCACCATTGGCTTTCGTTGCGTTCTTGAAGTTTTGAGCCGCGCGTTGCTTCATGATTTTCATGTGGTGAAAGAGGCGACGCTCTTCGTCGTTCCAACGCTTCAAGTCATCACCAAGAAGTTCTTGACGTTTCTGTCGCGCTTCTGGCCAGGTTGCATATGAACCCCCATGCACCCACGCACCAGAACCTTCTACGGCAATAATTTTTGTAGCCACTCGTTCAAGCAGTGTGCGGTCGTGGCTCACCATCAAGATGGTGCTCTTGCATGCACGAATCTGTTCTTCTAACCAGCCACGTGTTGGGATATCGAGGTAGTTGTCAGGTTCGTCTAGGAATAAGACATCGGCTCCTGAGTTCAACAGCAAATCAAGGACAAGTCGTTTTCGTTCGCCACCAGAGAGTTGACCAACCAGTCGCGTTGCAAAATCTGTGACTGATGTTTTCACACTGCGTTGCGCTGCTGCTGCCCACTGAGTTTCTAACTCGTAACCGCCAAGATCGCCCCAGTCTCCGAGCGCTTCGGCATATGCCATGCCGTCGTCTTCACCACTCATCATGGCTTTCTCTGCAGCGAATAGTTTTTTACCTGCTTCGCGAAGAGCGGTGGGTGCTACTTCAATGAGCATGTCGCGTAATGCATCGTCTGGCTTGCTCATGCCGACGTCTTGTGTCATCTGCAAGAAGTTTCCACCGATACTGAATTCACCATCGTCTGCTTCGTATTGACCAGTGAGAATTTTCAAGATGGTGGATTTACCGACGCCGTTTGGGCCAACGATGGCGGCATGTTCACCAGGAGCTACGCCAAAACTGACATCGAAAAACAGTTGCTCTGCACCTGGCGGGCTGTACGCAAGCTCAGAGACAGATATCGACGACACGGTGTACGAGTCTCGCAGGGTGGGTAGTGCGTTCCAACCGAGCTGGTATGTATATATCTGTACAGGTATAATACAGATATGCCAAAAGAGACCTCATCACGAAATTTGATTCAAATGGCCCGTATACGTGCCGGCATGTCACAGGTTGATCTTGCGCGAGCAGCAAAAACAAGTCAGCCTGCAGTTTCCGCTTATGAGTCGGGGAAAAGATCACCATCTGTGGAGACGCTGACTCGATTGTTGGCTGCGGCTGGTTTTGAACTTCGTATGCAGTTGGCGATGCCAGATACTCACGATGCGTCTCGCAAAGGCGCTGAGAAATTTTTGCCTGCATCTCAAGTGGTTGCACACATCAGTCGCGAACGAAAGCGATTGACTGCAAATGAACGAGGTAAGAAGACTTAGCTCTCAAGTTCGGTGGTGTATTCCAGCCACTGGTTTTCTAGAACTGCGATAGCGCTCTGAATTTCAGCGAGTTCCTCGCCTAGTGCTGCAAGTTTCACGTGGTCGCTACCAGCATCTGCAATGTCTTGATACAACGCAGTCTGGCGAGTGGTGCGCTTTGCCATATCTTTTTCCACGCTTGCAATCAGTCGGTTCAAGGTGCTCGGGCTGCGCTTGCCGGACTTCTTTGCTGGTGGTGGGGGAGAGTTCTTCATCGGTGCAGAACGAGGAACGTTTGGTTTTGCCGTGCGTTGACGCAACCACGCATCAACTCCACCAACTACTAGTGCAGCGCCACCTTCACCATCGAGGGCAAGAATTTCTTCTACGGTGCGATCAATAAACGCACGGTCGTGACTCACTACAACAACAATGCCTGGCCAGTCGTCAAGGTAATCCTCGAGTGCGCGCAATGTGTCAAGGTCGAGGTCGTTTGTTGGTTCGTCGAGCAACAACACGTTTGGTTGTTCAATCAGAGTAAGCATCAATTGCAATCGACGTCGCTCACCACCAGACAACGTATGAATGGGTGCGAACTGCGCATCGCCATCAAACCAAAACCGCTTCATGAGATTGAGGTCTTCAACCGACGGTGCGCCTTTGTCGCCGGCCACAATGTCTCGCACTCGTTTTGTAAGGTCGAGCTCTTTTCCTAACTGGTCGTAGTAACCCACTTGCACAGTTCGCCCAATATCAATGGTTCCTTCAGTAGGGGTGAGGCGACCAGCAATCATGTCGAGCAACGTGCTCTTGCCCGCGCCGTTAGGACCAACAATTCCTAAACGATCGCCGGGTTCTAATGCATGATCAAACGCGCGCAAAACTTCGCTGCCGTCTGGCCACGTAAAGCTGACGCCAAGAATTTCAATTCCTTTTGAACCGAGTCGTTTACTGCCAAGGTCTAGTCCTAGTTCGCCCTGGCGTGCTGGACCATCGGGCTTATTCGCAATGAGTGCTTCGGCAGCAGCAATACGTGCCTTTGGTTTTGCTGTTCGCGCTGGTGCGCCGCGGCGCAACCATGCCAACTCTTTCTTGGCTGCGTTCTTACGTACTTGCTCTGCAGTTGCTACATTGTCTTCACGTTCAGAACGGGCAGTGAGATACGCGGCGTAACCAGAACCTGCGTTAATGCCTGCAGGAATATGTAGGTATGCGTGACCACGGTCTATTTCCAACACTCGGTTAGTCACGCGGTCGAGCACATGACGGTCGTGTGTAACGATTGCTAATCCACCCGGAAAGCGCGCAAGAGTTTCTTCAAGAAAACTAATTGCATCAAGATCTAAATGGTTGGTGGGTTCATCTAAAATGAGGCAGTCCCATTCGCCAGCAAGTAGTTGCGCAAGTGCAACACGCTTTAGTTGACCGCCAGATAACTCTCGCGTGTCAGCTTCGGTCATGTCGCCCATACCCAATTTGTCGAGCATGGCTTCGCCTTGCCAACCGCCACCCACGGCGTCGCGCACTGTGCCATTTGGTAATACGGGCAACTGGGGCAGTACACCAACGCGTGCGTTGCGGCCTCGACGTACAACACCGGCATCTGGTGCTAACTCGCCTGACAAAATGCGAAACAGTGTGCTTTTGCCACAACCATTGAGGCCCACAACTCCAAGACGATCGCCAGTACTGATGGTGATAGAGACATCTTCGAACAAAGTACGTCCAGGACGAGAAGCCTTGAGCCCTTCCGCATCAATCAGAATCATTTCAGTCCCGACTGCCGGCAAGAATTGGAATCAATGTCAATGCAGGCTCGTCTGCTTCAAGTCGTTGCAAGCGGTACTTGCTTTGGAACAGGGCAACCAGAACATCGTCGCTCCTGCGCAAGATACGAATGCCACCAATCTCACGAAGACGTGGAATTGATTCTTTGTCTGTGATGCGAATGGCTTGATAGTCCGCATTCAGAATTTCAACCGGTGCATTGAACTCATGCTGAAGGCGGTGGGCCAATACTTCAAACTGCAATTGTCCAACGGCAGCAAGAATGGGATCGGCGTCTCCCATGTCTGGATCACGCAAAACTTGAACAACGCCTTCTTCGTCAAGCTGCTGCATGCCACGACGGAATTGTTTGAACTTGGATGAATCAAGTGGGCGAGCAGTGGCAAACACTTCAGGTGCGAAACGTGGAAGTGCCGGAAATGCCACCGATTTACCTGCGTGCAAAGTATCGCCAATTTGTAGCCCTGCAGTGTTGATGAGCCCAATGACATCACCTGGATACGCCTCTTCGATTGTTTCGCGCTCGGAACCAAATGCAGTGGTTGCATATTTCGTTCCCACGTTCTTTGCAGTGCGTGCGCAATCAACATCCATGCCGCGTTCAAACTTGCCGCTGCAAATGCGCGCGAATGCAATACGGTCGCGGTGATTCGGGTCCATGTTTGCTTGAATCTTGAAAATAAAGGCTGCAAAATCTGCTTCAAGTGCGCGTGGGTCACCTTCTGCGTCGCGCCGTGGTGCAGGTGCAGGTGCCAAGTCAACGATGGCATCAAGAATCATCTGCACACCAAAGTTGGTAAGTGCTGAACCTACAAATACAGGAGTGCTTTCACCGGCAAGAAAACTTTCAATGTCTACGTCTGCACCAATTGCATCGAGAAGTCCACAACCGTCGAGCGCTTGCTTCCATGCAGGTCCTTCGTCGATAGCTGCCTGCTCCGCACTCACAATTTCTTCGGGTGCAATAGATGAACCACGTGCAACACGGGTGAAACGAACAAAGTCACCAGTGCGACGATCGATAACGCCACGGAAATCACCAGATTGTCCGACCGGCCATGTAACTGGAGTAGGGCGCAAACCAATTTGTTGTTCCACTTCATCTAGTAACTCAAGTGGGTCACGGCCTGGGCGGTCGTACTTGTTAAAGAAGGTGATGACAGGAAGATTTTGAGAACGGCAGACTTCGAACAGTTTCAGTGTCTGAGGTTCAATACCTTTTGCAACGTCGAGCACCATGATGACGGCATCTACGGCCGACAACACTCGGTACGTATCTTCTGAGAAGTCACGGTGGCCAGGAGTGTCAAGCAAGTTGAACACGCAATCGCGATAGGGGAATTGCAGCACAGTAGAAGAGATGGAGATTCCGCGCTGGCGTTCCATTGCCATCCAGTCAGAGGTGGCGGCGCGGCGGTCGCCTCGGGCCTTGACGGCTCCACCAGTTTGGATTGCGCCTGCATATAAGAGGAACTTTTCGGTGAGGGTGGTCTTGCCGGCGTCGGGGTGCGAAATGATGGCAAAGGTGCGCCTGGTGGCTGCTTCACTCAAGATTTCGGGGGCCTCAGACACCCCGAAAGCCTACGGGCACAAGTCCTGAGCCCCCCGTTGGTCTATGGGGCGGGGCTCGGGAAAAGTCATATTCCGTTAATAAAAGTCTGCGTCTGTTGGCAGTAAGATTGCATACATGAGTGCGAGAAATGTCTGTCGCAATGCATCGTGGCTTCTGGCCTCATTCTTTCTACTCGTTGCGTCACTGGTCATAACTCCGTTTGCGCAATCTGTTTCTGCAGTCCCTCCTGCTGGAACCACTCTCACAGGTCTCGCCGCGTACTGGTCATTTGATTCGTCGAGCAACTTCAACGTTCCAGATGTGGGTGGCTCAACGTTGACGAAGGGCAATGGTGCTTCATGGTCTGCCTCTGGAAAGTTCGGTGGTGCACTGTCATTGAATGGAGTTAGCCAGTCGTTGTATGACACATCTTCGCCGTCGTATCTGCCTGTTGGAAACTCCTCATACACGCAGTCTGTTTGGTTTAAGCCAAATGAGGTGTCTGGTAACGGTGGACTTGTCGGGTGGGGAGATTATTTTTCGTCGCGCAGAGTTAACGCCTTGCGCTTATATGAAAACTCAGGCGGCTTCCGCCACTATTGGTGGGGCGCCGACCTTGACTGCACTGGCGCTCAGTGTCCAATTTCGACAGGTACTTGGTACCACGTAGCGAGCACATGGGACGGAACAACGCGAAAACTGTTTGTGAATGGAGTGTTGAAGAGATCAGATACACCCGGTGCAAACAATGCAACAGCAGCCAACTTTCATATCGGCAAGACATGTTGTAGCGAGTTTTTCAACGGACTTATTGATGATGTGGCGATTTACACCCGAGCGCTAAGCGCGGGGGAAGTGGCTGAACTTGCTAACAGTTCCATTCCGACTCCGACAAATTCAGCTGTTCCAGCTGTGAGCGGAATTGCTCGCACGGGTGAGACATTAGATGCATCGACTGGTTCGTGGACTGGGTCACCGTCGTCGTATACCTATCAATGGAAACGTGCGAATACTGCGGATGGCACGTATTCCAACATCAGTTCAGAAACGAGCAATCGGTACATCTTGACTGATGATGACATTGGTTCATACATCAAGGTGTCGGTCGTAGCAGTAAATGGGGCAGGTGTTTCAAGCGCTGCCTTGTCTGCTGCAACGTCGATTGTTGTTGATCTTGCTGAGTCTGTTGTGCCAACCACAACTGCACCTGTTGCAACAGCGACAGGGTTTACTTTCACGATTTTGAATTACTCAAACCTGTACACATATTCATTGACCTCGTCTAAGGGGACGGTGTCGCGTTCAGTCGATGATGTCACCGTTTCTGGACTTGCTGCTGGTGAGTCAGCAACTGTGACAATTTCGATCACCCGAAACCTTTACAAGCCGGCATCGAAAACTGTCACAGGGACTGCAATCCCTGCGCCAGTCGTCGTGATTGATATTCAAGCGCCCGTGAACACCGTTGCACAAGGTCAAGAATCAGTTGTCACGATTGCGCCAACAGTTTCCACGGTTGCCCCTCCAGCTGTAGTCGTTGCCACTACGACCACCATTGCGAATGCAAATTCTGTTGCAGTCAAAAATGTACCGACAACAACAGTTGCATCGTTGGCTTCACCTACAAATTCAATTCCGCCACCAGTGATTCCTAACGTGTCCACTGGTGAAAGTGCGCTCAATGTTGGTGGGGTATCAACCAAGGTTGAATTGTCTCGTGAAAACAATCAACTTGTGATGCAGTCGGGCACGATGAAGGCAGTGCTTTCCGGTTTGGACGACAAGGGCGCAACTCGTTCCCTCGATGCCGACGGCAACTTGCGCCTGACTGGTGGCGATGTTGTGAAACTAAATGTGGGTGGTTTTAAGCCTGGATCCACAGTTGATATCTGGCTCTTCTCAACACCACAACGATTAGGAACTGCAAAGGTTGGAGCCGATGGTCGTATGAGTGGCTCTTTCACAATTCCAAAGAATGTTGAAGACGGCCCGCACCGCATTGCCATCACAGCCAGATTGCCTAATGGAAAGTCGGCCACGTTCACGCTTGGAATCGCTGTTGGTGAGATAGCCAGAACATCGACTCTTACGCGTGTTTTGATTGCTATTCCGATTGTGTTGGCTATTGGGTTTGGCCTTATTTTGCCGAACCAATTGCGTCGCCGTCGCAAAGCTTTGACCGTGTAAATTCACTCTTTTTCGAGTCACTACAATTTGGCAATGGCCAAAGACGCTTCGCTCATCATGCACTCCAGTGTGGAACCACCCACACTGCCGCCACTGGAATCGGTGAAGGTACGCACGCAAAAACCATCTGCTGGACATTCCACATCATCTATTGAGAACCTCACATTTGAGGGCGGTGGCGCAAAGGGGTATTGCTACATCGGTGCGTTGCAGGTACTTGAAGAAGAAGGCATTTATCCTCACAACATTCGTCGCGTAGCGGGTACGAGTGTGGGCAGCATGTTTGCACTCCTTGCGGCTACTGGTTGTTCTACTCAATACATGTTGGAAAAAGTTCCAGCAGATTTTGAATCCGTTGCTAAAGACGGATCTGGTGGTCAGTTTTCTTCGTTTGCTCGCGCAGCACGCAAGCGAGGTATGCACCCTGGTCAAAAGCTGTATGACTTCCTGGGTTCCATTTTGGAAGACACCACCGGTCATGCAGACATCACGTTTAGACAACTCTATGAACGTTGTGGGCGTGAACTTTGTATCCCTGTTACCAACGTGACACGCATGATGACGGAGTATTGCCACATCAAGACAACACCAAACATGCCTGTACGAGTTGCAACGCGAATGTCTATGTCGTTGCCTGTGATGCTGCAACCCATCAATTTGGTTACTGGGCTAGATCGATTACTGAACCCCGAACCAGAGGTGTACGTAGATGGTGGACTGTTATGCAACAACCCTGTTCATGTGTTTGACGGTTGGTGGCTTTCGCTTGACTCAAAAGATTCGTACCTTCGCCGCATGAAACCACTTGAGCATGCAAGTGAG
>Ga0209230_10001050_pt1 | contig 11018 bp, 4 predicted proteins | sample LakOntMetagenome_FD_187467 | JGI IMG/M metagenome (GOLD analysis project Ga0209230, IMG submission 187467) | Freshwater and sediment microbial communities from Lake Ontario - Sta 18 epilimnion Metagenome (SPAdes) (version 2) | ecosystem: Environmental > Aquatic > Freshwater > Lentic | place... | reverse complement strand
CGCGGCTGCGGCTGCGGCGCAGGCTGCTGCCGATGCGCTTGCGAAGAAGGCTGCGGAGGAGGAGGCTGCCGCATCGTTGGCGGCTGAGCGGGCCGCGGCAGCGGCGGAGAAGCCAGCGACGGAGAAGGCCGGCACGGCGGAGAAGCCAGCGACGGAGAAGGCCGGCACGGCGGAGAAGCCAGCGACGGAGAAGGCCGGCACGGCGAACAAGGTCTTGCAATACGCAAAGAAGGTCTTGCAAGAACTTCTTCAAGCCGGAAAGGAGTTGTTGTGCCGGTGGTTCGTGTCGACGCAAGAACTTCTTCAAGCCGGAAAGGAGTTGTTGTGGCGGTGGTTGTGGCGGTGGTTCGTGTCGACGCAAAAACTGCTGGGTTGTTTGTGTCGTTTTACAGGCTGTCACATGCCTTTCATGCAGGATGATTGGTTCCTTCAAATGCTCACCACCGTTTCCTTGTACACCGCCAATTTTTTTATGTCTTTATTGCAAAAGACAAAAAAGCTCTTGCTCCAGGAGAAGAGGCCCAATCGCAGTGCAGCGCCGCCTGTAGCAGATATTATTGCAGCGAGGATTGAACTTCCAATAAAGTTCACACTTGCATGGATTGTAGGATACGCGGTAGTGGCTATACGAGGCGTGAAACACATGTGCGTTTTGTGCATGTTCCTGTTGTGGACAGCGGGACTTGTGGTGGCTGAGTTTGTGCCGACGGGGACGGAGCCGGCGGCTGGCGCTTCGGTCAGCACGTGACCCTGCGAATTCGCACTTTAATAAAAATACATAATTTATTTCGTCACTCACTTGATGTGTACACCCAAATTTGCATTGCACATACACGAATTGATTGTTTCAGGCAAATAAAACGGATTCGTCTGAGTACCCCATCCACAGGATTTGCACGGCTCGTTGCGTCCACCGATGGAAAAAGATCCAGAAAGACATGGAGAGCACGGAGCGCTTGGCAACATGACGTCAACACCATGTCCTGATACACAGGTACATGTCGTTTGGTTTCTTGCTCCGAGAGATGTTGTTGTTTTATTCGTGGGGCATTGGAGGCATGGGCGGTTGCTACTCACGGCAGAGAAGAAGCCCTTGGCGCAGAGCGTGCAGTTACCTCGCTGTAGTTCCACACGACGAGAACTATTCTCGTAGGACTGGTTGGCGTCAAAATTTCTCGGATGCAACTCTCTTTCAAATCCAGGAGGACATTTACAGTCGGTTTGTGTGCTGGAATTTACATCAGAAACTTCAACACCAGCACAAGGCACAGGTGTTATAGCGCCCAAAGGACAGTAGTGGTCTTCTGGACAAGAGATGCAAGCCTCTCTTGATTCGTTTTGCATGCGGCTTCTGCGGAAAGAACCCGCAGCACAGGGCTGACATACACCTGTGTAAGAGTCAAGCACAGAAAGGGGCTGAAATCCGGGACCGCACACACAATTTTGCATTGTACTGCTGCCGTGCAGCGAGACGGTGCTTGCATTCGGAGGACACGACAGGCACGACAATTGAGCTACCGAGTCTTGGAACGTGTCATGAGGACAGGCTGTGCATGCACGTGAAAGATTGCTCGCATGGAATTTGCCGGCGGGGCATGCTTTGCACTGACTGTCGAAGGAGCGCTCGTAGCCGAGTCGACAAGTGCAGTCGTCCTGGCTTGTTCCCCACGGCAGGCTGTGGTCGTTCACGTTCAGCACGAACCCGACATGTCTGTCGCCTCCGTCTTCGGGAAGATCACACAGCTGGCAGGCAGTGTTTCTTTCGACGAAGAAATGTCCGGCAGGACAGAAAGTACAGAGGTCGTTGGATATGGCTGTTTGGATTTTGTACTGGGAGCAATTGCGACACTCTGAACCGAGTTCGGAGTGCCTGCGCTCGTGTCCGGGGAAGCACAGACACCCGGAAATGCTGTTCATGATGAGCTTGTCAGGCCCGACGAGGGTCTCGTTCTGGCCACTCAATGAAGGACACGCTGCGCAGTGCGAGTAGTCTGCGACACCAGTTCCTGCCACGCCGTAGTGGTGCAGCAGCGAGTGTCCGTGGTCGAAGCTGACGCCCCCACAGTACGTGCAATGTTCGTGGTTTTTCTGCTCCTTGAATGACCCCACTAAACATGGCCTGCAGAAAGAAAAGTTTCCGGAAATGCGAGAAGGCTCCTGTCCGACATCACACACACACTCGTTGACAGAGACTGCCGCCGCACGCACTGTGGTGTTGCTCTGAAGCACGGGGTCCAACATATGGAAGAAATGGCTCTCGTCCGAAATGTTGCCGGTGAGGTACAGAGCAAGCGTCGCATCGCTGCAGAAGTGACAGAAGGTTTCGGCGACGTTCGGCTGGTATCTTCCGACCTCGCACTCCAGACACTGCTGATCACCAAGCCAATTCTTGTAGTGACCTCTGGTGCATGCCTGGCAAGGGGGCTTGACCACTGTTTCCGTTCCATTTAATGCGAGAGACCGAGCGAAGCCCGGGTCGCAGAGACAGGCAAAGACGCTCGTCTGTCCCCGATACTCGTGCCACTCGTGCTGGGGGCACAGGTCGCATGAGACCGCAGCGTAAGCCGCCTGGAAGAAGCCTTCGTGGCACAAGGCGCAGTTCTCGCTGTTTCCTGGAGTCGAGTAAACAGGCTTGTAGTGTCCTGGCAGGCATTGGGTGCAGGCAGCTGGAGGACTAGCACACTCTCCGACACACGTTCCGTCCACGCGTAGGGTGTGGCACGTCGAGGATACGTTAGGGAGTGCATTGCATACACACGCAGAGGCCGCTGTGCTTAAGGCGGGGGCCCATGCACCACTGCCACATGCGCGACACTCTCCGGCTTGCTCGTACGAGCCCGCCGCGCACGCCGTGCATGCTAGCTCGCCAGAAACGTTCTTGGGCACTCTGTGGTGTCCTGGAGCACAGTGGCACGCTGCTGGCCCGAGGAGCATGTCGGCGGTCGGTTGGTTGCTGGAGAGCACAGGACACGCGCGGCAGGAACTGTGCTCCCAGTAGTGGTCTGTTGCGCAAAGCTCACACGTGGCGTTCGCTGTCCAGACATACGGGGCGGCGCATTTGCAGCGCGACGACGCCGGGCGAGCGTCGGAGTGCTCTGGGCATTGCAGACACGTGGTGTCGTTCACCGCATACGTGTCTATCTGACACGACAGACAAGGCGTGTCGCCCTCGAGCGGTTTGACGTAACCCGAGGGACACGCTGTGCACTCAAAGTTTACGAAGCCGAAGCCTTTCTGACACACACAGGACTCGTGGTCGGCGGACGCGATTTTGTTCTGTAGGTGGCACATCTCCTCCACTACTTGTCCGCCCTGGCAGCGCTCCCCGATGCCACACGGCAGACAGCGCGGTTCCTCGCTGGTGCCCATGAGACGGAAGCCCGCGAGGCAAATGCAGTCCGAAGGGAAAATCGCGCCGGACTCAAACGTGAACTGGTTTTCTGGACAGCGAACCACGTTGGGCAACGGGACGTCAGATTGCGGGCAGAAGAAATTTACGGGACAGAGCTTGCACAGGTCCGTGCGCGCCGTCCTGAACATACCGGCGACACACACAGCGTCGTGCAGGTTCGCCGTCCCCGTGGAGAGCGTGCGCAGATTCGCATCGTACTGTGCCACGGGACGCAGCGTCTCGTTCGTACAGACGTGGTGCAGCGGACAGACAGTGCAGGCGCCGAGAGCATGTCTGTAGAACCCGTCGATACATCGGCACAAGTGCACACTGGTACTGTTTTCGGGAGCCTGTTCGTTTGCCGCGCAGGACCTGCGCGTGTTGTTGTAACACCAGTGGTTGTGCGGACAGCCAGAGCACTCATATGCAGACTCCTCGGTGCACGTCACCGCGCTGGCGGAGCAATAGCTCCCGGCGCTACACACACAGTGTGAGTTCACGTTCGTCGCCCCCCAGGAACACTGTGTCGCCACTCCTCTGCGACAGACCTCATCTGCGTGGCAGGCAATGCAGACTGCGGTGCTGTTCTGTGCATCGTGATCAACAACCTCGCTGTTTCGAAAGCCCGGATCGCATGCACATTCAAAGACGTTTGCTGCGCCTCTCAACGCTCTTGAGTTTGGCGGACACGGCAGCAGCTCCTCCCTGCCACACAAAATTTCACCGCGAAGGGGGTCGCATGCGTGGCAGCTGTCGGCGTCGGTGCCCTCCCCGCGGTAGAACTCCCAATCGCACAAACAGTCCGCAACCACGCCTCTCGCGATTTGGCCCTCAGTGGAAGAGTTAGCCGGGCAGGGGAGTGGGCTCGCCACGTCCGCAGGACAGAACGTGTCTGCGGGGCATGCGGTGCAGTTGTCGGCGTCGCCGTAGAAGCCGGCTACGCACCTGCAGTGATCGCTGTCAGACGACCCTGCCACCGAGAACGTGTGCATGAAACAAGGTATCTGCATGTGCTGGGTGGGGCAGTGGAAATGTTCAGGACAAATCGAACAGGTGCTCTCGTTCACGCGCAGATACCCAGCCTGACATTGACAGTCCAGAACGCCGAGGCCCCAAGCGTCCGGGGCGCGCGCCGAGTGCGCGGGACACGACTGGCAGTGATTCTCCGTAGCTTCGGCCTGTATGGGCCAGAATGCAGATGGGCCGCAGTCGACGCAGCCGTGACTTCCGGCGGCCAGCTTGAACTTGCCCGATTCGCAGGCCACGCACGGTCCGCCATCACTGCCGGTGAACCCAGGATCGCACCTGCAGTCTGTCTGCGCGTCGTTGCTCAGCACGTCGCCCGTGGAGTTTCCAAGACAGGACAGACACTGCGTGGCTGCCGAGAACGGCGTGTACGTTCTCCCGCCACAGAAACTACAAGCGGTGTCGCTGGAGACGCTGTCTTTGAACGTGCCGGGAGCGCACGCCTGACAAGAGCCGCCCACGGCGTAGTAACCAGCTATGCACTGACAACTTGTTGCGTTCAGAGATCCGGCGGTTGACACACTATTTGCGGTGCAATTCAAACACGCCGTCGACACCACGGCATCAGAGGTTGCTGAAATCACTGCCCAGTATGTGTTGACAGGACACGACGCGCACGAAATATTCTTGTGTGTGCGTTCTGGCACGTCGGCCCCGAGCTTTCCTAGCTCGCAAGCTACACACTCTTCGTTGCCGGCAAAGTCCTTGTAGTAGCCGGCTGCACACTCCACACAGCTGTCTGTCCCCAGGGTGTACCCGGCTTCGCACTGGCAGCTTCCGACGGTCCCGGAGAGACTGCTTCCGTGCTCGGGGCAAGGTCGGCAGTCTCCACCCTCGGCCACGAACGAACCAGCAGGACAGACGACACACATAGCCGAGCTGTTCGAGGCATTATATGACGTGGTGGACCCAGGAGAACAAGACACACAAGTGAGCTCTGTCTCTCCAAATACACGGAAGGAATTGACTGGACATGGCACGCACAGCAACCCTTCTTCCTCTCGGAAAAAACCAGCGCTGCAGCGACAATCTGCCGCTGTCACCGCCCCTGGAGCGCTGAACTCGTTCACTTCACACGACTCGCAGAGGGCCCCGTTCGATACGCCGTACGAGCCGGCGCTGCAGACGCACATGGCGCTTCCCGGCGCCGAGGTCATGTGTGCGGGACATGGCAAGCAAGTTGGTGCCCAATACTCGGACTCATAGTAACTGATTTCTCCCCATTGCACTGCCTCTGGCTGATACGTGCCAGCAGCGCACGGCTGACAAAGCTGCTCTGCTGGTAATCGAATATCTTCTGTTGGGTGCCATGGCCAGCCCGGGTAAAGAGCATAGCCAGCGTTGCAAGAACACTGGGAGTCAAGAACATTGCCAGATCCAAAAATCCCAGGCCGACTGTTGCTGTTCGGCGGGCATTGCAGGCAAACATCAAATCCAAAAGAGTTTTGCAGGGACTCTGCGGATGCGGAGCCAGAACTGTAAGACCCATTAGCACATTTCTGGCATGATTCTGCACCGACCCCAGCAAATGCGGTCGAATACTTGCCCTTGGGACATGCATCACAGTCATTCCCTGCGTCCAAAGCGTACTTCCCGGGCACACACATCGTGCAAATCGATGCGCCATTCCAAGATCCGTGGCCCGGTGGGCAGGGCATGCAAGGCGAGTTTCCGGAACTATTCTTGTACTTGCCAACGCCGCACTGTGCGCACTGGCTGCCCGCCGGCCCTGTGTATCCTGGTTCGCATGAAGGCAGACAGCTGCTTACATCTGTGCTGGCAGGTGGCGCTTCCGTGGATTCCGGACACGCAGCACATGCAGACGTAGAAGAGCTGTAAGTGTTTGCCGCACATGCTTCGCACGCAACTACGTTACTGACAACTCCCTTGTACGTCCCAGGCTCGCAGGCTACGCACAAAGGCTTGCACGTGCTTGAGTTTAAACTTGGAGCGAATCCCGGAAGTTCCGAGGTCAGCACCCCCGCCTTCATTAGCATCAGCGAGATCCATGTCTGGGGTTCGAGTCTGATGTAACGCGCAGTGACTGGTTGAGAGAAGTAAGAATAAGTGCTGACCGTTTGTTCCCAGTTGAGCTCGTTTGGCAATTGGAATATCGTTCCTCCATCAACAAAGACAAAAGAGCTGTAAACAGTAGTATCTGAATATTTCACTTTGATCGACGTGACAAGATGAGGGTCAAATCTAGAGTTCTGTGTCACAACGCCGTGAATTTGGTATCTTTTACCAAGATCGATTGTCATATATGTACCCACCGCTGCTTCACCGCATCGCCAATCTCCTACCCAATAAGAAGCAGAATCAAGCATCGACTGGGCACCCAGGTTGCCAGCTGTGTGCCCACCACAGGTGGTCGAATACGACCGCTTATTCTCGGGCGGGTTATTCAGGACCACTGGCGTTTCCAGAATCGAGCAATTTACAGCAGCATAGCCAATGTTGCAAAGACACATAGTGACAGAGTCTGCGCCGGTCACGGATGACGAATTGGCAGGACATGGCAAGATGTCGCTGCCTGATTGCAACAACCTACGGCGTGTGGTGCTGTCATTTGTGTATGAGTTTTCAGCATCTGCGTGAAACCCAGGGCAATAAAATCCAGAAGGACAAAGCACACAAGTATTGTCTTGCATGAAAAATCCCGGATGGCAAACGCACTCGGACGTGTTGTCACTTTGCGTCAAAGAAACTGAGAACGGCGGACAGTGGCCCGCAGTGTCGACGAAGCAGGCTGTGCCTGCTTCGCAGAACAAACATTCTGGCGGGTCGGCAATCGCCGTGGTATCCTGCATCTGCGTCGCCTCGACAGACTGGCCACAGAGAGTCGTCGACAGGCTGCACAAAACAAGAAGTTGCAAAAGTTTGCATCTGCGTGTCATAGAGAGACACGTCTAATATAGTATGTATGATTCTGAGTCTACAGCATCAAATCTGTGTAGGTTTCATCGCCCAGCAAGTCGAGTTCGCCCAGCAAGTCGAGTTCACTCCCGAGGCGTTATAATTGTACACCGTCGCTTCCTTTTCGAGCTTCCATGATCTGTATGTGACGACGAATAACGCCAACCCGACCTCCAACATTGTCTTTGCTGTGACGCTGAGAAACGTGTACCAGTACGAGACGCCAATCCATCTATTCTCTATTTCGGCAGTTGTAACGCTGGTCACGCGGAACGCGTCGCACACTTGAACGGTACACACTAGGCCGAATACAGTAAACAGTGAGTACTGTAGCCAAAAAATCGCCTCAACCGCGCGCGGTATTTGGCCATTCCCAGCACATGACTCCATCTGACTCTTTATATGTGCGAACTTGCCTCCGATGCCCGGAGACTCCCGCCAAAACGGCACGCCCCAAATCAAAAAGTGTAGCAACCATGCGAAGAGGAGATAGACAAAAAGACGAAGGTCTCGCTCCCTCCCAAACAAGTGGTAGAATTTTGTTCCAGGTGCCACTTTCGCACCTTCCTTCGGGGTTTTTCCAATTTTTCGCTTGTACACTTTCTTCACCTGGTTCTCGATGTCGTAGCCCAGCAGCACGAGGGCCGCTTGCATTCCACTCTGTCCGAGCAAGGAGTCGATAGTGGCGAAGCCGAATGCAGTGGAGACGATCAAAATCTGAAGTGGCGATGTGAAGAAGTACTCCAACCAACGACTGAACTCCGGACCCTTCTGGGGCTGGTAAAGTTTACCAAAGTTCCGAAAACGCCAAATTTGGAACGTGATCGAAAAAACAAACACAAACGCCGCAGCTATCCAAATGGAGAAGTATCCTGCTTCTACGTTTGCGTGCATCACCAAACCTGTTTCGTTATCTTGCCAGCCCGGTGTCTGCAGAAGCAACTTGCTCCCCGAGCAATTGGCGTTCCAGGAGGAGTGAAGCATCCTCATGCCGTCCATGACAGTCGCATTGCGGCTAAAGAGCAGCGTCTCTCGACTAACACGAACAAGTAGGTTTCCTTTTTGTGAGGCTTTGTCTTTGCTGGAATCGATCATTTTCCACAGCAGAGTGAAAAAAAGACACGAGACCGACAAAAAAACGCTCACACCCTCGAAACGTCTGGGTTTGATCCAGTGACAGCACGAAAGGCAGCCGCCAGAGTATGTGGAAGAAGGTACTTGTTCATGGTCTGTAAGTTTCTTATATTCCGAGTTGGTCCTTGCATGTCCAGGTACGAAATCAACAGCACCTCTCATGTAGCTTTTTGACTTAAATAACTTTGTTTATTGAAAACCAGAGCAAATGTATTTAAGAAAAAAATATTATGTACTCGAAGGAAGGCATCTAAAAGTAAAACCCACAGGCACGGAGCGCCAAGAACGCCGACTAAAAAGCTACATAAATGTCAAAAGACCTTGATCGTAACAACTAAAATACTTGAGTATTATTGTGAGACAGTTACTAGAGTATTATTAGATTGTCAGACAGTTACCAAAGTATTATTAGCTTGTAAGACAGGTTTGATTCTCAAATAGATTCCATGTCGTATCTTGTTTTTGTAGTATGCTCTTGTTTGACGGTAATGCATGTTCTTGCTTGACGGTATGTAGCTAACTCAAACTTCTTATTTTGTTAATATTATATAGAATTTATCATACAATCTCTCTGAAGACTCGCTACTCTGACAGTTGTCTTTCTAGTTTTTCTCTGTCATTATCTTCCATCTCTTGAGCAGCTTTCGGTCTGTCTGCACCATCACACAATCCTTTGTCTTCAGCTGCTTTCGACAAGACAGGTACGTGACAAGGCTGGACTGCTGCAAGCCAGCACACGGGTTCAATTCCCGTGCTTGTCCTTGGTTCTCAATCGATCAAACACTTTCCATTTTCCAGTCTCGAGCACACATCTCTTTTTGCTTCAAGTACGAGAGTCCGTTCGAGCATTATTTTCTTCTTCTTTTTTGAATTTAGCTCATCCTTCAGTGTTTCCATACTCTTATTCAACTTGATTGAGTTCAATGGCATGAAAATGCCATGAAAACTGATCATCATATTCTGCATCATCTTCTTTTGCTCTGAAATTTTCTTCTTTTTCTCTCTGTCTTTCTTCCTCTTGTCCTCTGTTGTTCTGGTAGAGAGACCGTCGGTATTTTTGCACTTCTTTTTTTTGAGGATTTCATCAGACTTTATTTCACCAAGGATCACCATACTGAAATCTTCGTGAAATTTCTCAAATGCGATGTCTTTAAATAGAAGATTTCTAAAAGCCAATTCCGGAGGCCATTTCTAAAAGGCAATTCCGGAGGCCATTTCTAGAAGCCAGTTTTGGAAGCCATTTCTAAAAGCCAGTTTTGGAAGCCAGTTTTGGAAGCCATTTCTAGAAGCCATTTCTAGAAGCCAATCGCGGCCGGCAAACAGTATTTGATCATAAGCAAGCGCGCGTCGAGCTGGTAATGCACAGGGGTTTCGATCATCCGGCCTGCATTCGAAGAAGAGAGAGCGGCGGAACTTGTAGATTCCGAGCGTTCGAAAATAGCGCAGGGGTTCAGAGTCATGTTCAACAGATGTTATATATACGCATCATGTGCGAATTCATCTTCGATAATTAACCAGAATTATAATAAAATAAATGTTTTAATCCTCTCTCTCCAACCCTGTAGATTTCAGTCTCTATCCTCACTAAGCACTTTTCTACTCTGTATTTTCGCGGACCGGCGAGAGTATAGTTTGAGGAGCGTTTACCAAAATCTCCATGCGCGCACCCATTTTCTGAAAGGCCAGCAACCACGATTTCGTTGAAGATTCTGGAAACGTGCAGTAGATGCAAAGGTCCAAGTCGTCATGGCATCCACAGCCAAGGTAGAAGCTGTTGTCTTGTCGGGCGCTGTAGAAAATAGCCAGGTTCTTGATTGTCAGGGACACGAGTGTAAACTCGTGAAAAATTGCATTGTTCTGCTGCATGAAAGATATGTCGAGCAACCCATTCGTCGCCTCCATTTTCACTTGCATTTCTTTCCTACACGCATGAGAATTCTTGATCACGCAAAATCCCTCTACTTTGATGTTATGATCGTCCAAAGACTGCCAGCGGCGGCCTTCGATGTCACTGTGCATGTTCTTGGGAACAGAGTCATTCCTTCTTATAACTCTCTTCTCTTCAACAACCGTCGGCACAGACTTGCTTCGATGCATTATAAAGATGCACAAAATCGGTCTCTATTTATAAACATTCTGGCTTCCGGAACTGGCTTCTAAAACTGGCTTCTGATTTTGAGTTGAGGGAGGGGGTCTTAGAAAATTGTGGATGTCCTCTTTCAGAAAAATTTATAAAATAATTTACACAAATTCAATTGAATTTGTGTAATTATATTGTATCGTTGTGATTTCACAACGTTTCGTGTTTACTACAGTAACTGGCTTCTAAAACTGGCTTCCAGAACTGGCTTCTAAAACTGGCTTCCAGAACTGGCTTCTAAAAATGGCTTCTGAACATGGCTTCTGATTTTGAGTGAGGGGAGGGGGGGTCTTAGAAAATTGTGGATGTCCTCTTTCAGAAAAATTTATAAAATAATTTACACAAATTCAATTGAATTTGTGTAATTATATTGTATCGTTGTGATTTCACAACGTTTCGTGTTTACTACAG